>Ga0154505_1045_pt2 | contig 15352 bp, 13 predicted proteins | sample RifGroD2_FD_115984 | JGI IMG/M metagenome (GOLD analysis project Ga0154505, IMG submission 115984) | Desulfuromonadales bacterium GWD2_61_12
TGGTTCAAGCCGGTCCGCTTCCAGAGCAGCTACCGCTCCGGTCTTGACGCCTGGGGCCGGTCGCCGCAGCACCCCGTCCCCGGCGACATGGAGTTCTATCGGGTCGAGGGGGAGGAAGTCCATGAAGTCGCCGTCGGTCCGGTCCACGCCGGGGTCATCGAGCCGGGGCACTTCCGTTTCCAGTGCCACGGCGAAGAGGTCATGCATCTGGAGATCAGCCTCGGTTACCAGCATCGCGGCCTCGAAGCGCTCCTCGTCGGCGGCCCGCATCGGGCCACCCTGGCCCAACTGGAGACCGTCGCCGGCGATACCACCATCGGCCACGGCAGCGCCTACTGCCAGATCCTCGAAAGCCTCGCCGGCGTCACCGTCTCGCCGCGCGCCGCCGCCCTGCGTTCCCTCGCCCTCGAGCTGGAGCGGCTGGCCAACCATGTCGGCGATATCGGCGCCCTCGCCGGCGACATCGGTTTCCTGCCGACGGCGGCCTTCTGCGGGCGGATTCGCGGCGATTACCTCAACCTTTCGGCCGAACTCTGCGGCAGCCGTTTCGGGCGCGGCTTCCTGCGCCCCGGCGGGGTTGCCTTCGACGTCGAGCCGGCCCTGGCCGCGAAGATGCTGCAACGTCTCGCCGCCGTCGAGCGCGCTACCCGCGGCGCCGTCGAACTCTTCTTCGATACCCCGTCGGTCCTGGCCCGCCTCGAGGGCTGCGGGCGGGTCTCCGTCGACGCGGCGGAGGGGCTCGGTCTGGTCGGCATGGCCGCCCGCGCCTGCGGCCTCACCATCGACGCCCGCCTGCATCACCCCGTCGGCGCCTACGCCGGCGGTTTCGACCACGTCGTCATCGAGGACGCGGGGGATGTCTTCGCCCGGAGCAACGTCCGCCGGCGCGAGATCTACGATTCTCTCGCCTGGGTCAAGGGGCTGTTGCGCGACCTGCCGGCAGGGGCGTTGGCCGGGGAGTTGCCGGTCCTGACCCCGGGACAGCTGGCGGTCTCCCTGGTCGAAGGGTGGCGCGGCGAAATCGTCCATGTCGCCCTGACCGACGAGTCCGGGCGCTTCACCCGTTACAAGATCGTCGATCCCTCCTTCCGCAACTGGAGCGGTCTGGCCATGGCCCTGCGCGGGGAGCAGATTTCCGACTTTCCCCTGTGTAACAAGAGTTTCAATCTGTCTTATTGCGGCTTCGACCTCTAGGGAGCACTTACCATGTGGCAAATTATTCGTGAGCGTCTGCGCCAGGGGCACCGCACCGCTGCCTACCCCCGCGAGGACCCGGTTCTCCCCGAACGCTTTCGTGGGGTGCCGCGGCTCGAGCCGCAGCACTGCCCGTCGGGGTGCCGCGACTGCGTCGAGCGCTGCCCCTTCGGTGCCCTCAGTGTCGCCAGCGGGTCTCTCAAGCTTGACCTCGGCCGCTGCCTCTTCTGTCCCGACTGCGCCGCCGCCTGTGGCCATGGCGCCCTGAGCTTCAGCCGCGATCATCGCCTCGCCGCTCGCAGCCGCGACGGGCTGATCCTCGACGAGCACGGTTTTCATCTCGCCACCGCCCTCGACGCCCGGATGAAGAAGCTCTTCGGCCGCTCCCTCAAGCTGCGTCAGGTCTCGGCCGGCGGCTGCAATGCCTGCGAGGCCGACCTCAACGTCCTTAATACTCTGGTCTTCGACCTCGCCCGTTTCGGCATCCAGTTCGTCGCTTCCCCTCGCCACGCCGACGGCATCCTCGTCACCGGCCCGGTCACCGCGAACATGCAGAACGCCCTCCTCGCGACCTACGCCGCCGTCCCGGCCCCGAAGCTGGTCATCGCCTCCGGTGCCTGCGCCATCGGCGGCGGTCCTTTCCGTGACAGCCCCGAGCAATACAACGGCATCGGCGACCTCCTTCCCGTCGATCTCTATATCCCCGGTTGTCCCCCGCACCCCTACACCGCTCTCGACGGGCTGTTGCGCCTCCTCGGCCGTTTGTGACGGCGGTTTTGTCGTCTGGGGGATTCGACTGTTTTATTGTGACAAGCTGTGCTGTCGTTAATCTTCTGAAGTTCTAGCGAATGTCGCGGAAACCACGGCAGGAGAGGGGATCAATGGTCCGGCCGCCCATGGAATCAGGGAAAAAGATCATCGCCCCGAGCCTGCTGTGGATGGTCATCGGTGCCGCCGCTCTTGCGCTCCTCTCGACGCTGCAAAAGCTCCACCTTGGCGTGTCGCTGCACTGGTCGGGCTATCTGCTGCCGCTGCTGGTCGGCGCTGGCGGCGGTCTGGCAATGTATCGGTTTTTCCTGCGCGAGCGCCGTCAGTTCGCGGCGCTGGTGCAAAGTGAGGAAAGGTATCGCACCCTCTACCGCAAGACCCCGGTCATGCTCCACTCCATCGACCGCCTGGGGCGCATTATCGAGGTCAGCGATCACTGGCTCACAGTCCTCGGCTATGGGCGGGACGAGGTCATCGGTCGCCCCCTCGTCGACTTTTTTTGCGACGATTCGCGCCGCCTGGCCGCCGAGGTGCTGCCGCGCTTCTACTCCGTCGGCAACGTGCACGATATTCCCTACTGTTTCGTGCGCAAGGATGGTTCGCAGATCGAGGTTCTCCTTTCGGCCGTGAGTGAACGCGATAACCGCGGATCCTTTCGCCGCTCCCTCGCCGTCGCCATCGACGTCACCGAGTACAATGCCAAGGCCCGCGAGATCGAGCGCCTCGCCTTTTTCGATGTCCTCACCGGCCTGCCCAATCGCTTCCTCTTCAAGCGACTCTTCGACCAGAGCCTTGCCGCTGCCGGCGAAGGAAGAGGCCTCGCCCTGGTCCTCCTCGATCTCGACCGCTTCAAGGGGATCAACGAAAACCATGGGCATCAGGAGGGCGATGCCCTGTTGCAGGCCGTGGCCGAACGCCTGCGCAGTACCGAGGTTGCCGCCCTGGTCGTGGCGCGTCTCGCCGGTGACGAATTCGCCCTGCTTTTTGAACTCCCCGGCGAGTCCCGCGATCTTGAACCGACGGTCCGTGCCCTCCTCGATGCCGTGGCCCGGCCGGTCAATTTCGGCCCCCGCGACCTGAAGACGACAGCCAGCGCTGGTATCGCCTGCTTTCCGCAGGATGGCGGGGATGCCTCGACCTTGCTGCGTCACGCCGATAGCGCTCTCGCCACCGCCAAGGCGACCGGGCGCAACACCTTCAGTTTCTTCAGCCGCGAGATCCAGCAACAGGCGCAAGCGCAGCAGCGCCTGGAAGGCGCTCTGCGCCGGGCGCTGGACAATGACGAGTTTTTCCTCGCCTATCAGCCGCAAATCGACAGCGACGCTGCCCGTATCGTCGGGGTCGAAGCGTTGCTGCGCTGGAACCATCCCGAGTTGGGGATAATCGGGCCGGGACGTTTCATCGAGGTGGCCGAGGAGAGCGGTCTCATCGTTCCCATCGGGGCCTGGGTCCTGCGCCAGGCTTGTACCACGGCGGCTGGCTGGCAACAGGGACGGGCAGGGGGGGTGCGGCTGGCCGTCAACTTCTCCCCGCACCAGTTCAAACAACCCGATTTTGTCGCCAATATCGAGGCGGTGCTGGCGGAAACCGGACTCGATCCCCGTTGCCTCGAAGTCGAGTTGACCGAAGGGATCGTCATGGAGAACACCGAAGCGACCCTGATGACCCTGGCCGACCTCAAGGTCATGGGGGTCCACCTCGCCGTCGACGATTTCGGCACCGGCTATTCCTCCCTGAGCTACCTCAAACACTTCCCCTTCGACCGGGTCAAGATCGCCCAGGAGTTCGTCCGTGACATCCCCGGCGATTCGGACAGTGCCGCCATCGTCGTCGCCATTCTCGGCATGGCCGCCAGCCTCGGCCTCGCCGTCGTCGCCGAAGGGGTCGAAAATGCCGAGCAACTCGCTTTCCTGCGCCAGCACGGCTGTCGCGAAATGCAGGGCTTCTGTTTCGCTCCCCCCCTCTCCCCCGAGGATTTTCAGCGCCTCCTCGCCAGTGATACCTTCGCCGCCGCCGGCCGTTTCGCCGGCTGCGCCCCGTTGCCACCTGACCGCGCATGACCGTCACCCCCGGTGCGTCGCCACAATAAATATTCTGATGACTCCGCCTGGAGACTTGATGTAAATTCTCTCACGGTTCGTCGTTTACGGCCCCATTTGCCCGATGCTAATTTTTTTCTGGAGGCCATCTTGTCCGGGAAAGCTCTGTTTCTCATCGCTATCCTGCTGCTGAACGGCTGCTCGGCCGGTCCACCGCATCCGAAAGCACTCCCGTTGCCGTCAGGGGGGGACGCCGTCGCCGTCCTGGAAGAATCCGCCGAGCTGGCCCATGCCCTTCCGGTCTACGGTACGGTCAAGGTCGTTGTGGTGCCGGGGGAGGGGATCGATGCGGAAAGTTTCGAGCTGGTCAAGGGCCCTCTGACCAACGAGATTTCTGCCTGTCTGCGCAGCACCACCCCCCTGGTCGTTGTCGCCGCCCCCGCTTATGCCGACCTTGAGCTCAAGGTCGTGGTCAATGCCCTCGAATATGTCGGATTTGTCCGACGGGTAACCGGGTTGGCCCTCTTCACCCAGGCGGTTCTCGGCACCGACCTGGAGCTGAACGACGTCTACAACCAGAAGAATCTCTGGAAACTGCGCACCTATAGTGTCTCGCGCCTCGGCGAAGGCTTTATCGCGGCGAGCACTCCGACCCAGATTCTCGGGTTGTGTCACGAGTTTTCCTTCCAATTGAAAAAAGGATATTGATCCCGGACGCGATGACGGTTGACGGCAGGGGGGACGCCGCGCTCTAATGGCCCCCATGCGTGACGCTTCCTCCCCTCCCGACACCGCCCTCGCGCCCAACCGGGCCATCCTCTGGCTGGTCCTGACCACCCTCCTCTGGGGCGGCAGTTTCGTTTTTAACAAGCTGGCCTTTCGCGACATCCCCCCCCTGGTCTTTCTCGCCCTCCGTTTCGCCCTCGCCGCCGGCGCCATGGCGGCCCTGGCCGGCGGCCGCTGGCGCCAGCTCAACGGCGATCTGCTGCGGCGCGGCGTCCTCGTCGGTCTCGCCCTCGCCGGCGCCAACGTCACCTTCGTCCTCGGGGTCAACGCCACCACCGTCAGCCGCGCCGGCTTTCTCAACAACCTCTTCGTTCTGCTTATCCCCCTGATTTGCTTCCTCCTCTGGCGCACCCGCCTCGACCGCTGGACTCTCTGCGGGGTCGTCATCGCCGGCTGCGGCCTGCTCCAGCTCGCCGGCGGCGGGGTGGCGGGGAGCTTCAACCGAGGCGATCTCTTCTCCACCGCCTGCGCTTTCTTCATCTCCTGTCACATCCTCGCCGTCTCCCGCCTGCTGCGGGGCGGGGATGTCGTCGTCGTCACCTGCGTCCAGTTCATCACCGTCGCCGCCGTCGGCGTCGGCGCCACCCTCCTTGTCCCCCACCCAACCCTGCGTCTGACCCCCATGGCCCTGACCGCCCTCGGCTACTGCGTCATCTTCCCGACGATGATCTGCTTCACCCTGCAGAACACCTATCAACGCTTCGTCTCCCCGACCCAGGCCGGCCTGATCTACACCCTCGACCCGATCTGGACCCTCCTCGGCGGCATGTTCGTCCTCGGCGAACGGTTGCGCCCGGGGGAGTGGCTCGGCTGCGGTCTCATCTTCGCCGCCGTCGTCCTCCCCCTTGGCGGACGGTTGTGGCGGGAGCGGCGCGCACGGATTGATGCGAACGGGCGGTGAAGGATCTTCTGTTCGGCACGTTAATTTACCGGAGCCAAGGGGATAACCAGCTGGGGCATGTTCGTCAAGGCGGGCAGGGTGGTGGACAAGTGCCGATATAACGCTATTGTATCTGGGTCGTGGGTCGCGTGCCGGGTCGGGGGAATTACTGGCTAATTTCCGCCATTTGTGGCGCCTTCCCGCCAGCGCGAGCCCGGCATATCTTCTTGAGCTGACCAGTTAGCGCCTGTTTTTGCCCCTTTGCCTGGCGGATTAATTGGCATATCGCTTGCTTTATAACAGCGTGTTGTAACCCCCGCTCGCAATTTTCGCCTTGTATGGACGACCTTGTATTCGTCCGGCTAGTTGTCCCCCGCTTTCAAAGGAGATCGAACATGAAGCTGAAGTCGCTGCTGGTTGTCTCTCTCGTCCTAGTCTTTGCCGCCACTTCCCTGGCCGCCGAGCCGATCATCATCAAGTTCAGCCACGTCGTCGCCGTCGATACCCCGAAAGGGCAGGCGGCCGAATATTTCAAGAAGCTGGCCGAAGAGCGCACCAAGGGCGCGGTCAAGATCGAGGTCTATCCCAACAGCCAGCTCTACAAAGACAAGGAAGAGATGGAGGCGCTGCAGCTTGGCGCCGTGCACATGCTCGCCCCCTCCCTGGCCAAGTTCGCCCCTCTCGGGGTCAAGGAGTTCGAGCTCTTCGACCTCCCCTTCATCTTTGACGGTTACGACGACCTGCACAAGATTACCCAGGGCCCCGTCGGCAAAAAGCTGCTGAACAAGCTCGAAGTCAAGGGGATCAGCGGTCTGGCCTATTGGGACAACGGCTTCAAGGTCATGAGTTCCAACAAGGAAATGCGCAAGCCCGAGGACTGCAAGGGGCAGAAGATGCGCATCCAGTCGTCGAAGATTCTCGACGCGCAGATGCGCGCCCTCGGCGCCGTTCCCCAGGTCATGGCCTTCTCCGAGGTCTATCAGGGACTGCAGACCGGTGTTGTCGACGGCACCGAGAACCCGCCGTCCAACCTCTACACCCAGAAGATGTTCGAGGTGCAGAAACACGTCACCGTTTCCAATCACGGCTACCTCGGCTATGCCGTCATCGTCAACAAAAAGTTCTGGGACGGCCTGCCGGCCGATATCCGCACCGCTCTCGACAGCGCCATGGTCGACGCGACCAAATTCGCCAACGACATCGCCAAGAAGAAGAACGACGAGGACCTCGCCGCGGTCAAGGCCTCGGGCAAATCGACGATTCTCGTCCTGAGCGATGCCGAGCGCGCAGCCTGGAAGAGTGCCCTGGTCCCGGTGCATGAGCAGATGAAGGAGCGCATCGGTGCCGACCTTTTGGCCGAGGTCTATCAGGCGACCGGCTTCAAGAAGTAATTTCTCCGCAGGTGCCGCTGCATCGCTTGGTGCAGCGGCACTTTTTTTGTCCGCGAGACGTCTGAATGCGTCATGGAGATAACACCCACATGCTGAAATTTCTCGATCATCTCGAGGAGTGGCTGGTCGCGTCCCTCATCGGGGCGGCGACCGTGATCATCTTCCTCTCCGTGCTGCATCGCTACGCCAGCGGCCTCGCCATCCCCGGTGTACAGGACTGGCTGCTCAGTCTGAATATGAGCTGGACCCAGGAACTGTGCATCTACATGTTCATCTGGATGGCCAAGTTCGGTGCCGCCTACGGGGTGCGTACCGGCATCCACGTCGGGGTCGACGTCTTCATCAACAGCCTCAAGGACAAGACCCGGGCCAAATTTGTCGTCATCGGCCTCTCCGGCGGCGCCCTCTTCACCGGCATCATCGGCACCCTCGGCTTCAAGTTCGTCTGGGAGGTCGGTCTGCGCTACGCCGTGGCGACGACCTTCGGTTTCGACTGGCCCGACCTGACCTCGGGCCCGACCTCCCCCGACCTCGAATGGCCGGTGTGGATCTTCTACTCGGCGATTCCCTTGGGCTCCTATCTCATGTGCTTCCGTTTCTTGCAGGTGATCCGCAGCTTTATTCGCACCGGGCAGTTGCCGCACCATGAAATCGGCCATGTCGACGGTCTCGAAGATATCGCTCCGGACATTGACGAATGCGGCATTCACCCGGCCGGAATGCACGGAGGGAAGTCATGACCGCCCTGATCATCTTCGCCCTCCTCGCCGTCCTCATGCTCACCGGCATGCCGATCTCCATCTCCCTCGGCCTGACGGTCCTGACCTTCCTCTTCACCATGACCACCGTGCCGGTGGAAGCGGTGGCGATGAAGCTCTTCACCGGCATCGAGAAGTTCGAGATCATGGCGATCCCCTTCTTCATTCTCGCCGGCAACTTCCTCACCCACGGCGGCGTCGCCAAGCGCATGATCAACTTCGCCACCGCTCTGGTCGGTCATCTGCACGGCGGCCTCGCCCTCGGCGGGGTCCTCGCCTGCGCCCTCTTCGCCGCCGTCTCCGGCTCGAGTCCGGCCACCGTCGTCGCCATCGGCTCGATCCTGCTGCCGGCCATGGTCAAACAGGGCTACCCGATGAAGTTCGGCGTCGGCGTCATCGGCACTTCCGGCGGTCTCGGCATCCTCATCCCGCCGTCCATCGTCATGGTCATCTACGCCGTCTCGACCAATGCCTCCATCGGCAAGCTCTTCATCGCCGGCATCATCCCCGGGCTGCTCCTGGCGACCCTGCTCATGACCGTCACCTGGATCGTCGCCAAGAAGCGCGACTACCCGCGTCTGCCCAGGGCGAGCTGGGCCACCCGGCTGCGGACCTTGCGCGAATGCATCTGGGGACTCCTCCTCATCGTCGTCGTCATCGGCGGCATCTACACCGGCATCTTCACCGCCACCGAAGCGGCGGCGATGAGCGCCGTCTACGCCTTTGTCGTCGCCGTCTTCGTCTACCGCGACATGAAGCTCAAGGACGTGCCGAAGACCCTCCTCGCCTCGGCCAACATGTCGGCGATGATCCTCTATATCATCACCAACGCCGTTCTCTTCTCCTTCCTCTTGACCTCGGAGCAGATTCCCCAGCAGCTCACCTCCTGGATCACCGGGATGGGTCTCGGCACCGTCGGCTTCCTCATCATGGTCAACCTGCTGCTGCTGGCGGCGGGTAACTTCATGGAGCCTTCCTCGATTCTCCTCATCACCGCGCCTCTCCTCTTCCCCATGGCGATGCATCTCGGCATCGATCCGATCCATCTCGGCGTGGTGATGACGGTAAACATGGAGATCGGTATGATCACGCCGCCGGTCGGCCTCAATCTCTATGTCGCCTCGGGGATTTCGCGATTGGGGCTGACCGAGACGACCAAGGCCTGCGCCCCGTGGATTCTGGTGATGATGCTCTACCTGATCCTGATCACCTATGTCCCGGCCATCTCCCTGTGGCTGCCGAACCTGCTCTTCAAGTAGCTGGCAGATATACATATAGATGCACGTTGCATTTGCTTACTTTTTTCGATCCTGACTTAATCAGGGGCATCGCGAAGAAAGCATGAGGCAAAATCGGTTTTGCTTCACGATGACTTCATGATTTCAAAGATTAATATCACGAGAGCGTGGAATTTACGGCTGCCGTCCCTAGGGACGGCAGCCGTTTTCCCTGGCGTGGAGAGCCCCTTGACAAGTCGGCGGCGGCTCGCCATGATGGCGCACCGCGAAAGATCCACGCCGACAGGAAAAAGTGCCATGACCCGGACCCTCCTCGCCCCGGCCAAGATCAACCTCTGCCTGCACGTCCTGCGTAAGCGGACCGACGGTTATCACGACCTCGCCATGCTGATGCAGAGGATTTCCCTCTATGACCGCATCGAACTGACCCTCAATGCCAGCGGCGCTGTCCGGGTGCGTTGCGACGGGGTCGCCCTTGCCGCCGGCGAGGAAAATATCGCCGCCCGCGCCGCCCGCCGGGTTCTGGAGCTGGCAGGGAGCCGGCAGGGGGTGGAGATCGTCATCGATAAGCAGATCCCCGTCGCCGCCGGCCTCGGCGGTGGCTCCTCCGATGCGGCCAGTGTCCTCCTCGGCTTGAACGACATGCTCGGGGCGGGGCTGACGCAGCCGCAGCTCATGGCTGAGGGGGCGAAGCTCGGAGCCGATGTCCCCTTTTTCCTCTTTGCCGCTCCGGCCTGGGCCACCGGCATCGGCGATGTGCTCCGGACCGTGCCGCCCCTGCCCGAGGTCTGCTACGTTCTGGTCAACCCGGGGGTGGCGGTTTCCACCGCCGCGGTCTACCAAAATTTGCGATTGACATCGCCGGACGAAGTGACTAAACTTCCGGGGTTTCCCAGCACGGTTCCGGAGCTTGCGGCCTTTTTGCACAACGATCTGGAGCAAGTCACCATCGGCCGCCATCCGCAGCTGGCCGCGATCAAGACGCGCCTCTGCGACCTTGGCGCCGCCGGCGCGCTCATGTCGGGGAGCGGCCCGACCCTCTTCGGGGTCTTCGCTTCCGCCAAGGTGGCCGAGGCGGCGCGCAAGGTTCTGGCGACGGAGTCTTCCTGGCGGGTCTTTCTCGTCCGGCCCCTGTGAAGCCGGCCGTTTTTTGCCGGCCGCCGTTTTCGTTGACTCGACAATTCATTGGGGCGTCGCCAAGCGGTAAGGCACCGGATTTTGATTCCGGCATTCCCAGGTTCGAATCCTGGCGCCCCAGCCACACTTAGGCACCACCTCCCGGCGCTCCCGGCGAGGGGAGGCCATTCGTTCTACCGCTTAGGTCATGGGGCGCCATGGCCTACAGTTTTTCCGGCGAGGGCATGAAAGAGATGGAACACAAGCTGAAGATTTTTTCCGGGAATTCCAACCCGGAGCTGGCGCGGGAAATCTGCGCACAGCTTGGCGTCCCCCTCGGCAATGCCAAGGTCAAGACCTTCTCCGACGGCGAGATCATGGTCGAGATCGGCGAGAATGTGCGCGGTCGCGATGTCTACGTCATCCAGTCGACCTCGGCGCCGTCGAATCATAATCTCATGGAACTCCTGATCATGATCGATGCCCTCAAGCGGGCCTCGGCGGCGCAGATCACCGCGGTCATCCCCTATTTCGGCTATGCCCGCCAGGACCGCAAGGTGGCGCCGCGTACCCCGATTACCAGCAAGCTCGTCGCCGACCTCATCTCCACCGCCGGCGCCGACCGCGTTGTTACCGTTGATCTCCATGCTGGGCAGATCCAGGGCTTTTTCAACATCCCGGTCGATCACCTCTATGCCGCGCCGGTGAGCCTGACCGATATTGCCGGGCGTTTCAGCGAGCGGGTCGTCGTCGTTTCTCCCGATGCCGGCGGCACCGAACGGGCCCGGGCTTTTGCCAAGCGCCTCGATGCCGGCCTCGCCATCATCGACAAGCGCCGCAGCGGCCCCAATGTCTCCGAGGTCATGCACATCATCGGCGATGTCGAAGGGGAGACCTGCATCATCGTTGACGATATGATCGATACCGCCGGTACCCTTTGCCAGGCGGCCAAGGCCCTCATGGATTGCGGCGCCAAGGCGGTCTACGCCTATGCCACTCACGCCGTTCTTTCGGGGCCGGCCCTCGAACGCATCAACGCCAGTTCCTTGAGCGAGGTGGTGGTGACCAACTCGGTGCCGGTGGACGACAAGCTCGTCGCCTGTCCGCGCCTGCGGGTCCTCTCCATCTCCGAACTGCTGGCCGAGGCGATTCGCCGCATCCACGGCGACGAGTCGGTCAGTTCCCTCTTTGTTTGAGGTTTTAGTTCCTGTTGCCTTTATCGCCCAGTCAACCCGTTCTTTCTTTCATAAAGAACCGAGCACAAAGAAGTTCAACGGAGGTTTCTCATGGCACAAGCAGAATTGATCGTCAGCAGTCGGTCCCGGGTCGGCAAGGGCGGAGCCCATGCCCTGCGTCGCGTCGCCCAGGTTCCCGCCGTCGTTTATGGCAAGGGAATGGAGACCACTCCCCTCACCGTCGACCCCAAGGCCCTGAAAAAGGCCATTGCCACCGTCGCCGGCTGGAACACCCTCATCACCCTGAAAGGGGATGGGCCTTTCAACGGCAAGGTCGTCATCGTCAAGGACATGCAGTTCAGCGCCCTGCGGCGTGAGATCACCCACGCCGATTTCCAGGCCATCGACCTGAAGAAGAAGATTCACGTCATGGTCCCGGTCCACACCCTCGGCAAGGCCATTGGCGAGAAGGAAGGCGGCAGCGTCCAGGTCATCCGCCATGAACTCGAAGTCGTCTGCCTGCCGACGGCGATCCCCAACGCCATCGAGATCGACGTCACCGCCCTCAAAATCGGCGGCGTCATCCATATCGACGACCTCAAGCTCCCCGCCGGCATCGAAGTCCCCCACGATGTCAACTTCACCGTCATCACCGTCACCGGCCACAAGGAAGAGGTCGAAGAGACGGCGGCGGCCGAGGGCGAAGAAGCCAAGGCCTGAGCGGAGCCGGCGTGAAGCTGCTGGTCGGTCTCGGCAATCCGGGCGCACGCTACGAAGCGACCCGGCACAACGTCGGCTTCATGGTTGTGCGCCAGGTCGCCGCCGTCGCCGGCATCGCCCTCAAACGCCAGGGTTATCAGGGGCTCTACGGGGTGGGACGGATTGCCGGGGTCGAAACGACCCTGCTTCTGCCCCAGACCTTCATGAATCTAAGTGGAGTCAGCGTCGGCGCTGCCTGTGCCGCCCTCAAGGTCGCCCGCGAGGATATTGTCGTTGTCCATGACGATATCGATCTTCCCTGCGGCCGCCTGCGCATCCGTGTCGGCGGCGGGCATGGCGGTCACAACGGCATCCGCAGCATCGCCGGAGTCATCGGCGGCGACTTCTGCCGGCTTAAAGTAGGTGTCGGTCGGCCGCAGAGCCAGGAAGTCGCCGATTATGTCCTCGGGGGGTTTTCGGCCGCCGAGGGCAAGGTCCTTCCCGAAGTGCTCGACCAGGCTGCTGCCGCCATCGAAACGATTCTGACCCGCGGCAGCGCCGTGGCCATGAATACATTCAACAGTCGCGACAACGCGGCTTAATCAATCATCAGTATCAGGAGGAGTTGCACATGTCCGCTTTGTTGTGGTCTGCCCCGGTTCTCGGGATCCTCGGTCTGATCGTCGCCACGGTGATCTATTTCACCGTCAAGGCGATGCCGGCCGGCAATGGCAAGATGGTCGAAATCTCCGACGCCATTCACGACGGCGCCATGGCCTTCCTCAAGCGCGAGTACAAGGTTCTCGCCGTCTTCATCGTCGTCGTCTTCTGTCTCATGCTGACCGCCGGCGATCTCGGCTGGCGTACGGCGATCGCCTTCCTCGGCGGCGCCCTCTGCTCCATCTTCGCCGGCCTCTTCGGCATGCAGGCGGCGACCAAGGCTAACGTCCGCACCTCCGAGGCGGCCCGTTCCAAGGGGATCGCCGCGGCCCTCTTCGTCTCCTACAGCGGCGGCGCGGTCATGGGTCTGGCCGTCGCCAGCCTCGGTCTCCTCGGCGTCGGCATCGCTTATCTCGTCTGGGGTGATCCTGCGACCGCCCAGTACATCAACGGTTTCGCCATGGGCGCTTCCTCCATCGCCCTCTTCGCCCGCGTCGGCGGCGGCATCTACACCAAGGCCGCCGACGTCGGTTCCGACCTCGTCGGTAAGATCGAGGCGGGGATTCCCGAGGACGACCCGCGCAACCCCGGGGTCATCGCCGACAACGTCGGCGACAACGTCGGCGACATCGCCGGCATGGGCGCCGACATCTTCGAGTCCTACGTCGGTTCCATCATCGCCACCATCGCCATCGCCGCCACCGCCAGCACTCAGACCCTCGCCGCCCTCGGCGGCAATCAGGCGAGCCTGATGTTCCTGCCGATCATGCTGGCGGTCGTCGGCCTGGTCGCCTCCCTGGTCGGCGTCTTCTCCATGAACATCCTCAAGAACACCGACCCGGCTTCGGCTCTGCGCAACTCGACCTTCATCGGCGCCGGTCTCTTTCTCGTCGGCGCCTGGTTCACCGTCGCCGCCTTCGGCATCAGCAGCGGCGTCTTCTGGGCGGTTCTCTTCGGCACCTTCGCCGGCATCGCCATCGGTCTGGTCACCGAGTACTACACCTCGGCCGCCCCGGTCCGCCGCATCGCCGATGCCTCCAAAACCGGCCCGGCGACCAACATCATCCATGGCCTCGCCGTCGGCCTCGAGAGCGTCGTCGCTCCGGTCATCATCATCTGCATCGCCATCTTCGTCGCTAACTACAACGCCGGTCTCTACGGTATCGCCCTGGCCGCCGTCGGCATGCTCGCCACCGTCGGCGTGACCATGACCGTCGATGCCTACGGCCCCATCGCCGACAACGCCGGCGGTATCTCGGAGATGGCCGAACTCGGCCCCGAAGTACGCAAGATCACCGACAACCTCGACGCCCTCGGCAACACCACCGCCGCCATGGGCAAGGGTTTCGCCATCGGCTCCGCCGCCCTCACCGCCCTGGCCCTCTATGCTGCTTACGCTGCCAGCGCCAAGGTTACCGTCATCGACCTGACCAATCCTCTGGTCCTCATCGGCACCTTCGTCGGCGGCTTCATCCCCTTCCTCATCGCCGCCATGACCATGACCTCCGTCGGCAAGGCCGCCGGCGCCATGGTCGACGAGATCCGTCGCCAGTTCCGCGAGATTCCCGGCCTTCTCGAAGGGAAGCCCGGGGTCAAGCCCGATTCCCAGACCTGCGTCGACATCTCGACCAAGGCCGCCCTCAAGGAGATGGTCGCCCCCGGCGTCATCGCCATCTCGGTTCCGCTGATCATCGGTTTCGGTCTCGGCAAGGAAGCCCTCGGCGGCACCCTCGCCGGCGCCACCGTCACCGGCGTCCTCATGGCCCTCTTCATGGCTAATGCCGGCGGGGCCTGGGACAATGCCAAGAAATACATCGAAAAGGGTGAACTGGCCGGCGAGAAGAAGGGTGGCGATGCTCACAAGGCCGCCGTCGTTGGCGACACTGTCGGCGACCCCTTCAAGGACACCTCGGGCCCGGCGATGAACATCCTCATCAAGCTGATGAGCATCGTTTCCCTCATCATCGCCCCGCTGCTGGTCTGATCGAACTGAAAACAGTCAAACTTTCCGATAGCCGGGGTTAGCCCCGGCTATCGGTCTTTAAAGGAACACTATCGTTATGGGAATCCAGTGCGGCATCGTCGGTCTGCCCAACGTCGGCAAATCGACCATCTTCAACGCCATCACCTCGGCCGGCGCCGAGTCGGCCAATTACCCCTTCTGCACCATCGAGCCCAACGTCGGCGTCGTCAACGTCCCCGACCCGCGTCTCGACGCCCTGGCGACCATTGTCAAACCGCAGCGCGTCCTGCCGACGGTCATGGAGTTTCTCGACATCGCCGGTCTGGTCAAGGGGGCGAGCCAGGGGGAAGGGTTGGGGAATCAGTTTCTCGGTCACATCCGTCAGGTCGATGCCATCGCCCATATCGTCCGCTGCTTCGAGGACGACAATGTCGTCCACGTCGACGGTACCGTCGATCCGCTGCGCGACATCGAGGTGATCCAGACCGAACTCAACCTCTCCGATCTCGATACGGTGGAGAAACGCATCAACCGCACCGAGAAACAGGCCAAAAGCGGCGACAAGAAGATGCAGGAGGAGCTGGCGTTGCTCCTCAAGGTGCGCGCCTGTCTCAACAGCGGCAAACCGGCGCGTCTTGCCGATCTCGCTCCCGAAGAGCGCCGCGCTCTGCGTGACCTCCACCTC
>Ga0154505_1027_pt1 | contig 14132 bp, 15 predicted proteins | sample RifGroD2_FD_115984 | JGI IMG/M metagenome (GOLD analysis project Ga0154505, IMG submission 115984) | Desulfuromonadales bacterium GWD2_61_12
TGGCCCACGAAACGACGGAAAAATAAACCAGTATCGCCAGCACCAGCTTGACCACCGGTCCCGCCCCGAGTATCAGATCCACTGTTGGTTTCTCCTCTCAAAAAAATATGGTGGATTATCGGCTATCCCCGACGGCAAGTCAACGTTCCCCCGCCTCACACGTTCCCCCCTGAAGCGACCGCTTCATTGAACTCCCGGCGTCCTTGTGCTATGGTCCGCCCGCGTCTCATTAATCCACCTCTTTTTTTTGCGAGGACCATTTCATGGCCACAGCCCTCGGCCTCCTCTCCGGAGGTCTCGATAGCACCCTGGCGGCCCTGTGTTTGCGCCGCCAAGGCATTGACGTCACTTGTATCGCCTTTGTCACCCCCTTCTTTGGTGCCGCCCGCGCCACGAAGGCGGCCGCCGCTCTCGGCCTCCCCCTGATTGTCGAGGAGATCGGCGCGGCGCACTTGGAGCTGGTCAAGCATCCCCTCTACGGCTATGGCCGCAATCTCAACCCCTGCATCGATTGTCACGCCATGATGTTTCGCCGGGCCGGCCGCCGCCTGGAGGCCGCCGGCTTCGATTTCCTCTTTTCCGGCGAGGTCCTCGGCCAGCGGCCGATGAGCCAGAATCTCAGCGCCTTGCAGACGGTAGCGCGCCACTCCGGCTATCCGCAACACATCCTCCGCCCCTTGAGTGCCCATCTGCTGCCGCCGACCGCCATGGAGGAATCCGGTCTGGTCGCCCGTGACGGCCTCCTCGACATCAAGGGCCGCACCCGCCGCCGCCAGCAGGAGCTGGCGCGCGCCTGGGGGGTGGTCGATTTCCCCGGTTCCGGCGGCGGCTGTCTGCTGACGGAGAACTCCTTCAGCGGCCGGCTGCGCGATCTCCTCTCCCATCAGCCCGATTGCACGACGCATGATATCGAAGTCCTCAAACTTGGCCGCCAGTTCCGCCTCTCCCCCCAGTCCAAGCTGGTCCTCGGTCGCGACGAGGCTGACAATCTGCGGCTCCATGCCCTTGCGCGCCCCGGCGATTTTCTCTTGCGCAGTCGCGACTTCACCGGCCCCTTGGGACTTCTGACCGGAACGCATGCGCTGCCGGAACTTCTGGCGGCGAGCGCCATTGTTGCGGCCTATGGCAAAGGACGCGAAGAGTCGCAGGTAGCCGTCTCTATCGAGGGCAGCTCGGATGAGGCAGCTCTCCAGGTCGCTCCGGCATCACGCGATTCAATAGTTTCTCGGCAGATTGCCTGATCTTTTATCAACATCGCGACAGAAACAAAAACCCCCTCGGGCCTCCGAGGGGGTTTTTGTTTCAACACTGGAGCGACGACTACATCATGTCCATGCCGCCCATGCCGCCCATGCCGCCCATACCGCCCGGCATGCCCGGCATGCCGCCGCCATCTTTCTTCGGCTTTTCGGCGATGCAGGCTTCGGTGGTCAGCATCAGACCGGCCACGGAAGCCGCATTCTGCAGGGCGCTGCGCGCCACTTTGGTCGGATCGATGATCCCTTTTTCGATCATGTCGCCATAGACGTCGGCCGCGGCATCAAAGCCGAAGGCGCCTTTCTTGCTCATGATCTTGTCGAGGACGATGGAGCCTTCCATGCCGGCATTGCCGGCAATCTGGCGCAGAGGCTCTTCGAGGGCGCGTTTGACGATATTGACGCCAAACTGCTGCTCGCCGGCGAGCTTCATGGCGTTGAGGGCCGGAATGCAGCGGACCAGGGCGACACCGCCGCCAGGGACGATCCCTTCTTCTACGGCCGCGCGGGTGGCATGCAGAGCGTCTTCGACGCGGGCTTTCTTCTCTTTCATCTCGGTCTCGGTCGCCGCCCCGACCTTGACCACAGCGACGCCGCCAACCAGCTTGGCCAGACGCTCCTGCAGCTTCTCGCGATCGTAATCGCTCTTGGTCTCCTCGATCTGAGCGCGGATCTGCTTGACGCGACCCTGAATCTCGGATTCCTTGCCGGCACCATCGATGATGGTGGTGTTTTCCTTGTCGACGACGATGCGCTTGCCGCGACCGAGCATGTCGAGGGTGGCATTCTCGAGTTTGAAGCCGACTTCCTCGGAGATGACTTTACCGCCGGTAAGAACGGCGATGTCTTCGAGCATGGCCTTGCGACGGTCGCCGAAGCCCGGGGCCTTGACCGCGGTGACATTGAGGGTACCACGCAGACGATTGACAACCAGAGTCGCCAGCGCCTCGCCTTCGACATCTTCAGCGATGATGAGAAGGGGACGACCCTGTTTGGCCACCGGCTCGAGAATCGGCAGGAGGTCGCGCATGTTGCTGATCTTCTTGTCGTAAATGAGGATCAGGGCATCTTCCTGCACCGACTCCATGCGCTCGGGATCGGTGACGAAGTAGGGGGAGAGGTAGCCGCGGTCGAACTGCATCCCTTCGACCGTTTCGAGGGTGGTCTCCATCGACTTGGCTTCCTCGACGGTGATGACCCCTTCCTTGCCGACCTTTTCCATCGCCTGGGCGAGGATGTCGCCGATGGTCTTGTCGCTGTTGGCGGAAATCGTGCCGACCTGGGCGATTTCCTTGTGATCCTTGATCGGTTTGGAGATGGCTTTGAGCTCGGCGACGGCGACGGTGACAGCCTTGTCGATGCCGCGCTTGATTTCCATCGGGTTGTGGCCGGCGGTGACGAGCTTGACCCCTTCGCGGTAGATCGCCTGAGCCAGAACCGTGGCGGTGGTGGTGCCGTCGCCGGCGATGTCGGAGGTCTTGGAGGCGACTTCCTTGACCAGCTGGGCGCCCATGTTTTCGAACTTGTCTTCGACTTCGATCTCCTTGGCGACGGTGACGCCGTCCTTGGTGATCAGCGGCGCGCCGAAAGATTTCTCGATGACGACGTTGCGGCCTTTCGGTCCGAGGGTGACCTTGACGGCGTCGGCCAGAATGTTAACCCCTTTAAGAATCTTGGCGCGGGCATCCTGCCCGTATTTGATTTCCTTGGCGGACATATTGTTTTCGCTCCTTTTATGAGAGGGAATTACGCTGGTTATTTCTCAATCACGCCGAGGACATCATCCTCACGCATCATCAGGTATTCTTTCCCGTCGACCTTGATTTCGGTCCCGGAGTACTTACCAAAAAGAATCAGGTCGCCCACCTTGACATCGAGGGTGAGAACTTTGCCGTCCTCGGTCACCTTACCCTTGCCGGCAGCAATGATCTTGCCTTTCTGCGGTTTTTCCTTGGCGGTGTCGGGGATAATGAGACCACCCGCGGTCTTTGACTCCTCCTCGAGCCTCTCGACGATGATACGGTCATGTAACGGTCTGATTTTCATGTTGAACTCTCCTTTCCTGCATGGCTGAATGATCTCGGGAGCATTTCCCGCAATGAACGTCCTCGTTCGGCTAAAAAGCAGCGAGGCACGCCAGTCCGTCTCCGGCACGAACCGAGGAGCCTCTTTCATCCCGCATTTAGCACTCAGTCGGCAGGAGTGCTAAATGCAGGGCTAAATATAGTCAGTCACCCCCGATTGTCAAGGTCTTTTTTACTCGACCGCCGGATTTTTCTCGGAAGGGGTCAGGAAAAGGAGGAGTTCGTCGGTGAAGGCCGTAACGACATCATTGATGAGCCGTTCCTCTTCCCCCGCCAGGGTCGAACTGTCGTGATCGAAGAACGCTTCGCGCTTGACGGCGAGGGTGAGGGTCGGTTGCGTCTTGCCGGGTTGGTAATAGGCGAGGCGGGCTTTGAGGCGCATTTCGGTGGAACAGCAGCCCGAGTCCCGGACGAAGCCGAAGAGTTCACCCCCGATATAGTAGTGAGAGGCCAACCACGCCGCATCGATTTCGGCCGGGGTGCGCTTGAGGATGATCAACTCACGACCGGTCAGCTGCGCGTCCCGGTTGAGGGTGTCGACCAGCCGATCCAGGATGCCTGTTTCGATGGCGGACGGGACCATGACCGCCAGAAAGGGAATGACGTAGACCGATTCCCCCACTGGCGGCGGCAGATTATCGACGCTCCGGTTGCGCTGTACGCCAGCCGCGGAACACCCGGAGAGCAGAAAATAGCAGAAGACTATCAGGGACCAGCGCCTCACCATCGGCGTTTCTCCATTTCCGCGCGAAAATATTTGTCGTAGAGAATCTGCCATTCCCGGCTGCCGACTATTTTTTGCTGGCGCGTCAGCATTCCCCGCACCAGAGCGTCAACTTCATCATCGACGGAGAAAAATCGCGCCAGACTTGCCTTGGCGACGTCCAGGGCGCGGCCCTCATCGGGGCAATCGACCAGATCGCCGCGCCACAATTCGTCGAGCAAAATATGGGAAAGATGGGAGATGCGCTCATCGGAAATCTTCACAGGGCGACCCCCCGCTCGGCAGCGAGCTTTTTCTTGATCATCAGGAGCAGCTTCTGCCGGTCGATTCCTGGCGGCGCCTGACGTAGATGAGCCTCCAGGAGAATCATCGCCTCCTTTTCCAGACTCTGTTCCTGCTCGAGATTGGTCTTCAAGGTTGCAACCATGCAGGCAAGGATCTTGCCCCGCTCGGCTTTGCTCTTGGCCCCCGCTTGCTGAACAAGATCGGCGAGAAGTCGCTCGGCGAGACGCTGAAGTTGTACCTCGGTCAACCTAACCGTCATCTGGACTCTCCCCATTCTTTTTTGCAGCATCCTAACCGCACCCCTGACGCTTGTCAACGCGCTATCTCCTTGACAGTCACTGCCGGCGTATGATACCGCTTTCCCCTCTGCATCAACCTCACACAGCCGTTTTTTTGCTGTTTCTAGGAGCTCTTTCCCATGCACAAGAAACTCTATATTCCCGGCCCGGTTCAGATCGCTCCCGATGTTTATGCTGCCATGTGCGCGCCAATGATCGGCCACCGCATGCCGGAATACGCCCAGGTTCACCGGCGGGTGACGACTGGACTCAAGCAGCTCCTTCACACCAGTGATCCGGTCTTTCTTTCGACCTCAAGTGCTTTCGGCATCATGGAAGGCGCTGTGCGCAATCTGGTGCAGAAGCGTTGCGCCTGTTTCAGCCATGGTGCCTTCAGCGCCAAGTGGCATGATGTCACCCTCCGCTGCGGTCTCGCCGCCGATCACTTTGCCGCCGACTGGGGGCAGCCGGTGACCCCGCAGATGGTCGATCAGGCCCTGGCGACGGGCAAATACGACGCCATGACCCTGGTTCACAACGAAACCTCCACCGGGGTCATGTCGCCGTTGCTGGAGATCGCCGCAGTCATGAAACGCTACCCCGAGGTATCCTTCATCGTCGATACCGTTTCTTCGATGACGGCGGTTCCCCTCGATCTCGCCGCCCTCGGGACCGACGTCTGTCTGGCCGGAGTGCAGAAGGCTTTCGGACTCCCCCCCGGGCTAGCGGTCTGCGCCGTTTCTCGGCGGGCCCTGGACAAGGCGAAGTCGACCCCGAATCGCGGTTACTATTTTGATTTCGAGGAATTCGAGCAGAACGACCGCAAGGACAACACCCCGAGCACCCCGGCTATCAGCCTGATCTTTGCCCTCGATCATCAGCTGCAGAAAATGTTTAGCGAAGGACTCGAACAGCGCTACGCCCGCCATCAGGCCATGGCGGCAGCGACCCGGGCCTGGGTTATGCGCCACGGGTTCCCCCTTTTTGCCCCCGAAGGTTTTCGCTCCGTCACCCTGACCTGTGCACGCAATGACGGCCGCACCGATCTTGAGCGCCTGCAGAAACTGGCGGGAGAACGTGGTTACGCCATCGATAACGGCTACGGCCAGATCAAGAACCAGACCTTTCGCATCGCCCACATGGCCGATTTCACCGTTGCCGACATGGAGGAGCTCTTCACCGTCCTCGATCAGCTCGTCCCCCAGGTGCGCTGATTTCTCCTGCGAAGGCACTAAATAGATGGACGCGGTTTTTACCCAGATAGCACAAGAGTTTGTTTCCCTGCAGCCTGTCGATCTTCTCACCGTCTCGACCCTGGCGCTGCTTGAAGGCATTCTTTCCGTCGACAACGCCCTCGTTCTCGCAATTCTTGTCCGCACCCTCCCCCCGGAGCAACGCCGCCAGGCCTTGACCTATGGGATCGCCGGCGCCTTCCTCTTCCGTTTCATCGCTCTCATCTTTGCCGGGCACATGATGCAGCTTGTCGCCTTCAAGATCATTGGCGGTGGCTATCTCATCTACCTGGCGATGAAGCACATGTTTTTCTTCCAGAAGGGGGATGCCCATCAGTTGCAGGCGGCGACCGCGCGCAGTTTCTGGAAAACCGTTTTTGTCGTCGAATTGACCGACATTGCCTTTTCCATCGACAGTATCACCGCCGCCGTTGCCATGAGCAACAAGCTCCTGGTGGTCTGGAGCGGGGGGATTCTCGGGATCATTTTTCTGCGTTTTTCCGCCAGCGTTTTCGTGCGTTTGCTTGAAACCCTCCCGCGTCTCGAAGATCTTGCGTACCAACTGATTTTCTTCATCGGCACCAAGCTCTTTCTCGACGCCTTCGGCATCCATCTCGGCCATTCTGTCTTCTGGATGATGATGGGGATCATCACTGTCCTCGGCGGATCCCTGGTCTATCGCGATTACCATCAGCGGCGCACGCACAATCTGACCCAGGACCAGCTGCTCGACCGACTCAGGGCGGGCCAGCTCTCCCTCGACGATCTGCTTCTCCTCGACGCCCTCCCTGCGGACCTTCTCCTCGCTCTGCATGCCGACGGCAAACTCCTCCTGCCCAAAACCTCCGCACCGGAATGAAATCGATAAAAAGGCCGCCGCGACAGGGTCGCGGCGGCCTTTTTCGAAGGGGTACAAGGCAAGTCAAATCATATGTCAAGAGCACGCTGAAGGATGGTTTTCTCAGCGCTCCGCCCTTCACTTTGAGCCAGACTCTGGATCAGGACCTGGCCGCCATAGGCCGCATTCTTCCGCACCAGGTTATCCGCCATTTCGCCATCGTGCCGACGAAAGGCCTCGAGGATTTTCATGTGCTCCTGGACCGATATTTCCATCCGCCCAGGGAGGGCCAGGGAGGCCATGCGCAGTCGGTTGAACTTGCGCAACATCTGCCCGATCAAATCAAAGAGCTTGTCATTGCCGGCAGCGCGAATAAATAGTTCATGAAACTCGTCATGAACGCGGAAAAAGGTTTTGACATCCCCTTCTTCAGCCAGTTTTTTGAGCCTGAAATTGATCGCCTCGAGTCGCTCGTAGTCCTTGCTGCTCATTTTTTCCGCAGCCATCCGTGCGGCATAACCTTCGAGGATGCTTTTGATCGAATAAAATTCTTCAACTTCTCTCTCGCTGAGATCGGTCACGACCGCACCCTTGCGCGGAATTACCGTCAGGTAACCTTCGGATTCGAGTTGCCGGAAAGCTTCCCGGATCGGGGTGCGACTGATCCCGAAACGTTCGGCCAATTCTGGCTCAGCAACCTTTTCTCCGGCCTTGAGCTGACCACTGAGGATGGCCTCGCGAATCGTTTCAAGGATCCTTTCGCGTAGCGTCTGGTGCCGTTCAATGGGTCTTCGCTTCACTGGGCAACTCCGTCAATTTAGTTCCGTCAATTGTATGCAGTATACATTTCCTGTCAAGCAGATCAAGCACTTTGCGCGATTACTTGCCTATTCGTTCAGCAATCGCTACTATCGGGCACTTCTCTTGCGGAGTTGGCCATGGACCCGATCCGGCGCTTGCGTCTGTCGATTTTCTTTCTTATCCTCGTCATTGGTCTCGGTACTTGCGGCTACTGCCTGATCGAAGGCTGGTCGCCGTTCGATGCCCTCTACATGACCGTCATTACCCTCGCCACCGTCGGCTTTCGCGAGGTCCATGAACTCTCGGATGCAGGCAAGGGCTTCACTATCCTCCTGATCATCTTCGGCGCCGGAATTATCGCTTACACTATCGGCAGCGTTGCCCAGTTCATGATGGAAGGACAACTCAGAACCCTGCTCGGGAGGAGGAAGGTGGAAAAGGACATCAACAAACTCAAGGATCATTACATCATCTGCGGCTATGGACGGATCGGCGCACTGATCGGTCGCGAGCTGCGCACCAAACCGCTGCCCTTCGTCGTCGTCGAAAAATCTCCCCACCTCTGTGAAAAACTCGATAACGATGGCGTCCTTTACGTGCAGGGCAATGCGACGGATGATGAGGCGCTCATCGCTGCCGGAATTCTCCGGGCACGCGGTCTCATTACCGTTGTCACTTCCGACACCGACAATGTCTATATCACCCTGACTGCTCGCGGCCTCAATCCCGATCTTTTCATCCTGGCCCGGGCCGGCGAAGAAGGCTCGGAGAAGAAACTCCAACGGGCCGGGGCCTCCAAGGTCATTTCACCCTACACCATCGGTGCCGGCCGCATGGCCCAAGCCATTCTGCGTCCGTCCGTCATGGATTTTATCGAAATCGCCACTGCCGGACAGAATCTTGAACTTCAGCTTGAGGAAATTCTTGTCGGCAACGCCTCCACCCTGATTGGCCGCTCGCTTATTACTTCCGGGATTCGCAAGGATCTCGGTTTGATCATCGTCGGGATCAAAAAATGCCATGGCCAGATGCTTTTCAATCCCGCCCCCGAAACGATCATCGAGGCCAGCGACACCCTCATCGCCCTTGGCCAGCAATCGGCGATTCAGAACCTCGAACGTATTTCCGGTGGTCTCTGCCAGTCCTGAACGAATTGTCATCGCAGCATAAACAGAAAAGGGCGCATCCGTGGATGCGCCCTTTTCTTGTTTCATTTCGGCTGAATGGTTTGGCTGTCAGTGCCCCTGGCCGCCTTTACGTCCGGCGACCTGGATACGAATCAAGGCACGCTCAAGGGCCGCCTGCATGGCCAGAAAATCCTTGTCCTCGGGTGAGAGCTGGCGCAGCGCTTCTTCCGCACGTCCAAGTGCTGCCCTGGCCCGTTCCAGATCGATTTCATCGGCTGGTTCAGCCGTCTCGACCAGAACCGAAACGTTATCGTCTTCGACCTCCACATACCCCCAGTTCACCGCCACGTGGAACACTTCGGTCCCCTTGCGGTAGGAGAGTTCACCGATCTTGAGGGTCGTCAGCAGAGGGGTGTGCCCGGGAAGAACGCCAAACTCACCAACCGTACCCGGCGCGGTGATTTCGTCCACCTCCTCGGCAAGGACCTTTTTGTATGGGGTCACCATTTGCAGGTTCAATTTTTCAGACATCTATAACACCTCGTGCTAGGGGCATTTGACCGGTATTTTCACCAGGCCTTCTACCCTTGGTCGCGCCAAGCGCCGCGTCAGGATCAGGCCGCCAGTTTGCGAGCCTTTTCCAGGGCCTCTTCGATGGTTCCGACCATGTAAAACGCCTGTTCCGGGATATCGTCGTATTTGCCGGCAACGATCTCCTTGAAGCCGCGAATGGTGTCCTTGAGCTCGACATATTTCCCCGGCGAACCGGTAAAGGCCTCGGCCACGTGGAACGGCTGGGAGAGGAAACGCTGGATCTTGCGCGCCCGGGCCACGACCAGACGGTCCTCCTCGGACAGCTCGTCCATGCCGAGAATGGCGATAATATCCTGCAGATCCTTGTACTTCTGCAAGACCAGCTGGACGGAGATGGCAACGGCATAATGTTCTTCGCCAATGACCTGCGGGTCAAGAATACGCGAGGTCGAGTCGAGGGGGTCGACCGCCGGGTAGATGCCGAGCTCGGCAATCTGGCGCGAAAGGACGGTCGTCGCGTCGAGGTGGGCGAAGGCAGTCGCCGGAGCCGGGTCGGTCAAGTCGTCGGCCGGGACATAAATCGCCTGGACCGAAGTGATCGAACCTTTGTTGGTGGTGGTGATGCGTTCCTGCAGTTCCCCCATTTCGGTGGAGAGGGTCGGCTGATATCCGACGGCCGAGGGGATACGGCCGAGGAGGGCCGAGACTTCGGAGCCGGCCTGGGTGAAACGGAAGATGTTGTCGACGAAAAGAAGCACGTCCTGCCCTTCCTCGTCGCGGAAGTATTCGGCGACGGTCAGGGCCGAAAGGGCGACACGGGCGCGGGCTCCCGGCGGTTCGTTCATCTGGCCGTAGACCAGAGCGGTCTTGTCGAGAACGTTGGACTCTTTCATTTCGTGCCAGAGGTCGTTCCCCTCGCGGGTCCGCTCACCAACCCCGGCGAAAACCGAGTAACCGCCGTGCTGACGGGCGATGTTGGCAATCAGTTCCATGATCAGAACGGTCTTGCCGACACCGGCGCCGCCGAAGAGGCCGATTTTCCCGCCACGGGCGTAAGGCGCCAAAAGATCGACGACCTTGATGCCGGTCTCGAACGCCTCGACCTTGGTCGACTGGTCGGTAAACTCGGGGGTCGGGCGATGAATCTCCCAGAAGAGCTCGGTCTTCACCGGACCGAGTTCGTCAACCGGCTCGCCGACGACGTTAAGGATGCGGCCGAGGGTCCCTTTGCCGACCGGCATGGCGATCTGTTTGCCGGTATCGAGAACGTCCTGACCCCGAACCAGGCCGTCGGTAGAATCCATGGCGATGGCCCGGACGGTATTTTCGCCAAGGTGCAGGGCGACCTCAACCACCAGATTCCATTCACTCGCACCGAGGGAGGGATTGGTAATCTTGAGGGCATGGTAGATCTCGGGGAGCTGGCCGGCCTCAAATTCAACGTCGACAACCGGACCGATGACCTGGGTAATCTTGCCTTTATTCATGGTGAACCGTTCCTCCTTTATTCCACCCGCAATGTGGTGTGAATCTGCGTTATGTGCTTACTTGATCGATTCTGCGCCGGAAATGATTTCCATCAGCTCTTTGGTGATGGCGGCCTGACGCGCCCGATTATACTGCAGGGTCAGCTTGCCAATCATCTCCGAGGCGTTCTTGCTGGCGCTATCCATGGCGCTCATGCGGGCGCCATGTTCGCTGGCAACCGATTCGAGCAGGCCGCGAAAGATCTGCACTTCGACATTCTTCGGCAGAATCTGCGCCAGCACCTCACCGCGTCCCGGCTCGTAGAGATAGGTGGCAACGTGCTCACCCTCCTCAACCTGCATCGGTACGATCGGCAGCAGCTGATCCACCGTCACTTCCTGGGAAATGGCGCTGCGGAAAGCGTTGAAGATGAGATAGACCGCGTCGTAACGTTCGGCCTCATAGGCCGCAACAACCTCTTCACCGATCAGGCGTGCCGTAGCATAGTTGATGCTGCCGGTGATGTTCTCATAGACCTTGGACAGGGTCAGTCCGGGACGGTTTTTGAGATAGTCGCGGCCCTTGCGGCCGATGATCATGAGATCATAGCCTTCGTAGCCCTGGTCATTGGCGCGAATGAAACGTTCGGCGGCCTTGGAGACGTTGGCGTTGAAGCCGCCGCAGAGTCCGCGGTCGGCGGTCAGCAGAACGACCAGGGCACGTCCTTTGCCGCGCTCCATGAGGAGGGGATGAACCCCAGCCTCTTCGCGCAAGGCCAGGCTGGAGAGAACCTCCTGCAGCTTGCGGGCATAGGGACGGGCAGAGACAACCGCATCCTGGGCGCGGCGCAGCTTGGCCGCCGACACCATCTTCATCGCCTTGGTAATCTGGCGGGTGTTCTTGACCGAGCCGATTCGCTTCTTTATTGATTTAAGACTAGGCATCTTTCCGATCCCTTAAGGTCCGTTGGCGTGCTTAGGCGACAAACTGCCCTTTGAATTCCTCCATGGCAGCTTTGATGCGGCCTTCGAGTTCGGCGTCAAGGGCTTTTTTCTGGCGGATGTCGGCAAGAAGCTGCCCATGCTTGCTCTCGACAAAGGAGAGGAGTTCGGTCTCGTAACGGCGCACGGCGGACACCGGGTACTGGTCGATAAAGCCATTGTTGGCGGCGTAAACCACCAGCACCTGCTTCTCGACCGGCACCGGCTTGTATTGCGGCTGCTTGAGAATCTCGACCAGACGGGCACCGCGGTTCAACTGACGCTGGGTGGCGGCATCGAGGTCGGAACCGAACTGGGCAAAGGCCGCCATCTCGCGATACTGGGCCAGGGCCAGACGCAGGGTCCCGGCGACCTGTTTCATCGCCTTGATCTGAGCCGAGCCGCCGACGCGGGAGACCGAGAGGCCGACGTTGATCGCCGGACGCACACCGGAGTAAAAAAGGTCGGTTTCCAGGAAGATCTGACCGTCGGTGATGGAGATGACGTTGGTCGGAATGTAGGCGGAAACGTCACCTGCCTGGGTCTCGATGATCGGCAGGGCGGTGATGCTGCCGTTGCCGAGTTCGTCATTGAGCTTGCAGGCGCGCTCCAGGAGGCGGCTGTGCAGATAGAAGACGTCGCCGGGGTAGGCTTCGCGTCCGGGCGGGCGACGCAGCAGCAGCGAGAGCTGACGATAGGCCACCGCTTGTTTGGAAAGATCGTCATAGATGATCAGGGCGTGCTTGCCGGTATCGCGAAAGTATTCGGCCATGGTCACGCCGGTGTACGGGGCAATGAACTGAAGCGGGGCCGGGTCGGAAGCGGTCGCGGCAACGACGATGGTGTAATCCATGGCGCCGAACTGCTTGAGCTTGTCTACGACCTGGGCGACGGTCGATCGTTTCTGGCCGATGGCGACATAGACGCAGATGACGTTCTGCCCTTTTTGGTTGATGATGGTATCGAGGGCGACAGCGGTCTTGCCGGTCTGGCGGTCGCCGATGATCAGTTCGCGCTGGCCGCGGCCGATGGGGACCATGGCATCGATGGCTTTTAGTCCCGTCTGCATCGGCTCATGAACCGATTTGCGGGCGACGATGCCGGGCGCCTTGATTTCGACCTGGCTATAGGTTTCGGTCTTGATATCGCCAAGGCCGTCGATGGGCAGTCCGATACCATCGACAACGCGGCCGATGAGAGCCTCGCCAACCGGTACCTGCACAATGCGCTCGGTGCGCTTGACGGTGTCGCCTTCCTTGATGTGGTGGCCTTCGCCGAGGATTGCGGCGCCGACGTTGTCCTCTTCAAGGTTGAGCACCATGCCCATGATGTTGCCCGGGAACTCGAGGAGTTCGCCGGCCATGGCCTTGTCGAGACCGTGAATACGGGCGATACCGTCACCAACGGAAATGATGGTGCCAGTCTCGCTGACCTCGACCTCGCGGCCGAAGTTCTCGATCTGTTTTTTGATGATTGCGCTGATTTCTTCTGCCCTGATTTCCATAGGATCTTCTCACCCCTTTTTTAAGGTCTCTTCAATCCGTTTCAACTGGGTACGCACGCTGCCGTCAAACACCTTGCCACCAATCTCGGCCTTGATGCCGCCGAGGAGGGCCGGGTCGAGTTCGATCTTCAGTTCCACTTTCTTACCGGTCTTTTTTTCCAGTCCGCCCCGGATCGCCTGCTGTTGGCCGCTGCTCAATTCACGAGCCGAAACGATGCGGGCACGGACAATGCCGGAGAGCTCATCGGCAAAGTGGCGATAATTGATTTCAATCTGGGGAAGGTAGCGAAGCCGGTCCTTGACCACCAGCAGATCGAGGAAGTTTTTCATTCCCGGCGACAGCTTCATGGCGGCCGCAATGTCCGTCATGATGGCGGCTTTCTTTTCCACCGGCAATGTCGGGCTCTCGAGCATGAGGCGCAGAAGTTTTTCCGTCGTCAGGACAGAAGAAATCCGGGCCAGCTCGGTGCCGTATTGTTCGACCATTTTCTGCCCGGCACCCAGTTCGACCAAGGCCCGCGCATACCGTCTTGATAAGGCGCTGGTACTCAATGTAGGTCTCCCACCTTATGCATGTATTCATTCACCAGTCGTTCGTGATCCTCACTGGTAAAGTTCTTTTTCAGTAACTCCTCGGCCAGTTCTATAGCCAACTTGGCCGCTTCGCGCCGGAGTTCGGCACGGGCTCGGGCGATTTCGTTTTCGGCTGTGCGCTCGGCTTCGGCCTTGATCTTCTCGGCAACTTCGCGGGCGTTGGCGACAATGCGATCGCGCTCAAGCTCCCCTTCACGACGGATCCCGGCGCTGATCTCGGCAATTTCCTGCGCCGCCCGGCTGAGCTTGACATCATATTCGGCAAAACGGGCTTCGGCTTCGCGACGGGCCTCGGCCGCATCAGCCAGGTTTTTTTCGATCCCCTCGCGTCTTGCCGCCAGTCCTTTGCGGATCGGTTTGCTGACGAAATAGGCGAGCAGACCGACCAGGACGACAAAGTTGAAACTGCGGTAGAGGAAATCCTTGAG
>Ga0154505_1083_pt7 | contig 13602 bp, 12 predicted proteins | sample RifGroD2_FD_115984 | JGI IMG/M metagenome (GOLD analysis project Ga0154505, IMG submission 115984) | Desulfuromonadales bacterium GWD2_61_12
GGCGATCCGGCCGGGGTCGAGTCGGACGTCCGCGAGTGCGAAGGGCTCGGCCATCTCGATGTCGCCACCGTCCTCACCGAGCAGAAGCAGACCTTTCAGGCGACCGCGACCCCCCTGGCCGGGAGTGCCGTCATCGGCTTCGCCGCCGTCGCGGCGATCAGCGGCTACGAAATCCACATGGGGGAGACGACCCTCGGTCCCCTCGCTCGCCCCCTCTTTGCCCTGACCCGCGTTCCCGGCCACTGGAACGCCGTCGAGGATGGTGCCGTGGCAACCGACGGTCGGGTCTGGGGGACCTATCTCCACGGGCTCTTCGACAATCGTGACCTCTTCGGTGCTCTCCTCACCCGCTTGCGCCGTCGGCGCGGCCTTGCCGCCCCGGTCCCCGGTGCACAGGCCGACCTTGAAGGTGAACTCGACCGCCTCGCCGACCATCTCGCCGCCCACCTCGACCTCGATGCGATCTTCGCCGGGCTCATTCCCCCGGGGAGCGCTGCGTGACGCTTGCCGCCGCCATCACCACTGCCTTCTGTCTCGATCTGCTCCTCGGGGATCCGCGCTGGCTGCCGCATCCCGTCGTCGCCATCGGCCGGCTCGTCCACTGTCTCGAAGGGTGGCTGGGGCGCCTCCCCTGGCGGCGGCTGGGCGGGGTGGTGCTGACCTTGACGACGTTGACGGTGACCGGACTCCTCGCCTGGGGCCTGCTGAAAATGACGGCGACGTGGCACCCGGCAGTTTACTGGACGACCTGGATGGTCCTCGCCGCCACCACCCTGGCGACCCGCTCCCTCCATGGCGAGTCGGCCATCGTCGTGGCGCATCTGCGCCAGGGGCGTCTGCTTGAGGCGCGGGGGACGCTGGCCATGCTGGTCAGTCGCGACACCAGCGAACTCAATGAGGAGGGGGTGCTGCGCGGGGCGCTGGAGACGGTGGCGGAAAACAGTTCCGACGGCGTCATCGCCCCCCTCTTCTACCTCTGCCTCGGTGGCCCGGTCCTCGCCCTGGTCTACAAGGCGGCGAGCACCCTCGACTCCATGGTCGGTTACCGCAACGACCAATACCGCGAATTCGGTTGGGCCTCGGCCCGCCTCGACGACCTGCTCAATTTGCTGCCGGCCCGTCTCACCGTCCTCTTCATGGCAGGGGCGGCGGCGCTGACCGGGCTGCGTCCCCTGGCGACACTGCGCATGGCCTGGCGCGACGGCGGCAAGAGCAAGAGCCCCAACGCCGGTTACCCCATGGCGGCGGCAGCCGGGGCCCTCGGGGTCGAGCTTGGCGGTCCCGCGACCTATTTCGGCCGGCGCGAGGAGAAGCCGACCCTCGGCGACCCCCGGCGGTCCCTGACGGTAGTGGTTTATGACGATCTGGTCCGGCTCCACTACGGCACCGCCGTGCTGGCGCTGCTGACGGGACTGGCGGGGGTGCTGTTGTGGCAATAAGGATGTCCGGCCACGGCGGCGACGTCGCCGCGGCGGCGCGGGAGCTCGGCCTCCCCGCCAGCGAAGTGCTCGATTTCTCCGCCAGCATCAATCCCCTGGGAATCCCGGCCGGGGTCCTGGCGGCGGCGCAGCGCGGGGTGGCGGAATCGGTGCACTATCCGGAAATTGCCGGCGACGCTCTCGCCGCGGCCCTCGCCGCGCACCACGGTTTGTCGGCAGAACACTTCCTCCCCGGCGCCGGGTCCACGCCCCTCTTTTATCTGCTGGCCCGGGTCCTGCGCCCGCGCCGGGTGCTCCTGGTCGAACCGGCCTTCAGCGAATACCGCCGCAGTCTGACCCTGAGCGGGGCGGTCATTGACCCCTTCCTCCTCGACCCGGCCAACGATTTTGCCCTCGATTCCCGGCAACTGCTGGCGCGCCTGACGCCGGAGACCGATCTTGTCCTCCTCGCCAACCCCGGCAATCCGAGCGGTGCCGCCCTTCCTCCGGCGCTCCTGCGCCGATTGGCTGCCGCCCTGCGCGGGCGGGCGCTGCTGGTGGTCGACGAGGCCTTTGTCGATTTCGCCCCGGACCTCTCCCTTATGCCGGGGCTCAGCGCGGGCGACAACCTCCTCATCTTCCGCTCCCTGACCAAGTTCTACGCCATCCCCGGCCTGCGCGTCGGTTACCTGGCCGCCCAGCCTGAGCTGGTGGCGCGGCTGGCGGCGGCGGCCGAGCCCTGGGCCTTGTCGACTCCGGCGCTTAATGCCGGCCAGGCCTGCCTGGCCGAGGCTGACTACCGCCGGCGGAGTCTGGCCCTGATCCCGGCCTGGCGCGACGAACTGGCCGCCGGTTTGCGCCGCTTGGGATGGCAGGTTCATCCCTCCGTTGCCAATTATCTGCTGGCGCGGCTGCCGGATGGGGCGCAAAGTAGCAGGGAGCTGGCGACGCGTCTACGCCGGCAGGGAATCCTGCTGCGCAGTTGCCGCGATTTCGTCGGACTGAACGAGTCTTACCTGCGCCTGGCGGTCCGTACCGCCGCGGAAAACCAACGCCTTCTCGCCGCCCTCGCCGCGGCAGTGACGGCAACAGAAAAAGAGGCCCCATGTTGAAACGTTTCAAAATCGGCCTGGCCCTTGGCGGCGGCGCCGCCCGTGCCCTGGCCCACATCGGCGTCCTCGAAGGTTTGGCGGCCCAGGGTATCCCCGTCGATATCATTACCGGCACCAGCATGGGCGCCGTCATCGGCGGCATGTACGCCAGCGACCCCGATGCCTCCCGCCTGCGGGCGCGCATCAATCGCTATCTTTACAGTGACGCCTATCGCGAGTCGGGTTTCGATTTCTTGCGCGACAAGGATGATAGCAACGGTGACGGTCTCCTCTTTCGCATGCAACGTCTGGCGCGCCGCGGTCTCTTCAATACCCTGGCGGTGACGCGACGCTCCATCGTCAACGACGAAATCGCCGAGCGCAATTACGCCGAACTCCTCGACGACATCGCCATCGAGCGCATGACCCTGACCTTTGCCGCCATCGCCCTCGATCTCAACAGTGGCGATGAGGTCGTCATCGATCACGGCCCCCTGCGCCGAGGGGTCGCCGCCTCCTGCGCCATCCCCGGCATCCTCAACCCGGTAGCCCATGACGGACGCCTCCTGGTCGACGGCGGCTGGGCCGAGGCGGTGCCGGTGCGCGCCGCCTTCCAGCTCGGGGCGAGTTTCGTCATCGCCGTCGATGTGGTCGGAGGGCCGGGGCCTTTCGAGGCGCCGCGCAACGCCCTCGACGTCGTCTATCGCGCCGACTCCCTGGTGCGGGGGGCTCTGGTGCGGGAGCAATTGCGCGACGCCGACTGCGTCCTGGTGCCGAAAAACGGCGAGCAGCACTGGGCCGATTTCCGTCAGGTCGAGAAGACCGTCGCCGCCGGCCGCCATGCGCTGGAAGCCGAGTCCGAAAATTTGCACCGCAAGCTGCAGGCCGCCTGGCAGCGCGGCCTGTTCCTGCCGCGGCGCCTCTCCGCCGTCGAGCCGGCGGCGGGGACCTTCTTCGGCCTCCGTCTCCCCCGCTTCGACGGTGCCTCCAGCAGTTGACCGCGAACACACCTTTTTTGCAGGAGGGTCTGTCCATGACCATCTGGCCCCGCGACTACACCCTGGCCGAGATCAACCGCATGGGGATCGGCAACCTCAGCGAGCATCTCGGCATGGAGATCACCGCCATCGGCGACGATTACCTCGAAGCGCGCATGCCCGTCGACGCACGCACCCACCAGCCGGCGGGGATTCTCCACGGCGGGGCTTCGGCCGCCCTGGCCGAGACCGTCGGCAGCTTCGCCGCCAATCTCGTCCTTCCCGGCCGCGATCGCTATGCCGTCGGCCTGGAGATCAACGCCAACCATCTGCGCGGTATCGCCGGCGGCTGGGTGATCGCCGTCGCCCGCCCCTTGCATCTCGGCAAAACTACCCAGGTCTGGGATATCCAGATCCGCGACGAAGACGAACGTCTGATCTGCGTCTCGCGCCTGACCCTGGCGGTGCTGGAGAAGAAAGCGGGGCGGGGGGAAGTTCTCGGAACGATCGCCTGAGGTCGATCCGCTCGGGTCACAAAAAACGGCATTGCGCTGCAAGTCGGGATGCCGTATTTTGTCGAAGTTTATCCAACTTGAGTATTGTCTAACCTAGAGCCCGTCCCCCATGTCCAAACCCCTTCTGCATTTCCTGATTCCCGGTGGCGTTCTGGCGCTCATCGCGCTGCTGATTTATTCCTTTCAAATCGATTCGCTGCAAGTTAAGGGTTTTCTCCCCTATTATCCGCCTCTCGTCCTCCTCGGCGGCCTCTTTATCGGCTGGCGCTTCAACCGCTCGCGGCTGGTCTATGTTCTCCTCGCCCTCGCCGCTGCCAAGCTGGCCCTCGACGGGGTTGCGGTCCCGACCCCGACCCCGACGGATGGTTCCCCCCTCGTCATCTCCGAGGCCGAGAAGGTGGTCGCTGCCGCCATCGCCGGGCTCTTCCCCTTGAATCTCGCCTTCTTCGCCTCGTGCCAGGAGCGGGGCTTTCTGACCTGGCAGGGAAAGGTCCGCGCGGGCTTCATCGGTGGACAGATACTCTTTGTCGGAGTCTTCCTCAAAACCGATCTGGAAGGGGCACTCTCCTTCTTTACCCACCCCTGGCTCGACTGGCCACCGCTGCTGCATCTCCCCCTCTCCCAGTTCGCCATCCTGGTTTTTCTCTTTACCGCCAGCTACCTCCTCAAGCGCTTTGTCGACAAACCGGTCGCCTTCGAAGCCGCCTTCTTCTGGGCGCTGCTGGTCGTCATCATCCCCCTGGCGTTCGCAGTGCGCGGCCCGGGGATGAGCTTCTGGCTGGCGACGGCGGGGTTGATCATGACTGTCGGTACCCTCGAAGCCTCGCACAGCATGGCCTTTCGCGACGAATTGACCGGACTGCCGGCGCGGCGGGCGCTGACCGAGGAACTCCTCAAGATCGGTTCGCAATACACCATCGCCATGGTCGACGTCGACCACTTCAAGAAGGTCAATGACACCTATGGCCACGATGTCGGCGATCAGGTGCTGAAAATGGTGGCGGCGCGGTTGGAATACGTCACCGGCGGCGGGAGGGCGTTTCGTTACGGCGGTGAGGAATTTACCGTCCTCTTTCCCAATCGTGGTCTGAGGGAGGTGAAACCCCATCTGGAGGCGTTGCGCGAGGCGATCGGCAAAGCCAGCTTTACCGTCCGCGACAAGAACCGCCCCGAGGTGCGCCCTGAAGGGAAAGCAAAGACTCCGGCCAAAACGACCCCCGACGTCCAGCTCAGCGTCACCGTCAGTATCGGCGTCTGTCAGCGCAGCGAGCGGCACAAGACCGCCGATGAGGTCTTCAAGGCCGCCGACCAGGCCCTCTACAAGGCCAAGGAGGGCGGCCGCAATCGGGTCTGCCTGAGCTAGGCCGGATGTTCCTGCCGACAACTGCCGTTGTGGCCACGAGGTCGAGCGATTAACGGTTGCCCTGCCGGCAGGCAGGATGATATTCTCCTAATCTACTAGGGGGGGCCGTAGCCGGAGAGTGCCGATGTTCGATTTCACCCTGGTCATGCTGATTTCTCTGGGCCTCGGACTTCTTGCCGGCGGGGTCATGCACCGCGCCGATTTTTGCATGACGGCAACCTTTCGCGATCTCTTCCTCTTTCGTTCCACCACCCTGCCGGCGGCCTTGCTGGTTCTGGTCACCGTCAGTGCCGTTCTCTTCGAGGGGCTGCACCTGGCCGGCGCCCTGGTTCAATTCCCCCTTCCCGCCTACGGCCTGCCCTCCCTCGCCAGCCTCTGCGGTGGCATCCTCTTCGGCATCGGCATGGTCCTCGCAGGTGGATGTGTCGTCGGCATCCTCTATCGCCTCGGCGCCGGCGCCCGCCTCTCCCTCTGGGGACTCGCCGGGCTCATCGCCGGCAGCGCTCTCTATGCCGAAATTCATCCACTCTGGAGCACTTTTGCGAAGACCACCACCTTCGCCGCCGCCGTAACCTTGCCGCAGTGGAGCGGCCTGCCGCCGTGGATATTCGTACTGGCGCTGGTAGCGGTGACGGGGCTGACCATCTGGCGCTATCCGGCGGCCTTCGTCCCGCCGGTCGGCTGGCGCGCGGTGGCCGGCTACATCCCGCCTGTTTACGCAGCCCTGGCCCTGGCCGGCATCGGCGCTCTTTCGGTTGTCTTACTCGGCGTGCCCATGGGAGTAACGACCTCCTATGCCAAGGTGGCGGCGGTGCTTGAGCAGGCGTTGTTGTCAGAGCACTTCGCCGCGACGGAGTTCTTTCAGGGGCAAACCCTCGATCTGACCCTGCCCCTGGCAGCGCAGCCGTTGCGCGGCGGCCCCGGCCCGGACTTCGACGGCATTGCCGCGATCCAGTATCCGTTGATTATCGGCATCGTCCTTGGAGCGGCCCTCTCGGCCTGGCATCTCGGCGAATGGCACGGGCACGAGGGGGCGACGCGGCGGCAACAGTTCTCGGTTCTCTGCGGCGGATTCCTCATGGGGCTGGCCTCGCGCATGACCCCGGGGTGCAATGTCTGGCATCTGTGGGGGGGGCTGCCGATTTTCGCCGGGCAGAGCATCCTCTTTCTTCTCGGGATTTTACCCGGGGCCTGGTTCGGGGGGCGACTGTTGCTGCGTTGGGTTCTGCCGGACGATCATCAGGGAGGTAGGCGATGAACAAGGTCAGAGTTGAACGAATCGATGTGCAAGGCCAGGTCTGCCCGTCAACCTTGCTGCTGACCTTGCGTGAGGTCAACCGCCTGCAGGAGGAGATTCGCAGCGGGGCGGTGCAGATTGAAGTCCGCACCGACAATCGCCACGCCACCGTCACCATCCCCGGAGCGGTCAAGAGCATGGGGATGACGGCACGGGTGCACAAGGAAGAGAACGGTTATCTGATCCAGATTGGCGCCGAGAAAGTTCAATAAACATGGGCAAGAACGGGACAGCAGAGGCCGAGTCTATGGCTGCAGGAGAGGCCCCGGAGGTGGAACTGGCGCGTCTGCGCCGGGAGAACGCAGCATTGCGCCAGCGCGATGCCGAACTGGTCGACTATCTGCGCCACAAGATCGACCAGCTTCTCAAGGTCATCGGCACCCTGCCGTTGCGCGCCGAGGAGCTCGACGAAGCCGAACTGGTCGCCTTCGACCCCATCGCCATTATCGCCGGCACCTTCACCCAGATTCTCCAGACGCAGCGCCAAACCAACCTCCAGCTCAAGGCGGCCCGCGACAAGATCGACGCCATCTACAATGCCGTCGGCGCCGGTATTGTCGTCCTCGATCGCGAGCACCGGATCCTGTCGTGCAACAAGCGCTTGAAGGAGCTCTTTTTTGCCGGCAAGCGCCGGGTGACCGGCCGCACCTGCATTGAACTCATGTGTCGATCGGAATCCCCCCCGACCGGTTGCGTCTTTGCCAAGGTCATGGCTTCGGGGCTGCGGGAACGGACCCGGGAATGGTTCTTTGAGGAGCGTTTTTACGATGTCGTCGGCATGCCGGTCAAGGACCGTCGCGGCATGGTGCAGCAGGTCGTCATCGTTTACCACGAGGTGACGGAGCGCAAGTGGGCCGAGCACGAGCTCTGTTTTGCCCTCGAGCAGGCCCACGAAGCCCGTGAACATACCGAAGCCATCGTTCGTTCCATCAACGAGGGGATGCTGGTGGTCGATGCATCCGGCACCCTTCTTCTCGCCAATCCGGCGGCGCTGCAGATGTTGCGCCTGGCGCAACGCGAGGTTATCGGCAGACGCCTGGAGGAGATTGTCCCCCCGAATGGCCTGGCGGAGCATGTGGCGATGGCGTGTGCCAGGGACGAGGCGGGGGAGCCCTTCGATCTCACCTTCTCCGCCCCCGACGCGCAGGGTTCGCGCCTCTTTCAGGCTCGTTTCGCTTTGCTCCACACCTCGGCCGGAGTGGTGCGTGGGGCGGTTGTCACCCTGCGCGAAGTGACCCGCGAACGTGAGCTGGAGCGGATGAAAAGCGAATTCGTCTCCACCGCCGCCCATGAGTTGCGCACCCCCCTGACCTCCATTCTCGGCTTCTCCGAACTCCTTCTCGACCCCCAGACCTTCACCCTTGCCGAACGGAGCGAGTTCGTCAACCTCATTCACCACAAGGCCGAGGATCTTTCCGCGCTTATCGACGAGCTCCTCGACATCAGCCGGATCGAGGCCGGACACGATATCCCTCTGATGCGCGAAGCGGTCTCCCTCGAATCCCTGGCGACGGCGGCGGTCGATTTCTTCCGCCACAGCTCGCCCCCGCACAATTTTGACCTGCGGTTGCCAACCTCTCCCCTGGTCGTCTTTGCCGATCCGCGGCGCATCGCCCAGGTCTTCGACAATCTTCTCAGCAATGCCGTCAAGTATTCCCCCGCCGGCGGGACGGTGACGGTCCGGCTGACCCCGGAGGGCGACTATTGCACCGTTGCGGTCAGCGACACCGGCATCGGCATGACCGAAGAGCAGGTCAAGTGCATGTTCGACAAATTTTATCGTGCCGATTCATCCAATACGGCAGTCCAGGGGACCGGTCTGGGGATGACCATCGTCAAGCAACTCATCGACGGTCATGGCGGGGTGGTGGCAGTGCAAAGTGCTCCGCAGCAGGGGACGACGGTCAGCTTTACGCTCCCCCTGTGGATTGGCGAGTCCGACTAACGTCTGCGTGCTCGCTGCAAGCATGGGTCTTGCCCCGGCAAGCCCTTGACTCTTCATCGCTTTTACACTATTATCGCCACCATCCGGGCCGATTGTCGGCCCGCTTTTTTTGTGTGCCGGGGCGATCTTTCTCCAGGTGACTCTGGATGTCCCATAACTTCCTGATCCGCCCATTCCGCAGGGCGAATTAAACAACGAGGTTAGTAGTGAGTAAACAGCAGCAGGAAGTCGCCAAACGCCGCACCTTCGGCATCATCAGCCATCCCGACGCCGGCAAGACCACCTTGACCGAGAAGCTCCTCCTCTTCGGCGGCGCCATTCAGCTTGCCGGCGCGGTCAAGTCGCGCAAGGCGGCGCGCCACGCCACCAGCGACTGGATGAGCATCGAGCAGGAGCGCGGCATCTCCGTCACCACCTCGGTGATGAAGTTCGAGCACCGCGGCTTCGAGATCAATCTCCTCGACACCCCCGGACACCAGGACTTCTCCGAGGATACCTACCGCGTCCTCACCGCCGTCGACAGCGCTCTCATGGTCATCGACAGCGCCAAGGGGGTCGAGACCCAGACCGAAAAGCTCATGACCGTCTGCCGCATGCGCAATACCCCGGTCATCACTTTCATCAACAAGCTCGACCGCGAGGGGCGCGACCCGCTGGAGTTGCTTCACGACATCGAAGACAAGTTGCAGATCGAGTGCGCCCCGATGTCGTGGCCCATCGGCATGGGCAAGCGCTTCAAGGGGGTTTACAACCTCTACCGCAAGGAGCTCTGCCTCTTCTCCCCCGGCGGCGAATCCCGTCACCGCGAGGCGGTGGTCATCACCGACCTCACCGACCCGCAACTCGACGGGCTTATCGGCCCCCAGGCCGAGGAGCTGCGCGCCGACATCGAACTCCTCGAAGGGGCGGCCAATCCTTTCGATCTTGCCGAATATCTGAAAGGGAACCAGACCCCGGTCTTCTTCGGCAGCGGCATCAACAACTTCGGCATCGAGGAACTCCTCGATGCCCTGGTCGATCTCGCCCCGGCCCCCATTCCCCGGCCGACGACGACGCGGGAAGTGCTGCCGGAGGAGGAGGCCTTCTCCGGCTTTGTCTTCAAGATCCAGGCGAACATGGACCCGATGCACCGCGACCGCATCGCCTTTTTGCGCATCTGCTCGGGCAAGTTCAGCCGGGGGATGAAGGTGCGCCACCACCGCATCGGCAAGGAGGTCATCCTCAGCAATGCCACCATCTTCATGGCCCAGGATCGCGCCAACGTCGAGGAAGCCTGGGCCGGCGACATCATCGGCCTGCACAACCACGGCACCATCAAGATCGGCGACACCTTCTCCGACAAGGAGCCGCTCAAGTTCACCGGCATCCCCAGCTTTGCCCCCGAGCACTTCCGCCGCGTCCGCCTGAAGAACCCCTTGAAGGCCAAGCAGCTGGAGAAGGGGCTCTTGCAGCTCTCCGAAGAGGGGGCGGTGCAGGTCTTCCGCCCGGTTCTCGGCAATGACTACATCCTCGGCGCCGTCGGGGTCTTGCAGTTCGATGTGACCATGGCGCGGCTCAAATCCGAATACAGCGTCGATGCCGTCTACGAGTCGATCGACTTCGCCACCGCGCGCTGGATCGAATGCGCCGACAAGAAGCTCCTCGCCGACTTCGAGAAGAAGTGTCAGGGGAACCTCGCCCTCGACGCCGAGGGCAACCTGACCTACCTCGCCCCGAGCGAGTGGCGTCTCGGCTATGTTCTCGAACAGTGGCCGGGGGTGAGTTTCTTGAAAACCCGCGAGCACAACTGAAACCCGTCTTTGCCACAGAGACACGGAGACACAGAGAACTGCTGTGGTTCTAAACTAAAATCAGGGCATTTCTCTGTGTCTCCGTGTCTCCGTGGCTGATCATGCCTTGCACCTTTTCGAGGAGTCCACCCATGCCGATCGCAATCCCGCGCAGCCGCATCCGTGATCTCCTCGCCCGCAGCGAACCGCTTGCCGGCGTCTGCGCCAAGGGCTGGGTACGCACCGTCCGTCGCGGCAAGGAAGTCGCCTTCCTCGAACTCAATGACGGTTCCTGCCTCGCCTCGCTGCAGGTGGTGGCCGAGCCGAGCCTCGCCGCCCTTGCCGACCCCGGTCTCGGCACCGGCGCCTGCGTCGGCGTCAGCGGCGAACTCGTCCCCTCGCCCGCCGCCGGCCAGCGCTGGGAGCTGCGCGCCAGCGCCATCGAACTCCTCGGCGGGGCGGATGAGACCTATCCGTTGCAGAAGAAGCGCCACACCCTCGAATATCTCCGCTCCATCGCCCATCTGCGTCCCCGCGCCAACACCTTCGGCGCCCTCTTCCGCCTGCGCAGCGCCCTCGCCTTCGCCACCCACCGTTTTTATCGCGAACGCGGCTTCGTCTACGTCCACACCCCCATCATCACCGCCAGCGACTGCGAAGGGGCGGGCGAGCTCTTCCGCGTCACCACCCTTGACCCGCAGCAGCCGCCGCTGGAGAAGGGGAAAGTCGACTGGCGCGAGGATTTCTTCGCCGAGAAGACCGGCCTCACCGTCTCCGGCCAGCTCGAAGGGGAGCTCTGCGCCCTCGCCCTCGGCGACATCTACACCTTCGGTCCGACCTTCCGCGCCGAGAATTCCAACACCAGCCGCCACGCCGCCGAGTTCTGGATGATCGAGCCGGAGATGGCCTTCGCCGACCTCCAGGACGACTGCCGCCTGGCCGAGGATTTCCTCCGTTATCTCGTCACCTTCGCCTTGGACGAGTGCGGCGACGATCTCGTCTTCTTCAACGAGCGGGTCGAACCGGGGCTGATCGCGCGGCTGGAGGCGCTGGCCAAAGCCGAGTTCTCGACCATGACCTACAGCGAAGCGGTGACCCGGCTGGAGCAGAGCGGCAAGGCCTTCCAGTTCCCCGTCGCCTGGGGCTGTGACCTGCAATCCGAACACGAACGCTACCTCACCGAAGAGGTGGTCAAGGGTCCCCTCTTCGTCACCGACTACCCGGCGGACTTGAAGGCCTTCTACATGCGCCTCAACGACGATCGCAAAACGGTGGCGGCGATGGATCTCCTCGTCCCCCGTGTCGGCGAGATCATCGGCGGCAGCCAGCGCGAGGAGCGGCTCGATGTCTTGCGCGAGCGCATGGCGGTGAAGGGGGTGGCGGAAGAAGGGTTGTGGTGGTATCTCGACAGTCGCCGCTGGGGGAGCTGCCCCCACGCCGGCTTCGGTCTCGGCTTCGAGCGTCTCCTCATGTACATCAGCGGGATGGAGAACATCCGCGACGTTATCCCCTTTCCGCGCACACCGGGGAGTGCGAAGTTCTAGCCATGAGCAGCGATCCCTTTACTCGCCTCGCCGCCGCCATCGAGCAGCACCAGGACGACCTCCCCGAGACTCTGGCCGCTGAACTGCGGGCCGTGGCCGCTGTCGGCAGTACTCCAGAGCTAGCGGCGCTGGTCACCGAGCTGGCCCGCCAGGTCGAGGACTACGATCCCTACGCCGGCGCCGGCTGCTTCGGCGATGCCTGCAGCGCCACCACGATAGCCGCCACACTGCAGCGGCTCAAACATCAATTACAACCAGAGAAACCGACCTGATGCTGCAGGAACACGCCAACGTCCGACAAATTCCCGGTGAGCCCCGCCGCCGGTGGTTCGGCGACGACTACTTCGATCTGATCGTCTGGTTGGCGGCGGATGATGCGGTTCTTGGTTTTCAACTCTGCTATGACAAACAAGGCGAAGAGCGGGCGCTGAACTGGAATGCTGCGGGAACCTCTTCCCACCATGGCATCGATACCGGGGAGGATCAGCCAATGCGTCACAAGGCGACGCCGATCGCCGTGGCCGATGGGGTGTTTGACGCCGCTGGCATCGGGGAGATGTTTGAAGCCGCCGCGGCTGAACTACCCGAAGATATCCGCTTGCTGGTTAGGGCAGCGATATGTGACCACGGAAGAAATCAGGGTGGGTCTTAGCACCGAAGAATTTATGAGAATTCGAACAGATATGGGCCGGGCGCTACATCAGCATCCGGCCCGACGTTTATTCTCCGCGCATCTTGCGGAGAAAAGACTTGCACCTTGCGGAGATAATCCGGCATAATCACCGCATATTCTGCGGAGATAAAGCATGTACATCTGGGAACTCCCCGACTGGCCGCAATGGCGCTACGACCTGACCCAACTCGCCGGGCCGCTGGCGCGGGTGCGGCATCGACAGGGGCGCTTCATTGGCCGGATGGAAGCCCTCGGGTTTCGTTCGCGCGAGGAAGCGGTCCTCGTCACCCTGACCGAGGATGTCCTCCAGACCAGCGCCATCGAGGGGGAGGTGTTGAATGCCGACCAGGTGCGCTCCTCCCTGGCCCGCCGTCTCGGGGTGGAGATCGGCGCCCTGGCTCCGGCCGACCGCCAGGTCGACGGGGTGGTGGAGATGCTCCTCGACGCCACCCGCAACTATGCCCAGCCGTTGACCGCCGAGCGCCTCTTTGCCTGGCACGGCGCCCTTTTCCCCACCGCCCGCAGCGGCCTGGCCAAGATTCGCGTGGCGCAGTGGCGGGACGATGCCGGCGGACCGATGCAGGTGGTCTCGGGACCGCACGGCCGCGAAAAGATCCATTATGTGGCGCCACCAGCGGGGCGACTGGCCGCCGAAACCGGGCGTTTTCTCGCCTGGTTCGATGCCGATGAAGGCAGCGATCCGGTGCTCAAGGCCGGGCTGGCCCATCTCTGGTTCGTCACCCTGCATCCCTTCGATGACGGCAATGGCCGCATCGCCCGCGCCCTGGGCGACATGGCTCTGGCCCGGGCCGAGTCTTCACCGCACCGTTTTTACAGTCTGTCGGCCCAGTTGCAGCAGGAGCGCGGCCGCTACTATGCCCTTCTCGAACAGACCCAGCAGGGGACGCTGGAGGTGACCGCCTGGCTCCTCTGGTTTCTCGAAGTGCTGGAACGTGCTCTCGGACAGGCTGTGACCACCCTTGTTGCGGTGCTGCGCAAGTCGCGCTTCT
>Ga0154505_1038_pt3 | contig 12921 bp, 6 predicted proteins | sample RifGroD2_FD_115984 | JGI IMG/M metagenome (GOLD analysis project Ga0154505, IMG submission 115984) | Desulfuromonadales bacterium GWD2_61_12
ATGTCACCAATGGCGGCTGCGACACCGCTGCCTGCCACGTCAACGACGCTCTTCATCGGGTCGGGACGGGCAACACGACCAGCACCAAGGGTCTGATTGCCATCGGTCCTGGCGCCTGCTCCACCTGCCACGGCGGCGGCGATCCGAATGCCCCGGTGGTCACGGCGACCAGCACCCATGTCTTCGCCAACGGCAGCTCCTTCGGCGACTGCACCGACTGTCATAACGGTCACGCCAATGGCACCACCGGCGTCAACGACGTGGAGATTTCCACCGTCTACACCGGCACCACCGCGGTCCCGACCATGACCAAAGCCGACGGCACCACCGCTCTTTACAGCGCCCACGGCTACAAGATCCAGCTCGGCGGCAGCGCGACCACTGCTTATGCCAAATCGACCGAGGCCGAGATCTGCTGGGCCTGCCACGACGCTCGTGCTGTTTCCGAATGGGGAACCAACAGCAATACCGATACTGGTTCCATTGCTTACGACTACGGTGACCTTTACACCACCATCACCGGCACAACGAAGACCTCCAACTGGGTTGCCGCCAACACCTTCTGGCGCTCAGGTAAAGGCCGCCTCTCCACCGATCCGTTCTACTACAAACGGGGTGCGGTGCGCTCGACCCACTCGGCCAATTTCGACGGTACCACCGCCGCCAACGATACCGGCAAGCCGTGGAAAGGGACAGTGACCAATACTGCATCGGCTTACTCGACAACTTACAACAAAGGTGAGAATCTCGATACCGTCGCCAATATCCGTTGCAGCTACTGCCATGACGTTCATGGCACCCATAACGGCATCAAGGGTGATAACAGCAGCACCACCGCCCTCGGTGGCCCGTACCTGCGTGGCACCTGGCTCGGCAACCCCTACAATGAAGATGGTGCTCCGCGCTATGCCATTACGAACTCCTTTACTCTCCAAGGGAATGCCACCGCATCTATTAATTTGGGTCGTGTTCCCCGCGCCAGCGCAGATCCGGCTAATAACTCCGGTATCGGTGGTTGGTGGATCGACCAGAACAGCAACAACCCGGTAGCTGCGCATGCGACGACAGCCTTCCGCACTGCCACCGGCAACGCCGGTCTCTGCGACCAGTGTCACGGCACCACCAAGGACGGCACCTGGACCGCCGCAGAGATCGGCGCCATTGATCAAATTACTGGTGAGAATCTCTGGGTCTCCAGTTTTAACGGCCACGCCAACTCGGTGGTCGGCGGGTCGATGTCCGAGACCGGCACCAACCTACAGTGGAACAACACCACTAAGGTCGGACGAAACATTTTCAACCGGACGGTCCGCGGGAGCGCTACCTATACGAACGCCAGCTCTAATCACACGGATACCGATATGGGGCTTGCCACCCATACCAGCGGTCGCGGTTATTCATATCGTTCAGCATATGCGACTACCACCGGCTATAGCTGGTTCCCGCGTGAAAACGCCACGACCGAGACCGGAACGGCCGCTGCCACAGAGGTGACAGCCTATCGATATTTTGCATGGAACAATGTCGATTACAACAGTGCAATTGTTCGTAACTTTGTGATCGCCGCTGGAACTCAGAAACTTGAGGTCACCAGTCTTCCGGCGGCTTCACCTGAAACGGCCCACAACGCGCAGGTAAATTACCATACATTCTCATGCTCAAAGTGTCACAATCCCCACGCTTCGCGGTTGCCGAAGCTGATGATCACCAACTGTCTCGATACCAACCATAACACTTGGGAGGATAAAAACACCTTCACAGGTCGGGCCTTTACTGCAGGCTCGGTCTGGGAAAACATGCGCCATTCGCAGTGGGCTGCGGCGCAGAACTGCCACAGACTTGATTCTCGTGCCACCAACAATGGTACGGTCACCCTCGGCTCCGGCTGGACTAAGGTCACGCCCTGGATTGAGGACACAGCGCCTAACCCTGTCTCGGGATCAGGGAAAACAGCTGAGCTTTCGACGCTACCGGCTTACTGATCGATTTGTAGCTAAAGTATAGCAAAAGCGATAAAGGCAAAAGGTCGAGAGTTTCGACCTTTTGCCTTTATCAATTCCATGACCATAGTTCAATTCACGATATGCTATTTCTGGAAATCCGACGAATTGTTCCTTTAATAAGTTTGAGTTCGCAACCCTTTAGCCAGATAATGAGAACCATGAGTGCTTTTTTTCGCATTTTCAGTAATGACGGACCTGTTTCACTCAGCAAATGGGGGGCGCCCATTGCCTTGGTAATTCTTGCTTTGGTCGTTTATATCAACAGTTTCCCTTCCACATTTATCCTTGACGATCATCACATCGTTCAGAAGAACCACCTGGTGCTTCAAGCGGATTTTCTGGCAATATTTCGCAGCGATTATTGGTTTGGAGTAGAGAACAGTGGACTTTATCGTCCTTTGACCATTTTCTCACTCGCACTGAATCGCTTGATTTTTGGCGAATCGGCCTGGGGGTATCACCTCGTCAATCTTTTGCTGCATGCAAGCATTGTTCAGTTGATTTTTGCGACCCTGCGGAAATGGGAGATTTCAAACGGAACAGCGTTCATGGCTGCAGCTATATTTGCCGTTCATCCTATCCATGGGGAGGTTGTCAATATTGCAGTTGGTCGGAGCGAATTGCTCGTCGCATTATTCCTGTTATGTGGTTTTTACTTTTCTAGTAATAAAAAATTTACAGATAATTATATTGTCTGTATGTGCTTTTTTGCCGCCTTGCTCGCAAAGGAGCATGCAATCACCTTTTTGCTCTTACTGCCTCTGTGGGAGGTGTTTCATTGCGGGACGATGCGAGTCTGTCGGCAGCGCTGGAAGCTCTATTTCGCCCTGTTTTGTGTGTCCGTTGTTTGGATCGTCCTTTATAACTACGCGCCTGAACAGACCATGCCTCGTTCGATTTACTCCAATGAGGCCGCGCCGTTGGCATACGTCTCCTGGGGCAGTCGCGTATTGACCTCTCTGCTGCTTCAGTGGTTGTATCTTGCGAAATTGTTGGTGCCGTTCGGGTTGCAGGCGGTATATTCAACCGCCGACTTGCCATCCTTCGTTACTTCAGTCTTTTCTGCAACTGGTTTGCTGGTCATTGGAGGCACCTTGATGGTGGCTCTGCTGGTGATGCTTGGCTGGCGCAGTCGTAATCCTTTGGCACTATTCGCCATGCTGTATATCGTATCATTCTCCACAACCGCTAATCTGTTCTTCCCAATCGGCGTCTCGTTTGCCGAGCGACTCGTCTATTTTCCCTCTATTTGGTATTGCTCTGGGTTTGCTGTAATGCTTGGCTTGATGCAATCAGTACGCGGGAAGGTTCTCGCAAAAAGTATTTTCACTATCTGCTTACTTTTTCTTTCTGTGGTTACTCTCCTGCGCAACCCCCTATTCTCGAGCGAAACGCGACTTTGGAACGCCGAGGTCGCCAACAATCCGAAGGACTTTCTCGCCTGGCATAATCTTGCAGAGAGCTTGGCGAACAGCCGTCGCTATGTAGAATCGGAATCTGCCTATCAGCAAGTGCTTGATCTCGCGCCGGAATATCCAGGTGGATTGCGAGCGTACTCAGCGTTTCTTCGCAAGCAGGGACGATATAATGAAGCTCTGCAGGCAGCACTCAGTGCTCTCGAGATTGCCAGATCACGCAACGATATTACCGCCATGTCCCTTGATCATGTGGAGTTGGCTGGCATTTTGGTTGAACTCGGATCTTATCGCCAAGCTATTGAACATATTGATCAGGTCGATCCGCGCATGGGGGTCACGACACATATGCTCACAGTTCAGGGCAAGGCTATGTATGGACTCGGTCGTTATCGGGAGGCGGTTGCGATTTTCGAGAAGATCGCATTGATCGACAAGCAGGCCGACATAGCCTTTGACTATGCCTTGGCTTTGCTTAAACTCAATCGCTATGACGAGGCACGCCATGTACTGGAAGAAGGTGTGCGGCGGCGTGAAACAGCTGAACGATGGAATCTGCTCGGTGTGGTGTGTGCTCAACAGGGCGATTGGTCATCGGCTATTGCAGCATTTGAGCTGGCGGTAAAGATTGATCACGATAATCGAAATTATATCGACAATCTGCTACGCGCCAGTGAAAATGCAGCTGGGGTGAAGTGATGGTTTGTTTGGGGCAGCTCAAGCCCGTCTAGTGACGGTCGTGGTTTGGGCCAAATTCGAATATAACTACCCTGATTATTTTTTATTTGGCCGTATCCCCATGTGAGACGGTGGCATCTGCAGACTTGGGGTGAATGTTCCTTGTTTGAGTGGTTCGTCCGTAAGCGGTACGATGCTATCGTCCTTGACGGCCTCCGACATTCCATTAAGCAACTCGGGAACTCCTTTGTGGTAAGTATCCGACCATGGGCGCTTCAAGAGTTCAGAGAGAATAGGTCGCGCTTCTTTGACCCGGCCCCTTTGTATCAATGCGTCAACAAGCCGAATTTTTACAAAATCGTTTTCCGGGAAACACTCTGTGGCTTTTTGGAGCAACTCGATTGATTTCGCCCATTGACCTAGTTCTTTTCCCCGCTCCGCAAGCTCCGAATATTCAAGTGCATAACCTTTGTCAAGGGCCACTGCGCGGTCCAGAACGACAAATGCTTGATCCGGTTGATTGCGGCGAAATAACAGTAATGCCAGGGCGTGCAGTGCGGCGGGGTCGTCAGGTGATTCCTTGGCGGCGCGCTCGGTCAGTTCTTCCGCCTTCGATTTTGAGAACATGGTGCTGGCATAAAGGGCGTCGGCGCGAAGCGTCCAACTCGGCGGAGTGTTGCCGCTGAGGAGTGCGGGGTTGCGCAGGACTTCAGCAATATTGCTGATCATGAAACGTGAATCCAGAGAAAACCCGGCTTCTTGGTTAGAGTAGGAAAGTGTGGCAGCAAGGACTGGATATTCTTGATTGCGGACGGAAGTCATGAGATTGTGAAGTAACCCATATGAGGGGGTTTTGACCTCGTTCACAAACATATCATTGAAATAACCGAGATCGACGTGAAGGATGGTCGGCGCGGAAATTTTAGGTAGTGCGTCGGGGTGCACACAGCGAAATGGAATGCCTCGTAGGGTGCCGCCAATGACACCGTTCTGCAATGTCAATGCTGCTGCCTCGCTCTCGGTGAAAAAGCCATAAGTTACGGATCTTTTTTGAAAATCTACTAGCGAAAATTCACTGATCTTTTGAGTCGTTGGCATAACATAAACGATTTCTGAAAAGAGTCCCGCAGCAATAGCCAAGCTCAACGTCTGAGGCGGGAGAAACGCAGGATTAGCGTTGAGCATGCGTCCGCGGTGGTCAATATCGTTATCAGTGCCGGTCCTTATAAATCGAATAAGTTCATCATGGGTTCCTGGCTTCAGTGGGTCAAGAAAAGGATGGGCGGAGAAGAGGAGCAAAACAGGCTTCGTAACCGCAAATTTTCGCCAAGTCGCTAGTGCGCCTGATGGGAGCTCATAGGTTACAGGATAGAGTGATTCCTTGAACAAGATTGAGGTTTTTGCTGGTGATATTGAAGCGACTGAAGGTAGCTCTGCGGGGGGCGAAGAATTTTTCGTCTCGTTGTTGCGAGAATCACATGCAGTGATGAGGGTCAAAAGCAGTATAAAGAGTAGCGCGCATATGAAGCGGTGCATAGTTGTGGCCTTTCAAGCATAATGGGCAGTGTTGCCTCATTCTATTTGACATTCTTGGGCCATGCCATAAAAAAATGTATAAAAAATGCTAGGCGCAGATGTTCTTCGCGAAAAGGCCCACTTCTTGCTTTATTCTCAGCCAGATGTTAAGTTCTACGTAGTGAACTCACATCTGGCGCCGCAAGGAGGACATCACAACTACAGTAGGTCCTTTTTGTGCTGTCAAATCACGGATTTTTTTGCGGTCGAGCTAGTTATTAAACCATTTTAGACATAAATAGTCAGCTGGTCAGGATGACAGCAATAACACAGAAAGGAGGAGAAAATGAAAAAGTACCTTAAGCCTCGCGTTGCAGGGAGCAGCAACGTTCATCCCTGCTAAGTTGCAGACACACAGGAACAGGAAAAGGCCGGTATCCCCGGCCTTTTCCTGTTTGATCGCAAGATGAAGCGTCCCTCTGCCTCCTCTGCTTCTCCCCTGATGATTACCAACTGCCTCGACACCGTGCACAACCCCTAGGACAACCAGTTCCAGCTCAATGGACAGACCGGTAACAACCTAAATACCGGAGCTGGCGCAGTGGACCAGCGCTCAGAACTGCCATCGTTATTCGGAGAGCAATAACACCACGACCACCGTTCCGGAATACAAGGCATCCCGTGTCGCGGGACCGGCCGGCACCGGCGCTGGCTGGAACAAGGTCACCCCGTGGAAACAGACCCTCAACGTCCCGTAAAGGAGGTACTCATGAAGTACGTAAAACCGATGATCGTCGGGAGTGGTAACGTTCACCCCTACTGATCGACAGGAAAGCAAAAGAGCCGGCGCAAGCCGGCTCTTTTGCTTTTGACGAATTGACGTCGTTGTATGTAAAACTTAGAGCTCACTCGACGAGGAAGTCCTGCAACCAAAATCAATTTGAATTGTCCATTGCAATACGGACCTTTTCAAAACGAAAACATAAATTTATTGATTTTTCCATGGGGCGTGTGCCATTTTCACTCGGCCAACGCACATCCATGTGCTGCGGGAGTGCAGTACCATCATTATCTTACCTCGGCACCGAATGAGGTTAATCCGGGCATGAAAGCAAAACCGACACAAAATCAACTGCCCTACCTGCTCTCGACCCTTGTGTTGATCCTGATCGTCAATCTGCTCAGTTGGGGGCTGGCCGAATGGTTGCTGCTGGGGGACTTCCGCAAGCTCGAAATGCTGGAAGCGCAGCATGAATTCCAGCGTCTGCAGGCGGCCTTCGAGCGTGAGGGCGATTTTTTGCAACGCTGGGGTGCGAGTCGGGCTGTGCGCTTGCAGGAAGTTTCGCCGGAGGACCCTGATCTTGCTGCCCAGGTCCAGAAAAAAGTCCCCTGGACCATATTGGAGGCGGCCGATATCGACTTTTTGGCCGTGCGTTTCGCGCGGATCGAGCAGCAGATCATCATCGCCAACCCCGTCAGTCTGGATGTCGGTCCGATACGACAACGAGAAAGGCTCACAGGGCAGATTCAGGCAATGATACCGGAGCTGAATGCGGCCGGCGATCGGTCCGGTCTGCTCTGGTTTGGGGACACCCTCGCAATCTGCGCAACGGTTCCTCTGGTCGGTACGGCGCCGGCAGAAGGGAGTCTTTTGGTCCTGCGACTGCTGGACGAAGATACCCTGGAACATCTGTCGAACACCTTGCAGCTCGATTTTTCATTCCCACCACATCCGCCCGGATCTGACGCCGGTGATGGGCCGGATCTTTTGGCGGGGATCAAAACCTCCGTTGTCAACGATGACCAGCTTCTGATCGCCGGGGTATTCCCGGAACTGGCGGAGAGTGGCGCGGTCGGCGTCGAGTTGAGGTTGCCCCGGGTCATCTATCCGCAAGGCCAGCGCATGGTGCGCTTTTACCAGCTGTGGCTCGGGGGGCTGAGTCTGGCCCTCGGGATTGTGAGTTGGCCGGTCATGAACCGGTTGCGTTCCAAGCGTGATCAGGAACGGTTGCTGAATCGCATGGTGCGCGAGAGCGGTGAAGCGCTCTTTCTGGCCCGGCCGAATGGCGAGATCGTCCTCTCCAATCCGAAAGCGGCACAGTTGGTCGGTTTGCCGCACGACAGCGTATTGGGCCTGCCCCTTGATGATTTGCTCGGTCTCAGGTCCGACCCGCAAACCTGGAAAAAATTATTCAATGGCCGGGAAGAGCGAGACCCCGCACCGCTCACATTGCGTTTCATCAACCGACAGGGGCAGCAGGTCGTCGGCGAGGCCGTCTGCAGCCATCTTGATTTTGCCGGGGAAGAGCAGTTGTTGCTGCAGGTGCGCGATGTCGGCTGGCGTGAAGCGTCGGAAAAAGCGCTTAAGGCCGCTTCCGAACGCTACCGTTTGCTCTTCGAGAACAATCCGCTGCCGATGTGGGTCTATCAGCGCGAGACCTTGCGCTTCATGGCGGTCAACGAAGCCGCGATCGCTCATTATATGTATACGCGCGAGGAATTCCTGGCGATGTCCATACGGGACATCCGCCCGGAAGAGGATGTCTCCGCGGTGGAGGACGCTGTGCGCGCCACGGCGCCGGGACTCACTTATGCCGGGGTCTGGAAACACCGGAAAAAGGATGGCACCCTGATCGACGTCGAGATTACCCTCTATGCGTTGAATTTCGACGGACAACCGGCCAATCTGGTGTTGCTTAACGATGTCACCGAACAGTTTCGCCTGCGCCAGGAGAGCGAACGGGTCGCGCGGCTGGCGGCACTCGGCGAACTGGCGGCCGGCGTTGCCCATGAAATCAACAACCCCAACGGCATGATCCTGCGCAACCTCGGCTTTATCGACGATGTCCTCAACGATGCCCTGCCGCTCTTGTCCGGTCGGGATGGCGCCGGCCCCCAGCTGGGCGGTCTCGACTACGAGCAGGTTTGTGCCCAGATGCCGTTGCTGGTCGACGATATGCGGCGGGGCGCCGGGCACATCCGCGATATCGTTCGCGACATGAAGGATTTTGCCCGTTTCGACGAGCCCGCGGACAAAGATCTCTTCGACTTCAATCAGGCGGTGGCGGCGGCTGTCCGTCTGCTGGAAGGGCCGATCCGGAAATCGACAGATGCCTTCGAGCTGCAGTTGGGCGATGACCTGCCGATGACACCCGGCAGTCTTCGCCAGATCGAGCAGGTCGTCGTCAATCTGGTGCTGAATGCGTGTCAGGCACTGCCGGAACGTTCCCTTGGCGTCAAGGTGCGGACACGTTTCGAGGCGGCACGCCAGCGCAATGTGCTGGAAGTCATCGATGAGGGGAAAGGGATCGCCCGCGAGGATCTCGCCCGCATCACCGATCCTTTCTTTACCACCCGGCGCGAGCAGGGCGGTACCGGGTTGGGCCTGTCGGTCTCGACCCGGATTGTCAAGCAGCACCGCGGAGTCCTGGATTTCCGCTCCGAGCCCGGCAAAGGGACGCATGTCACCCTGGCCCTGCCTGTTTCCTAGGAGTGCACCATGAGTAAAACCCTCTACCCAACGCTACCGGTCCTTCTCGTCGACGATGAAGAAGCCTGGCTGCGCAGTATGACGATCAGCCTGGCGCGGCATGCCGGCATCAATCATGTCGTGGCCCTCAGCGACCCGCGCGAGGTTGCTCCCCTGCTCAAACAACGCCGGGTTTCCCTGGCCCTGGTCGACTACACTATGCCGCATGTCTCGGGGGAAGAGTTGCTTGATCTCTTGGGCCGCGACTGTCCGGAAGTGCCGGTGATCATCCTCACTGGCCGCGACCAGGTGGAAACGGCGGTGCGCTGTATGAAGCTCGGGGCCTTCGACTATTATGTCAAGACCGTCGAGGACGAGCGACTGCTGGCCGGGGTGCAGCGCGCCCTGCGTATCGGTGAACTGCAACAGGAAAATCTGCGGCTGCAGGAAGGGTTCATGACTTCCGAGCTGACCAACCCCAAGGCCTTCGTCACGTTGGTTACCCGCTCCGAGAGGTTGCTGAAGACGTGCAAATACGTCGAGGCCATCGCCACTAGCCGACAACCGGTCCTGCTTACCGGCGAGAGCGGCACCGGCAAGGAACTGGTCGCCCGGATTCTGCACCAGCTCGGCAGCCCGAAGGGACCCTGGGTGGCGGTCGATGTCGCGGGACTCGATGACGATATGTTTGCCGACACCCTCTTCGGGCACGTCAAGGGGGCGTTCACCGGGGCCGAGCAGGCTCGCAACGGCCTGGTCGAAGAAGCGGCCGGGGGGGTGCTCTTCCTCGACGAGATCGGTTCCCTCAGCCAGGCTTCTCAGCTCAAGCTGCTGCGCCTGCTGCAGGATGGTGAATTCCGCCCGGTTGGTGGCGATCGTACGCGGCGCAGCGAAACGCGCATTGTCGCCGCCACCAATCAGGATCTGGGACGGTTGCAGGAGAATGGTGACTTCCGTCGCGATCTCTACTATCGTCTGCGTACCCATCATGTTCACTTGCCGGCATTGCGGCAGCGACCCGAGGATATCCCGTTGCTCCTCGATCACTTTCTCGCCGAGGCGGCCGAGGAATATCACAAAAACATTCCGACCCCGCCGCCGGAACTCGACATCCTCCTCTCGACCTACCACTTCCCCGGCAATGTTCGCGAACTGCGCGCCATGGTTTACGATGCGGTCAGCACCCACCAGACCCGCAAGCTCTCCATGGATGCCTTCAAGCGGGCCATGGGCCGAGAGGAGGGACGCGAACTCGCGGGTCTGGTCGAGACCGGGTTCGAGGGGGCGCGCAGCGAGAAGTCCGTCGGCTTTCCGGAAAAACTTCCCAGTATCCGCGAACTGACGAGCCAGCTGATCGCCGAAGCCGCCCGCCGCGCCGGGGGCAATCAGTCGATCATGGCCGGCATGCTGGGGATCTCCCGTCCCGCCCTGAACAAACGCCTCAAGAAGCGTGAGGACGACGACGAAGATAACCCCTGAGACATTTTCCTTTTTTCCGACCCATCGGGGCCCGCCATTGGCGGGCCTTTTTTTTTACCGAGATGCCGAAAGGAGGTGCGCATCTGTGCTTCGCCGTAATTGTCCGGGCAAATCGCGGCAGAGGGTGGCTGGAATCGACCGAACTTTTCGCGCCGTATCTCGCGTCGTGGGCCACAAATAAAATTATAACCATGTGCAAAAATGCACACATGAAATATCCACAAGAGACAATGCAAACTCAGTAAAAATCGATGGTAGCATGAACTTGTCGTGTAAGTCGATGGTCATAATGTTACACCGATACAAGAATATAGCATTCTGGAAACACATTGTTATTGACTATGTTATAACCGAATAAATAAGTGGCACAGTAATTTATTCAAGACGACGAAATAATCGTTAATGCTCAGTCGAAGTATGTGAAATGTATTGGAATGGAATTTGCTGAAATGCCCACAAATATATTTTGTGACGGTGACCGCTGTTCGCGATTCGCGAAATACGACAAAGGTGATTCGTGCAAGAAATTGGCAATTTGCGGAAAATTCTCGAACTGTTGCGGAGCAAGGTGCATCGGGAGTTGCCGTTGCAGCAGCTGGTGCTGTTTCTGGCGGTGATCGAAAAACCCGGCATCACCATGCCCGAGCTGGTGGTGTCCCTCGCCATGCCCCAGGGGACGGTCAGTCGCAACGTCAAGGCACTCTCCAATTACCTCGTCTGGCAAGATGGCGTCGCTGTCCCGCACGGCCGCAACTTGCTGCGCACCTTGCCGGATGAGGCGAATCGCCACATCCTGGCGGTTTTCCCCACCGGTCGCGGCGAGGCTCTCGCCGGGGAGATCGCGCGTGGGTTGCGGGTCGAGACGGGTGCCGATCGCGTCGAGAATTGTGGCCGGGTGGATGTAAACGAGACAGCCTGGCGCAACCGTTACTGGGCGCGCCAAGCGGTTCGTGACTATTGAAAGGTTTACGCGCCGGAGCATTTTTTTTAGAAAAATCGGTCTGGATTTATCAAATAGATGTCAGGACGCATGAAGCTTTCGCGGCCGCCCGGCAGATGAGCGGGTTTCCGGCGGAATTAGATCGGGAGATTATTTGTTATGGGCAGACAACTCATTCCAGTGTGCAGCCGAGTGGAAGGTCGATCACTCAAGGTTGAAGCCGGGGACTCGCTGTGTCGTGGAAGATTTTCGAATCAACGGATGGAGAATTCTATGAACGGTTGGTGCGGGAGGATGTCCGGAATGAGCGGTCTGCGGCGGATGGCCCTAGTGGCGGTGATGGCGATGGTTTTCGGAGTAGCAGTTGCGGCGGGGCATGCGGATGCGGCGGTTGCTCCCTTGCAAAATTGGACGACCGCGCCACTGCTTACCGCGACAACCGGGAATCTTTCAGGTAATTTTACCGTGTCACCTGGTCCTGACCGAATTTTGGTGGTGGCCGTTCAGATTTACCAAACTGCTAACGTCGCTTTTACCGTCACGGGGACTTACGGTGGGCGTCCTTTGACTCAAGCAACCATTCAAGGGACAGCGCAGAGGCGTTGTACCTGGATCGGCTACCTGAAAGAATCCGACATCGCAGCGGCCTCTGGGACTGCGGTCAGCTTGACCATTACCGGCGCGCATGCGAATGCTTATGCCTACCTCGCCAGCTATCAGGGTGTCGATCAGACGACCTCGGTTACCGATTCAAACTCCGCCTATTATAACCAAGTCGCCGTCTCGTTCGGTAAGGCCGTAGCCGTCAACAACGGCGGGTACGGCCTTTATGCCTGGGCGAACGATAATTTAACTCGAACCAGTGATACTGAGTCTTATACAGAAAATTCCGATGGGGTGAGGACTGGTATTTCTACAGGCATAGCCTCAAAAGCATTTACCGCGACTGGAACAACCAATCCGACGGTGACCTACTCCGGTACCACGCGCTGTTCGATTTCGGCAGTCACCCTCAACCCGGCACCCTCCGACTCCACCGCGCCGAGCGTCGGGACGGTGACCATCACCAGCCCGGCGGCCAACACCGGCACCTATGTTCCGGCCAACGTGACCTTCACCGCCGCGATCACCGAGCCCGATTCGACCCCGACCTGCGAATACACCACCAACGGGTCGGCTTGGGTTGCCGGCGTCATCTCCGGCGCCTCCTCGCCCTACACCTGCACCGCTACCGTCGCCGGTCTGACCGGGTCGGTGACCCTGAACATCCGCGCTTCTTCCGCTGGCGGCGGCCCGACCACCGGCACCGCCCTGAACCGCACCGTCGATACCACGGCTCCGGTGACGACCGCCGCTCCGGCCGCCGGCACCTATGGCAGTGACCAGAGCGTCACCCTGACCCCGGTCGATGCCGGCGTCGGC
>Ga0154505_1033_pt1 | contig 12303 bp, 10 predicted proteins | sample RifGroD2_FD_115984 | JGI IMG/M metagenome (GOLD analysis project Ga0154505, IMG submission 115984) | Desulfuromonadales bacterium GWD2_61_12
AGACGTTGTCCCAGAGGACGGCATCCTCCAGTTCAGCCCCGTCCTCGATGGTACAGTTGCGGCCGATGATGCAGTTTTTCAGCCGCGCACTGCCAAGGATCTGGCTGTTGTCGCCGAGGACGACCAAGCCCTCGCTGCGCACGAGATCACGGCGGGCGATCTGCGCTTCCTGGCCGATAAAGAGGCGTTGCCCGGCAGCACCGGTGCTCCCTTCCTGGACATTGACGGCGACCCGGCCGGCGCAGATATCGTGGCACGACTCGAGGTAGGCATCGGTATTGCCGATATCGGCCCAGTAACCCTTGAGGTTGCAACCGAAGAGGGCGGCCTTGTCGGCCAGGAGTTGCGGGAAGACGTCCTTGGACCAGTCGCGGTTCTCCCCCTCGGGGATGAGGTCGAGGACGTGGGGCTCGAGGACATAGATGCCGGTATTGATGGTGTCGGAAAAGACTTCTCCCCACCCCGGCTTCTCGAGAAACTTGGTGATGCGCCCGGCCTTGTCGGTGATGACGACGCCGAACTGCAGCGGGTCCTTGACCGAGGTCAGGGTGATGGTGGCGCTCGCCTGTTTCTTGTCGTGAAACGCGAGAATCTTGCCGAGATCGAAGTCGGTGAGAAGGTCGCCGCTGATGATGAGAAAGCGCTCGTCGAGATATTTGGCCGCCGCCTTCACCGCCCCGGCGGTGCCGAGATCGTCGATGGGGGTGACGTAGCTGATGCGCACGCCAAACTCGCTGCCATCGCCGAAAAAATTCTTGATCAGCATCGGCTGATGGTAGAGAAGGAGAACGAGATCGGTGATGCCGTGTTTCTTCAACAACTCGACGGTATGCAACATGATCGGCCGGTTGACCAGGGGGATCATCGGCTTCGGCAGGTTGATGGTCAAGGGCTGGATGCGGGTTCCAAACCCGCCGGCCATGATGACGGCTTTCATGCGTAACACCTCCTGGAAAGGCTGCTGTCAGCGCTCAGCTATCAGCTTTGGACGTTTAGACCTTGCATTGGCTGACAGCTGACAGCTAATCGCTGATTGCTGCTTTTTATTGATTTTTCCCCAGAACCCGGATCACTTCGCTCTTGAGTTCGGTCAGGTCCGAACTCTTGACGACATAGGCCTGGGCCAGCCACGACGAGAAGTCGTCCTTGTAGCAGCCGAAGGCGGTGCAGAGGATAACCGGGGTCTTGAGCTTGTCGCGCACCAGCCGCTGCAACAGCTGCAAACCGCTCTCTCCCTTCATCTGGATATCGAGGATGAGAAGGTCGAAGGAGCTGCGCTCCAGCGCCTCGGCCGCTTCCGCCGCCGACCCCGCGGTTTCGACTTCATGGCCGAGGTCGCCGAGCTCGGCGGCATAAAGGTGGCGGATATCCCGTTCGTCGTCAACTACCAGCAGTCGTGCCATGTCATGCCTCCTCCGGAATAGGCAGTCCGATTAAATAGTGGGTTCCGCGAACACTGTCGCTCTCGATCAGGAACCGCGCCCGATGCTCGCGCAGGGTCTGGGCACAGAGGGAGAGGCCGAAGAGATGGCGGTCGCCGGCGGCAGGATCGATGGGGGCATGGATGGTCGCGATTTCTTCCGGGGTCAGGGTGGGGCCGCCATCGCGGATGTGGACGAGCAGTTCATCCTGCCGGCGTTCGCTGTGAATGACGATGGTCTCCCCGGCCAGCGACCCTTCGAAGGCCCGATTGAGGATGCAGCGCAAACAATGGTGCATCTTGCGGAAGTCGACGCGCACCGCCGGCAAAAGCGGCGCCAGATCGAGTCGGCACTCGACCCGGCCAAGGGCGAGGTCGTCGCGCATCTCCCCGGCTACCTCGGCCAGAAGACGGTTGATGTCCCAGAGACCAAAGGTCGGATGCAACTCCTCGGTATGGGAGAAGACATCCTGCAACGTCTCTTCCAGCCGCCGCGACTCCCGCACCATCGACTCCAGGTAGTCGCGCCGGGGATCCCCCGGCGGAGCCTCGCGCAGCAGCGTGCGGGCATACCCGCCAATAATCAGCAACGGATTGCGGATGGAGTGGGCGAGATCGGCGGCGAGGCGGCCGAGGAGGGCCAGTCGTTCCATGCGGACGATGATGTCCTGCTGTTGCTGCAGCCGGGCATGGGCCTCGAGGACCCGCCCCAGCTCCTGCTGCAGCCGGGCATAGAGGGCCGCTCGCTCGATGGCGAAGGAGACGGGGAGGGCAAAGGTTTCCAGGGAATGGAGGTCGCCGGCGGTGAGGGGACGCCGATTGATGCAGTTGTCGGCGAGGAGGAGGCCGATACGGCGATCACGGCTGATCAGCGGCACCAGAATCAGTTGCTGCACTCCGAGGTCTTCGGCCTGTTCGCGGTCGAGGCCGGGCTCGGCAAAGAGGTCGTCGATCTGGTAGGGCGTACGCGCATCGAGGACGCGGACGAAGGGGTGATCGCGCTGTGCCAGCGGGGTGGTGAGACACTCCAGCAGCGGCCCGAATTTTTCCCGTTCACTCGCCATCTTCTCGCGGAAGAAGCGTTCCCCCATCTCGATCAGGGAGTAGTCGAGGCTTTCGACCTCGTGCCAGATCCGCCCGGCCTCCTCGGCTTCTCGCGGACCGACGGCCAGATGCCCGACCAACCGCTCGTTGGCCTCATCGACCAGCAGGAGAATCGCCCGGTTGAGACCGAAACCTTTCCCCGAGGTAATGGCGGTCAGGGCCATGGCGATGACCTCGTCACGATCGACGGAAGTCTGCAGCACCTGGCCGACATCATGAAGAAAAGCCAACTCGCGGTCGCGCGTGGCGATGTGCCGTTCGAGAGCCCGCACCCGCTCTTGATGGAGACAGAGGGCTTCGATGAGGAGAGGTGGCAGGGCGGCATCGACGCCATCGCCCGGGGTCACATGGGCCAGACTCTGCAAACAGGTCGAACAGTTGACGCAGTGGCGCAAGAAGCGTTGGCGGCGGTCGAAGAGGAGGGGATGGTCACCGGCCGCGACGAAGGGACACTCGTCCGCGGTGATGGTCTCTTTTTGCCAGCAGGAGAATTCCACGAGATGTCCGGGTGAATGCAGGTGGTGAGCGGGACGAAATACACCAGGTCGGGGCAGTATAGCAGCCCGACGGGGAGAAGCCAAGGACGACGGCGGGAGATAGGCGGCATACCGCTAGCGCAATGGGCCTAGAAGTCGATATCGATGCCAATGGAAACTTTTTTACCGGACGGCTCTGCCTCGGCTGCGTTGAGGGGGCCGAGAACCCCGCTCCAGACTGTGTTCGGCAAACTATAGCCAAGATTGAGGTTGGTACTGCGGCCAAGATTGTAACTGACCCCGGCGTCGAGTTCGCAAAAGGGTGAGTTCTCCGCCTCCGGCATCCCGCTGTCCACCGATTTGCGCGCGGGAGAATCGGCCAGGGGGGACAGGGCCGAACCGACAAAGGGAACGACCCCCCAGTCCGTTTGCAGCCCCAGGCGCGGAAGCGCCATGGCCGCCTCGGAAGCGACGCTGCCATCGCTCTTGGCGGGGGTGCGGGGAGGAGCGAGATCGAGGTACGGCTCCGGGGCAATAAACTGTTCCACGCAGAAAGCCGGCATCAGCGACAGGCGGCGCCAGCCGCCTTTGGTCGCCTGGCTTGATTTGCCTGCTTTGACCACCTTGGCCGATTTTCCCGTTTTGACCGCGGACGGTTGGGCCGGAGCCTTGTCGGCAGCGGCAGCATCAGCACCCCCGAGGGAGAGGGCGACAACGAGCCCCAAAATGGCGTACAACATCCGCAGCATCAGGAACCTCCGCTGGCGCCGCCGGCAGTCCCGGTGCCCAGACGCCCCTCGCGGCGCAGCAGATCCCCGGCGCGGGCCCCCGGCGGCAGGGAAAGGGAGACATGGGCATTGGGGTTGACGCGGTCGAGAAGACGCGCGTCGCTGGCAACGATAGCCCCGACCTTGAAGCTGGCCGAGCGCATCGCCGGACCGATCAGTTCGAGAGCCTCGCCGGAGATGAAGGGATTGCGCGCCACGACTTCGCCGCGGCCGTCATCCCGCACCGCCGTAACGACTCCGACGAAGTCGTGACTGCGGCGGTAGCCCCCTTGCGCCGCTTCGGTCTGCGGTGGCGCTCCCCCCAGGAGAAAACCGTGGTCGTAGGGGCGGTGACTGACCTTCTCCAGCTCGCTCCGCCAGAGAGGATCACAATGCCAGCCGGCGGGATCGACGAGCCAGGCGTCGAGGGCCGCACGATAGACCCGGGTGACGGCGGCGACATAATAGACACTCTTCATCCGCCCCTCGATCTTGAGGCTGTCAACCCCGGCCCCGAGGATGGCGGGGAGGTGCTCGACCAGGCAGAGGTCGCGGCTGTTCATGAGATAACTGCCGCGCTTGTCCTCGGCGATGGGGAAGAAGGCGCCCGGGCGACTCTCCTCGATCAGGGCATAGGGCCAGCGGCAGGGGTGGGTACAGGCGCCGCGATTGGCGCTGCGGCCGGTAAGGGCGGCGGAGAGGAGACAGCGGCCGGAGACGGCAACGCAGACCGCGCCGTGGACGAAGACCTCGAGCTCGCTGGCCGTCCCGGTGCGGAGGGCGCCAAGTTCGGCCAGGTTGAGCTCGCGGGCGAGGTTGACCCGGCGTACCCCCTGCCCAGCCCAGAAATTCACCGCCGCTGCGTTGGTGGTGTTGGCCTGGGTCGAAAGGTGCAGCGCCCGTCCGGGATCGACCCGGCGGATCGTCGCCACGACCCCAGGGTCGGCGACGATATAGGCATCGATGGCGAGGGGCCGCAGTTCCTCAAGGTAGTTTTCGAGGAGGGGGATTTCGTCGGGGCGGAGGTAGGCGTTGAGGGTCAGGTAAAAGCGCTTGCCGGCGGCACGCACCAACTCCAGACCCTGACGGAGGTCAGCCGTGGTGAGATTGCCGGCCATGGCGCGCAAGCTGAAGCGCTCGCCACCGGCATAGACGGCATCGGCGCCGTAGGCCAAGGCGGTACGCAACTTTTCCACATCGCCGGCAGGGGCGAGAAGTTCGGGACGGGACATCAACTGTGACCTCTAGGTTTTTTGTTCCAGCATAACATTAATTCGATTCCGGCGGCAGGCTGAATCCTCAGCGGCAGCCGTCGGAACCTGTTTGACCCTTGACAACATTGGAAAAACCCTATAATTTTACGAGGTCTTGGGCACTTTTGCCCGGTTTTATATTGCGTCGCCGAAGGGGTTTTTCTTGTGACATCTTGCCGTTCGCCGTGGGCGACCCTGCCCCTTCTTCTCTCTCTCCTCGCCACCGTCCACCCCGCCACCGCTCGCGGTAGCGCCGATGAAATCGCGGCGCTGCGTCAGTCCCAGGTCGAATCGAACCGTGAGCTGGAACGCCTGCGGGACAATCTGGTCATCCTCGAAGGCCGCGTCCTCGACCAGCAGAAACAGCTCAACGACCTGCGCGGAAACCTGGCCCTGCTGCGCTCCGGCAGCGCCGACAAGATCCCCCTCCCGGCCGGGGCCTTGCCCCACGAGGCTTACTTGCGGGCCTTTGGCGACTATGCCGCCGGACGCTATCCCCAGGCGATTATCGGTCTCGAAGCTTTCATCGCCGCCAACCCGACCAACGAATATGCCGGCAATGCCCAGTACTGGCTCGGTGACTGCTATTTTCTCCAGCAGCAGTACGCCCTGGCCGTCGCCGAATTTCGCAAGGTCATGCACAATTATCCAGCGGCGCCCAAAGCCCCCGATGCCCTGCTCAAATCGGCTTCGGCCCTGCAAGCTCTCAATCTGCATGACCAGGCCCGCGAGGCTCTGGAGACCCTGAGCAGCCGCTACCCCAACAGTGCGGCGGCGCAAAAAATCCGCCAGAAAAATTAGTTCCTCACCCTTTTGGCCAGGGAGATTCCCATGACCCTCCGTAAAGTGCTCGTCCTGACCTGTCTGCTCCTCCTCCCCCTCGTAGCGGCGGCGGCAGAAAACGTTCAGACCTATATCATCCAGAAGGGGGATACCCTCTCGGGCCTCTCCGAAAGATTTCTCAAGGATCCCTACTACTGGCCGAGCCTGTGGTCGAACAACCCGACCATTACCAACCCGCACTTTATCTACCCCGGCCAGGAAGTCCGCATCTACGACGGGCGTATCGAAATCGTTCCGGCCGTACCTGAAGCCCCCGTGGCCAGCGATGCCCCGATCGCGGCCGAACCGGCCGAGCCGGCACCGACCCCGGCTGCCCAAGAGATGGTGCCCCCCGTGGCCGCGGAGACACCCGCGGCGCCACAGGCCGTCACGGTCCAAACCCCCGGCGGCGAGGGGTTCATTGCCGTCGACCCGGAACGCGCCGTCGGCACCCTGGTCGACACCACCGACAACCGCATCCTCATCGGCGAAGGGGACATGGTATTTTTGCGCCTGGAGGAAGCACCGGCGGTGGGCGATAAATTCTCCGTCTTTGAGGTCTCCGAAAAGGTGAGGCACCCGGTCACCGGGAAGAAGTTCGGTTACCGCATTGTCGATCTCGGTGTCGTCGAAGTTCTCTCGGTTCATGCTGACGTCGTCACCGCCGTAGTCCGCTCGGCCTTCCGCGAAATCTATCGTGACGCCATGCTCCTCCCCTACCAGAAACCGCTGCGGGACATCGCCATCAAGCGCGCCGCCAACCCGGTTTCCGGCTATCTCCTCGCCGCCTTCAGCGCCAAGATCGTCCAGGGGCAGGGCGATGTCGTCTACCTTGACCTCGGTGCCATGGATGGGCTGGAGGCGGGGAATCTCGTCGACATTTCGCGCCCGCGCCAGGCCACGGAGCTGGCCGACAAAAGTCTGGCGCTGCAACTCCCCGAGGTCGTCCTCGGCCGCGCCATCGTCCTCGATACCAGACCGCACTCGGCCACGGCCCTGATCCTCAAGGTTGCCGGACCGGTTTACGTCGGCGACCGCGTTACCGCCGTCACCCGCTAAACCGCAGCGGCCTTTCGGGGCGCACTCCGGTGCGCCCCATTTCTTTGTCTGGCAGGTAGCGGCACGTCGACCCGGAGGGGGGAAGATGAGCGAACACGAAGAGAACTGGCTACGCCTCCATCTCACTCGCGGCCTCGGGCGCGTCGGCCTCTTTCGCCTGATGGAAACGTTTGCCACGCCGGCGGCGGCCCTCGCCGCCATCCCCGCCTGGACGACGCGCGCCCGTATCCGCCCAACCGTCGTCGCCGCCATCCCCCCGCTCGACGATCCCCAGCTGCGCGCCGCCCGCCGCACCATGGATGGTCTCGGTGTGCGTCTCCTCAGCTACTGGGATGACGGCTACCCCGAGCTGCTGCGCGCCATCCATGACCCCCCCGCCCTCCTCTACCTGCGCGGCACCCTCCCCGCCGGCGAGGCCCTGGCCGTCGTCGGCTCACGCCACGCCACTCCGGCCGGTCGCCGTCTCACCCAGGAGATCTGCCGCGAACTGGCGGGACGGCGCCTGACCATCGTCAGCGGCCTCGCCCGCGGTATCGATGCCGCCGCCCACGAAGGCGCCGTCGCCGGTGGCGGCTCGACCATCGGCATTCTCGGCTGCGGCATCGACCGGACCTATCCGCCGGAGAATGAGCGGCTCTTTCAGCAGGTCATCGCCCACGGCGCCATCCTCTCCGAGTACCCACCGGGGACTCCACCGTTAGCCGGCCACTTTCCCGGCCGCAACCGCATCATCAGCGGACTCTGTCGCGGCGTGCTGGTGGTGGAGGCGGCCGAAGAGAGCGGCTCCCTCATCACCGTCGACTTCGCTCTGGAACAGGGGCGCGAGGTTTTTGCCGTCCCGGCGTCGGTCTATGCCCCGACCAGTCGCGGCGTCAATCGCCTGCTCAAGGAAGGGGCGCGGGTCGTCACCGAGGCCCGGGACATCCTCGCCGTCCTCTGGCCCGAGTTGCCGGAAGGGGTGATTCAGCGCCGCGAAGATCGCTTTGCCGCATCCCTCTGCGGAGACACGCAACGACTCTATCTCTGCCTCGGCGAAGAGCCGCTGCACATCGACGAACTGGCGCAGAAAACCGCCTTGACACCCATGGAGGTTTCCGCTATTTTACTGACCCTGGAACTCCAGGGGGGGGTCGAACTCCTCCCCGGCATGCGCTACCTGCGCAATCGCAAACCCTGATCGGGTGGACATTTCATGGCAACTGATCCGATGCGCGACCGGGTTCTGGCAATCGTCACCGTCATTGCCCAATATGTCCTCGAAGCGCGCGATATCCCCAGCGAAAACGATCTGGTCGTCGAGCTGATGGAGGCCGGTTACGCCAGCAGCGAGATCGAGGCGGCCTTCGGCTGGCTCGAAGCCCTGGCGCATCAGCCGCCGGTCCCGTCCGAAGCCGGCGCGCCCCTCGCCGTGCCGAGTCACCGGGTCTTTACCGTCGAGGAAGCTCGCGCCCTCTCCTCCGAAGCCCGGGGCTTTCTCGTCCGCCTGCGCAGCCTCGGTATCCTCGACGACGCCACCCAGGAAGAGATCATCGACCGCGCGATTGAAGGGAGCGACGAGGAAGTTTCTCTCGACGACCTCAAGATCATCACCGCCCTCACCGTCTTCGCCCGCCACCAGAGCGAGTGGCACCGCGAGGTCGATTGCCTCCTCGATGAAGACTGGTCGCGACTCTATCATTAATGACCGTACCGGGCTGCGGACTTCCCCGCAGCCTTTTTGCTTTTGACGGGACCCCGCACAACCGAACAAGAGGCACTTCATGGCAGATGCACTGGTGATTGTCGAATCGCCGGCCAAGGCGAAGACCATCGAAAAGTTTCTCGGCAAGGGCTTCCGCGTCCTCGCCTCCTACGGCCACGTCCGCGCCCTGCCGAGCAAGCAGGGTTCCGTCGATGTCGCCCACGGCTTCACCCCCCTCTACCAGATCCTCCCCGAGAGCCAGAAGCAGATCGATCTGCTGCGCAAGGAAGCCGCCCGCTGCGACCGCCTCTTCCTCGCCACCGACCCCGACCGCGAAGGGGAAGCCATCGCCTGGCACCTCCTCCAGGCCCTCGGCATCGACGAGAAGGGGACCGCGCCGGTGGTGCGCCGCGTCACCTTTCACGAAATCACCAAGGGGGCGATCCAGAAGGCCATCGCCGAGCCCGGGCAGATCTCCGGTCCCCTGGTCGACGCCCAGCAGGCCCGCTCCATCCTCGACTACCTGGTCGGCTTCAACCTCTCCCCCTTTCTCTGGAAGAAGATCCGTTACGGCCTCTCCGCCGGGCGGGTGCAATCGGTGGCCCTGCGCCTGATCTGCGAACGGGAGAAGGAGATCGCCGCCTTCACCGCCCGCGAGTACTGGACCATCGATGCCCTTCTCGCCACGGCCAAGAAAGAGGCTTTTCGTGCCCGCCTGATCTCGGTCGACGGTGACAAGCTCGACAAGTTCTCTATCACCAACGCAACCCAGGCCAAGGGACTGGTCGGCGCCATCGCCCGCGAGACCTTCGCCGTGGCGGAGATCACCCGCAGCGAGAAGAAGCGCAACCCCGCCGCTCCCTTCACCACCAGCACCCTGCAACAGGAGGCGAGCCGCAAGCTCGGCTTCTCGGCGCGCAAGACCATGAGCACGGCGCAGAAACTCTACGAAGGGGTCGACGTCGGCGACGGCATGGTCGGTCTCATCACCTATATGCGGACCGACTCGGTGGTCCTCTCCACCACCGCCACCGACGAAGCGCGCGAAGTCATCACCCGCCTCTTCGGCAAGGAGTACGCCCTGGCCAAGCCGCGGGTCTTCAAGAACCGGGCGAAGAATGCCCAGGAAGCCCACGAGGCCTGCCGTCCGACCCTGATTGCCAACACCCCGGAGAAGGTCAAGCCCTACCTGACTCCCGACCTCTACCGCCTTTATCACCTCATCTGGACCCGTACCGTCGCCTCGCAGATGGCCTCCGCCATCCTCGATGCCACCACCGTCGAACTCACCGCCGGCAGCCGCTTCCGCTTCCGCGCCAACGGCCAGGTCATCCGCTTCGCCGGCTTCATGAAGCTCTACATCGAAGGGACCGACGACAGCGAGGAGGAACAGGAGGGAACACTGCCGCTGCTACAGGAAGGGGAAGCGGTCAAGCGCGACGAAATCCTCCCTGAGCAGCATTTCACCCAGCCGCCGCCGCGCTACACCGAGGCGAGCCTGGTCAAGACGTTGGAAGAATACGGCATCGGCCGCCCCTCGACCTATGCCTCGACCATGAACACCCTGGTCACCCGCAAATACGTCCGTCTGGAGAAGCGCGCCTTCTACCCCGAAGATGTCGGCATGGTCGTCTCCGACCTCCTGGTCAATCACTTCAGCCAGTACGTCGACTACGACTTCACCGCCAAACTGGAGGAGGAACTCGACGCCATCTCCCGCGGCGAGAGCGCATGGCAACCGGTGCTGCAGCAGTTCTGGGAGCCCTTCATCGCCCTGCTCAAGCAGAAGGACAAGGAAGTCGAAAAAGGGTCGTTGACCACCGAAGCGACCGATCGCCTCTGCCCCGACTGCAACCTCCCCCTGGTGATCAAGCTCGGCCGCTCCGGCAAGTTCCTCGCCTGCTCCGGCTTCCCCGCCTGCCGCCACACCGAACCCCTCCCCGGCAATATGGCGGAAGAGACCGGAGCGCCGGTCCTCTCCGAGGAGAAGTGCGACAAGTGCGGCGCCCCGATGCTGATCAAGGATGGCCGCTTCGGCAAGTTCCTCGCCTGCTCGGCCTATCCGGCCTGCAAGAATATCCAGCCGCTGATCAAGCCGATCTCGACCGGGGTCGCCTGCCCGGAGTGCAAGGAAGGGGAACTGCAGGAGAAGAAGAGCCGCTACGGCAAGATCTTCTACTCGTGCAACCGCTACCCCAAATGCAAGTTCGCCGCCTGGGACCCGCCGGTGGCTGAAGCCTGTCCCAAGTGCAAGTATCCGATTTTGGTGGAGAAGGTGACCAAGCGCGACGGCACCTATCGCAAGTGCGTCAAGGAAGGGTGCGACTACCGCTTGCAGCTGGTGGAACCGGCGGCCAAGGCGGCCAAGGCGGCGGCACCGGCCAAGAAGGGGACGGCGAAGACTGCGACGGCGGTGAAGAAGAAGCCGGTGGTCAAGGCGAAGGCCAAGAAATAGCAGGATTACACCCTCCCCCGACCCCTCCCATCGAAGGGAGTGGAGTCTAAATTCCCTCTCCCCTCTGTGGGAGAGGGCTAGGGAGAGGGGGCATATATAACAAACCGCCGCCGGCATTTGCCGAGCGGCGGTTCTTTTTTTTGGACCTTGGCCGGTCTTGCCCGGCCGGGCGCCTTCCTTTCTTTGCTTGCCCAAAGAAAGGAAGCAAAGAAAAGGCACCCCCAACAAGCTCGCCCTGACGGGGTCCCTCGCTGCGGAGTTTTCATCCGGCCGGGACGAAAACTCGCTGCGCTCAGACATTCGTCCCGGACAGCCCCGGATGAAAACCCCTCCGCTCGGCGAGCTTGAAGGGGGGAGGGAAGGTCTGAATTTGCTTGAAGAAGTCTGATCCCCTCTGCCGTCGCCGGAGCGGAGTGGACGTTTGGGGGAATTGCCGCGAGGTTGAGCGCAGCGAATGTGAGCGGCCCCGAAACGTCTGCGTAGCGCAGGGGCCCTGCCGCAGGCAGGCGACGGCAGTGGGGCGCGCTTTTCTGCTTACTCTTTGCCGCGCAGCAAAAGAGTAAGGCGTCAACGGGGGGCGCAACCCCCGGACCTTGCTTGTGCCTGTCGGCCGAAAGATCAGGAAAATCCCTGTAGCATTCTCCAACCCGGCGGATATAATGCGGTGCGGGCGACGCCGTGTTCTGTTGTTTCAAAGTAATTTCTACGACGAATTGATCGAGAGAAATCAAAATGTTAAAAACTGATTGGATTCAAAAATCGCCGACTGAGTTATTGATCCAAAGCATTGGCAACATGATTACACTTGGGATAGCAGGCGGTTTCATGGCCGGCATGACCATTACCCTAGTGGGGGTTGCTATTCGAGCAAAAGACCCAAATGGTTACCTGACAGGAGGCTTACTCGTCGCCAGTTTGCTCCTCTTCCTTGCTCTTGAGCGGATGATAAGAAACAAGCTCATTGCAGAGCTAAGACGTCGATGCAGTCAGCAATGACCACCCCCCCGTCACCCTCTTCGGCGGCAAATGCGCAGCCTTGTCCCGGCAACTCTGTCTGATATAGCCACGAGGAAGAGTGAGCCATGGAACAACAGCCGCAGCATCGCCACCTCATCCAGATCCTCCTCCCCCTCTACGACAACACCGCCACCCCCTTCCCCCCAAAGGACTACGCCCGCGTCCGCGACGAACTCACCGAACACTTCGGCGGCGTCACCGCCTACCTGCGCTCGCCGGCCGAAGGGCTGTGGCGCGACACCGCGACCC
>Ga0154505_1145_pt1 | contig 12024 bp, 12 predicted proteins | sample RifGroD2_FD_115984 | JGI IMG/M metagenome (GOLD analysis project Ga0154505, IMG submission 115984) | Desulfuromonadales bacterium GWD2_61_12
GGAAGCAAGTAAACTGTCCGGGGTTGTAGCAAAAGGTTTGTCCGGTTCATGGTTGTTGCGGGAGGACCGCCATGAAACGGACACAGCTGCTACAGGAGACCCGGAAGATGCACTTCGAAGAAATTATGTCGCTCAAGACGGAAAAACGCCTGACCTTTGGTGATGCGGCCCGCATGCTGGGCGTGTCCGAACGAACCCTGCGCCGTTACCGTGGCACCTATGCCGAAGACGGACTGGACGGCCTGCTGGACAAGCGGTTGACTCAGGCCTCATCCCGCAAAGCCCCCGCGGATGAGGTGTTGGCCCTGGTGGACCGTTATCGCCAGCGCCATGACGGATGGAACGTTCAGCATTTCTATACCTGGTACAAGCGGGATGGTGGCTCCCGCAGTTACACCTGGGTCAAGAATGAATTGCAAGCGGCCAAGGCGGTCACCAAGGCGGCCAAACGCGGGGCTCATCGCAAGAGGCGGGAACGTGCTTCGCTGGCCGGGATGATGATCCATCAGGACGGCAGTACTCACGAGTGGGTTCCAGGACGGAAATGGGATCTGATCGTCACCATGGACGATGCCACCAGCGAGCACTACAGCATGTTCTTTGTCGAGGAAGAAGGAACCACCAGCAGCTTTGCCGGGGTCAAGGAAGTCATCCTGAACCACGGTCTGTTCTGTTCCTTCTATAGTGACCGGGGGAGTCATTACTGGCACACGCCAGAGGCGAATGGAAAGGTCGACAAGAAGAACCCAACGCAGTTCGGCCGGGCCATGCATCAACTCGGAATCGAGATGATCCCCGCCTACTCACCCGAAGCCCGAGGGCGCAGCGAACGGGCCTTTCAGACCCATCAGGACCGACTGGTCAAGGAACTGGCCTACCACGGCATCACGACCATGGAGGCGGCCAATCGTTATCTGCTGGAGGTTTACAAGCCGAATTTCAACGCCGAATTCATGGAGCCTGCCGCCCAAACCGGGTCCGCCTTCGTCCCGCTGATCAGCGCCGCTCAGGTCGAGGACATCCTCTGCGAGCATTTCGAACGAACGGTGGGTCGCGACAACTGCATCAACTTTGATCGCCTCATATTGCAAATTCCGGCCGATGAGTATCGATGCAACTACATCAAGGTCAAGGTCCGTGTGCAACGATATCCGGATGGTTCTCTTGCCATCTTCCATGGTCCCAGAAAATTGGCCGACTACCACCGAGACGGAACCTGCAAAAAACAGCAAGAACAAAAGGCTGCCTGAGGCCACTCCCCCCTCAAGGCAAAAGCGGACAATTCATTTGCTACAAAACCGGACAATTCTATTTGTTGCCAACAGGGTCATTACGAAGAAAGCCGGCCTGTGGGCCGGCTTTCTGGGAGATAGGGATGGGGCTCAGTGTTCAGAAGGGGTTGAACGATAGTGGCGAACCTCCAACTGGTCGTCGATACTCTTGACCCCGTCGAGGGAACGCACGGCCGCGAGGGCAGCCTGATGCTGCTCGTTGCTGTGGACATGGCCATCCAGGGTGATGACGCCATCGGTGACGGCAATATGGAAGTGATAGTGATGCAGGCCTTCGATGATGCCGTCGCCAAGGAGCTTTATCTCCGCCCGTTTGCCAAGGATACGGTCTTGCAGTAATTTCTTGCCGGCTTCCTTGTGCTCCTGCAGGTTCTTGTCCTTGACCCCTTCGCAGATGAGCTTGACGGCCGTTTCATCGGAAATACGGGAGGTATTGAGGCTGAGATCGTAATGGAGGGGATCCTGCCAGTCGCGATCGAAGTAGTACCGGATGAACCCGGCGCGCTGCTGGTCGCTCTTGCGTACGAGAATGCGGGCCAGATCGGGATCGATCCACTCGCGTTCGGCCCAGCGTTCGACGCGTTCATCAAAGGGGGCGATGACGCGAACACGCAGCACACTGCTGATCCCTTTGAGCAGATCCTGCCCGCCCCGGCCATAGATCACCACGTTCCCCTTGAGGGCATAGTCGAGAATGATCAGCTCGACCCGATGGAAGTCAGTCTCGACCTTTTCATCGATCTTTTCAACGAAGGCCGGAGGCTTTTCGTCGGCGTTCTCGAGGGCCTCCGGAGTGAGACCATAATTTTCGGCCACTGCGGCAATGGAGTCGCCGTCGACCAGGGTGTAGCCGAGTTTTTCCGCTGTTCTGTGGGCAATGGGGATGCCACCGCTGCCCATTTCCCTTGAGATGGTGATGATTGCCATGGGAACTCCCTCGCTACGGATTGAAGCACAAAACGGCCGGATTTTATCAGCATGTTTCTGAAATGACAAGCATTTATCCCGCCCTCGTGCGGAGCACCGGGGAAGCTCTGGTCTGTTCAGTACGCTGGCTTGAAATCGAAGCAGTGGCGCGAGGTGACAAAGCGTACAGTACGGCTTCTCGAACGCATGATGATGGAGTGGGTTTCGGCGCCGCCGGAGTAGTAGCGGACCCCCTGCAGCAGGTCGCCGTTGGTGACGCCGGTCGCGGCAAAAAAAACGTCCCCCTTGGCCATTTCCTCGGTGGTATAGACTTTTTCGAAGTCGCTGATGCCCATGGTCAGTGCCCGCTCCCGTTCCTCATTCGACATAAACACGAGGCGTCCCTGCATGTCGCCCCCCATGCACTTGAGGGCAGCGGCGGCCAGAACCCCTTCCGGGGCGCCACCAATCCCCATGAGCAGGTCGACACCGCTCCCCTCGACGGCGGCAGCGACGGCCGGGGCGACATCGCCATCCTGAATAAGGTGAATGCGGGCGCCGGCCCGGCGAATCTCTTCGACAAGCTTTTCGTGCCGGGGACGATCGAGGATGACCACCGTCAAATCCTCGACATAACATTTTTTAGCGGCGGCCACCCGCGTAAGATTTTCCGTGGCCGAGGCATTGATGTCGATCGCGCCGCGGGCCGATGGGCCGACGGCGATCTTTTCCATATACATGTCGGGAGCGTTGAGAAAGCCGCCGCGGGGGGCGAGGGCGATGGTGGTAATGGCGCCGCTTGTCCCTTTGGCGCAGATATTGGTCCCCTCCAGGGGGTCGACGGCGATATCGACCTGGGGTGCCGAGCCGTTGCCGACCTTCTCACCGATATAGAGCATCGGCGCATCGTCCATTTCCCCCTCGCCGATAACAACGGTCCCGTCGATACCGATGGAATCGAGGGTCCGCCGCATGGCGTTGGTGGCTGCTTCGTCAGCGGAATTCTTATCCCCTTTGCCGACCCAGCGTCCGCAGGCCAGGGCGGCAGACTCCGTGACTCTGACCAGTTCCAGTGCGAGGTTGCGATCCATGCTCATGAACTCCTTCCAAGGGGGGATGAAATCGGGGCATGATGGCATGATTCGGTCGTAATGACAAGTTTTGGGGTGGAAAACATATTGAAAGGCGAATACAATTTTCCTGAAGCATTCATCCATTATCACGGAGGCTCGACCCTATGTGTAGATATCTTTTGCCCGCCACTCTCTGCTTTTTCCTGCTGGTCTCTTCGCCGATGGCGGCGCCGGTGCGCGATGTTTCCCCCGCCGAGGCGCGCGAGCTGCTGAGCAAGGCCCCGCCACCCTTTCTCCTTGATGTGCGGACGACGGGAGAGTTTATGCAGGTCCGCATTGCCGGAGCCCAGCTTATTCCCATCGATCAGGTGCTCGCCCGCCAGGGTGAAATTCCGCAAAACCGGCCGCTGGTGGTTTATTGTGCCGTCGGTTCGCGCAGTTCCCAGGTTGCCGGTTATCTGGCGCAAAAGGGCTATGCCGAGGTTTACAACATGTCCGGCGGCATCATGGGCTGGCAGGTGCGCGGCTACCCGGTCCTGCAGGGCGCGCCGTGATGCGATGCCCGGAAGGGTCGGCAGCGCAGGCGGCAACCCTTTTTCTCTGGGCCCATCGGGGCGCCTCGGCGGTGGCCCCGGAAAACACCCTGGCCGCTTTTCGCGCTGCCGAGGGTGCCGGTGCCGGCGGCATCGAACTCGATGTCCATCTCAGCCGTGACGGCATACCGGTTGTCATTCATGACGAAACCTTGGAACGCACCAGCAACGGGCACGGTCAGGTGGCACGCTGGAGTGCGGCGGAGCTGGTTCTTCTTGACGCTGGTGGGTGGTTTGCTCCGGCTTTTTCCGGGGAGCGGATTCCGACGCTGGAGCAGGTTCTGGCCTGGGCCGGGGAGCGACTGCGCGTCAACATCGAGATCAAGACCGCCGCCGCCGGGGCCGCGGTGTTGCGCTTGCTGCGGGACTTTCCCCGCAGCCGGGTGTTGGTCTCCTCATTCGATCATCGGCTGCTGACGCAACTGCACCAGCAGGACCCCGAGCTTTCCCTCGGTTTTCTCGGAGAGACCCGTTTCTGGCGGCGCGGGGTGCGGCGGGCCGTAGCGGCAGGCGCCGAAAGCTACCATCCGCGTGCCGATCTGGTGAGCCGCCCTCTTCTGCGGGCATGTCGCTCAGCTGGTTTGGCAGTCTACCCCTGGACCATCGATGCCGCGGCCGAGGTCGACCGTTTTTTGCTGCTGGGGGTGTCAGGTCTCTTTGTCAATGATCCGCAATGCGTGGCAAAACATCTTAAATCGAAGCAAACTACCTTGAAATTGCAGGAATAATCAATGCGATAAGAATTGACATCGGGGGTACGCGTGTTATAGGAAAGTGGTGTTAACCGGAGACAAGAAGGTTCTTCCTCGAATGATGACAATATGACCCGACACCTTCCCACATCCCCCGACGCCATTCGCTCCATTGTCTTCGATCTGGACGGGACCCTGTATGTTTCTCCCGGACTCGCCCAGGAGATCGAGCGCGCGGCCGAAGAACTGGTATCCGTCAGCCGCGGTGTTTCGGCCGCAGAAGGGCGCGGGCTGATCCGTGCGGCCCGGCGCCGTCTCGCCGAAATCCTCGAAGAAGAGCCGACCCTGACGCGTACTTGTCTCGAACTCGGGATCGAGGTGGGTGAGTTGCATCGGGTCTTCCAGTCCAGGGTGCGCCCCGAGCGTCACCTGACGGCCGATCCGGTTCTCGGTGCGCTCCTCGATTCCCTGCGTTCGCGTTGCGAACTGTATATCTACACCAACAACAATCTCCCCCTGACCCGCAAGATTCTGGCGCTCCTAGGCGTCGAGGACCAGTTCCGTGGCCTCTTTACCATCGAATTCTCCCGACTGCCCAAGCCCGATCCCGAAGCCCTGCGTCGGGTGCTGGAAAATATCGGCGGCCCGCCCGAGAGTTTCCTTTTTGTCGGCGACCGCGAGCAGGTCGATCTCAAGCCGGCCAATGCCCTTGGCATCCCGACCATCCTCGTTGCCGAAACCGCCGACTTGCTGCAGGTCCACAAACTCCTCGGCATCATACCCTGAGCTTTTCCGCCCGACCTGAAAGTGCCGTAAAAACCTGTCGTCTTCCCCCCCCCGTCATCGTCCCCCGGTTTCGCGTCTGATCCTGCTTGTTTGCCGGCCTCTTCGCCTGCCGGCGGCTCGCCCTTCTCGGCCCATTTCCCCTATAGGTTCTCCCTTGGAGCACAGCCGTTACCTCGGTTCGGTTCCGTTCCTCCTCGAAATCGATTAACCCCCTGAAAAAATGGAAAATATTCTTGACATCAGGGGGGATGGCGTCTATATTTCCCAAAAAGTGTAAAAGAGTGGGATACAGGCCCAAACAAAGGCAGGCGATGAACTTTACCGGCGAATATCACAACACCATCGATCCCAAGGGGCGGGCAAGCATTCCGGCAAAGTTCCGGGAGCAGCTGATGCAGCAGGGGGACGAGTGTGTGGTGCTGACCAAAAACCTGCAGGGAGGGCTGACGGCCTACCCGGTGGCGCATTGGCAGACTGTCGTCGAAGGGGTGCGCAAGCGTCCGGCCAGCCCGGAAAAAGAATCGGCGACCCGGTTTTTTATCGCGCCGGCAGTCGAATGCCTCTTTGACAAGCAGGGGCGGATTCAGATTCCCCAGTCCTTGCGCACGCACGGTGCTCTGGAAAAAGAGGTGGTGGTCCTCGGCATGTTCGAGAAGATCGAGATTTACAGTCAGCTTCGCTACGAGCAAGTGACCAGCGGGTCGGGCGATCTGTTGCGCGCCGATGCCCGGATCGTAGCCGAGATGGGATTCTAGTTCTTTGACAGCGACGGTATTCAGGCACGTTTCGGTGCTGGCAGACGAGGTTCTCGGACTGTTGCGCCCAGCCCCGGGCGAGCTCTTCGTCGACGGGACCGTCGGTGGCGGGGGGCATGCCCGGCTGATTCTCGCAGCGACGGCACCTGACGGACGGCTGATCGGTTTCGATCGCGATCCCGAAGCACTGGCAAGGGCTGCCGAAGTGCTGGCCCCTTTCAGAGATCGCGTCGTCCTGCGTCACGCGGCCTTCGCCGCGCTGCAGGAGGTGCTCGCCGAGTTGGGCATCGCCGGAATCGACGGTCTCCTTCTCGATCTCGGCGTCTCTTCCTACCAGCTCGATGCCGGGCATCGCGGCTTCTCCTTTCGCAGCGACGGTCCCCTCGATATGCGCATGGACCCGACGCGCGGGGAGACGGCGGCGGAGGTCCTGCACGGACGGGACGAAAAGGAGCTGACGCGAATTTTTCGGGTTTACGGCGAAGAGCGCTGGGCCGGGCGGATTGCCCGCCGTATCGTCAAGGTCCGTGGCCAGAAGGCGCTGACCACGACGCATGAACTGGCCGAACTGGTGCGAGAGACGGTGCCGGGCGGAAAGGTGCCGGGACGCATACATCCGGCGACGAGGGTATTTCAGGCCCTGCGGATTTATGTCAATGGTGAGCTGGATCAAGTCACTCAAGGGATTGCCGCCGGCTTCGAGAGTTTGCGTCCCGGCGGCCGGCTGGCAGTGATCAGTTTCCACTCCCTGGAAGACCGTATCGTCAAGCAGTATTTTCAGTCGTTGCTCAAGCCGTGTACCTGCCCGCCGGGACTGCCGATCTGCTGTTGTGGTTTGACGCCGCGGGCCGAGGCCCTGACCCGCAAGGGGGTGCGGGCAGGCCATGAGGAAGTTGAAGGTAATCCGCGCGCCCGCAGTGCCGTACTGCGGGGGATACGCAAAGTTGCTCAGGACGACTAGTACATAATTATCTGTTTTGTATGCAATTTTCGCCACGGAGGCGCTGCCATGTTTCAGACCCCTTCCATTTCCCTGCCGCGTCTCGCCACGCAGATTCCGCGTCGGCCGCCTCTGCTGCCAACCCTCGGCTTCATTGCCCTGCTCCTGATCCTTTCCCTTTTCTTTGTCTGGTCGCGCTTGTCGGTGCTGCAGCTGGAGTACGGCATTTCCAGCCTGGAAGGCAAACTGCGCAGCGGCCAGCAGGAGACGAGTCGCCTGCGCTTGGAAGCGGCTAGCCTGCGTCATCCCGGGCGCATCGAACAAGTCGCCGTCAGTGAACTCGGCTTGCGTCTGCCGAATCCAAGCCAGGTCATCAGCGTCCGGTGATGGACAAAGGTGAAAAGTGGACGCGGGTCCGCATTTACTTCATCGGCGGTTGTTTCGTCGTCGTTTTTCTGTTGGTCGCCATCCGGGCGTTTCAGTTGCAGGTACTCGCTCGCGATGAGTGGCGCAAACGGGCGGAAAATCAATATCAGCGTGTCGTTCCCCTGATTCCCCAGCGCGGAAGTATCTATGATCGAAACGGGCAGGAGCTGGCCTTGAGTCTCGAAGTCGATTCGATCTTTCTCGAGCCGCAAAAAGTCGCGGGAGGGGGCGAGGCCGCGCGATCTCTGGCCCTGGCCCTCGATTTGCCGCAAAAACAGGTCGCAACCAAACTGACCTCGAAAAAAAGCTTCCTCTGGCTCAAACGGCAGGTTTCGCCGGCGGAAAGTGCCCGGGTCAAGGCATTGAACCTGGCCGGGGTCAACTTCATCAAGGAACATCGCCGCTATTACCCGAGCTCCGAGATTGGCGCCCAGCTCATCGGCTTTACCGGCCTCGATCCCGAGGGGCTGGAGGGGCTCGAACTCAAATATGACAGTGTCCTCCTCGGCCAGGGCGGCTATCTGGTCACCGAGCGCGATGCCCTGGGCCGTGGCATCGGGCCCGGCGGCAACAAGGTGGAGGGGGTGGCTCCCGGTGGCCACCTCTATCTCACCCTCGACAAAAACCTGCAGTATCTGGCCGAGAAGGAGTTGGCGGCAGGCATCGCGGCAACACGGGCCGAGGCCGGATCGGTCGTGGTCCTCGATCCGGCGACCGGGCAGGTCCTGGCCATGGCCAACCGGCCTGGATTCAATCCCAACGCCTTCCAGAACCATCGGCCGAGTCAGTGGCGCAACCGGGCCCTGGTCGACACCTTCGAGCCGGGCTCGACCTTCAAGATCTTCCTCCTCGCCGCCGCCCTCAACGAGGGTTTGCTCAAGGAACGCCAGACCATCGATTGCGAAAACGGTACCTTCAAGGTCGGGGGGAGGGTGATTCATGACCATCACCCTTATGCCCGGCTCACCCCGAAAGAGATTCTCCAGTACAGTTCCAATATCGGCTCGGCCAAGATCGGCAAGATGCTTGAGCGCGAGCGCTATCACCGCTATCTCAGTGCCTTTGGCTTCGGGTCAGCTACCGGGGTCGATCTGCCGGGTGAGAGCGGTGGCCTCATGCGCCGTCCAGGCAAGTGGTTTGAGGCCGACCTGGCGGCCATCTCCTTCGGTCAGGGGGTGACGGTGACCTCGCTGCAACTCGCCTCGGCCGTCGGTGCCATCGCCAATGGCGGGGTGCTGATGCAACCCTATGTCGTCGACCACATCGTCGACGGCAATGGTGAAACCGTCGAGCAGCGGAGTCCCAAGGTCTTACGTCAGGTTGTCTCCCCCGAGGTCGCGACACAGGTCCGGGAGATGATGGTGACCGTAACGGAAAAGAAGGGGACCGGGATTCTGGCGGCCGTTCCCGGCTTTCGCGTTGCCGGCAAGACCGGCACGGCGCAGAAGGTCGATGCGGTCACCGGTGGTTATTCGGCCGACAAGAGGGTCTCTTCCTTTGTCGGCTTCCTTCCGGCCGAAGCGCCGCGACTGGTCGTGCTGGTCATGGTTGACGAACCGTCCGATCAGGTCTATGGCGGACTGGTGGCGGCCCCGATCTTTTCGCGTTTTGCCGCTCAGGCGATGCAATATCTCAACGTTCAGCCAACACTGCCGGTGCCGGCCCAGGACTACCCGCTACCGCTGGTGGTTGAGACGGAAAGCCTGCCCGACGAACTGCCGGCAGAGCCGATCGACAATCCCGACGATGCGCCGCTGATGCCGAATTTCGTCGGGTTGAGCAGCCGGCAAGTGCTGCGTGAAATGGCGCGGAGCGGCCTCAATATCCGTCTGGTCGGAAGCGGCCGCGTGGTCGATCAGGCCCCTCCGCCGGGGCAACCCATCGCCTACGGCGGCGAGACCTGGGTGCGGCTGGCGGCACCGGCCGAAGAGCTCTTGACAGTGACACATTAATCAAGGGAAACTGCCTCTACCAATGAGACTTAAAGACCTCCTTCAGCCCCTTTCGCTCCTCAATGTGACCGGTTCGACCGAGGTCGATGTCGTCACCCTGTGTCACGATTCGCGGCAGGTCGTTCCCGGAACGGCCTTTTTTGCGTTACGGGGGGGGGTGGCGGATGGCCACAACTTTATCGCTCAGGCCGTCGCTGCCGGCGCCACGGTCGTTTTCGCGGAAGAGGAACGGGCTTTGCCCGCCGGGGTCACGGGTGTACTGGTTGCCGATACCCGCCGGGCCCTGGCGCTGGTAGCGGCGCGCTGGTTCGGCGACCCCGGCCGGCAGGGAGCGGTCGTCGGCATTACCGGGACCAACGGCAAGACCACGACGACCTATCTGCTCGAAGCGATTCTGGTCGCCGCCGGTCGTCGCCCCGCGGTCTTCGGTACCGTCAGCTATCGTTTCGGCGACAAGATTCTAGCCGCTGCGCACACCACTCCCGATGCCCTGGAACTCCTCGCCACGGCCGCGACTTTTGTCGCCGCCGGGGCCGATACTACCATCATGGAGGTGTCGTCCCATGCCCTCGATCAGTTTCGCATCGACGGGATCCGCTTTGCCGCCGGCATCTTCACCAACCTGACCCCCGAGCATCTCGATTATCATGGCGACATGGAGCGTTACTTCGCCAGCAAGCGGCGCTTCTTCGTCGAGATCCTGCCGGCGGTGGGCGGCCGCGCCGTCATTTCTGTCGATGACAGTTACGGCCGGCGGCTGGCGAACGAACTGCCGCTGGCCGTGACCTTCGGCCTGGCGGCGGATGCCCAGGTGCGGCCGCTGGAGGTGGCTGTGACTCTGGAGGGGATTCACGGGACGATCCTGACGCCCCAGGGGGTGTTGACGTTGCACTCGCCCCTCCTCGGGCGCTTTAATCTGCAGAACCTCCTCGGGGCCATCGCCGCCGCCCAGGTTCTCGACCTTACTCTGGAGCAGATCGCCCAAGGCCTGGCGCGGGCGCCGCAGGTGCCGGGTCGTCTGGAGCGGGTGGAAAACGAGCGCGGTGCCCAGATCCTCGTCGATTACGCCCATACCGGCGACGCCCTCGACAAGGTCCTGACGACTGTCGCCGCATTGCAGCCACAGCGGATCCTCACTGTTTTCGGCTGTGGCGGCGACCGGGATCGCCGCAAGCGTCCGGTCATGGGTGAGATCTGTGCCCGCATGTCGCATCTGGCGATCGTGACCTCGGACAATCCGCGCACGGAGGACCCGCAGGCGATCATCGCCGAGATTTGCCAGGGGGTGGCCCGGGTTCATGCGCGGGCCTGGAGCGAGACCGAAGCCCTGCGTGGCGTCGGCCGGGGCTATGTCGTCGTCCCCGACCGCCGAGCCGCCATTGCCTTGGCCGTGACCGCCCTGCGCCCGGGCGATGTCTTGCTGGTCGCGGGGAAGGGACATGAGGATTATCAGATCATCGGCAGGGAAAAGTTCCATTTCGACGATCGTGAAGAGTTGCGACTGGCCCTGTCCCGGAGTTCCCGATGAATTTCGATCTTGCCCAGATTGTCCGTGCGACCGGCGGGCGCCTCCATCCGGCAACAGCCCGGGGGAGTGTTGCCGGCGTTTCCACCGATAGTCGCAAGATCGCTCCCGGTGAGCTCTTTGTCGCTTTGCGCGGCCCCAATTTTGACGGGCATGCCTTTCTCGGAGTCGCCGCCGCAGGGGAGGCGGCCGCGGCTTTGTGCGAACGCCCGGTAGCCGACCTGCCCATCCCGCAGATCGAAGTTGGCGATAGCCTGCGTGCCCTTGGCGAATTGGCCCGCGCCTGGCGCGCCCAGTTCGCCCTGCCACTGGTGGCAGTCACCGGCTCCTCGGGGAAGACGACGACCAAGGAGATGCTGGCGGCGATCCTCGCCCAGACCGGACCGGGGCTGAAGACGGCGGGGAACCTCAATAACCTGGTCGGCTTGCCCCTGACCCTCTTTGCCCTCAAGGAGGCAGATCGCTGGGCCGTCCTCGAAATGGGGATGAGCGAACGGGGGGAAATCGCCCGCTTGGCCGAGATTGCGACGCCGTTGGTCGGCATCATCACCAACGTCGGACCCGCCCATCTGGAGACGCTGAAAACCCTAGAAGGGGTGGCGCGGGCCAAGGGGGAACTCTTCATCGCATTGCCACCAGGGGGGACGGCCGTCATCAATGCCGACGACCCGCGCGTTGCCGGTTTGCCGGTGGCCAACGGCGTGCGCCGGCTCCTCTTCGGCGCCTCACCGCAGGCCGAGATTCGCGGCGAAGCGGTAACCGTCAGCGGCGCCACCGTCGGTTTCCGCCTGTTGCTGCCGCAGGGGACGCGGAGCGTGACCCTGCAATGTGCCGGCCGCCACAACGTCGCCAATGCCCTCGCTGCCGCGGCCGCGGCGACCGCCCTGGGGGTCGCGCCCGATCTCATCGTCCGCGGCCTCGAAACCTTTCGAGCCGGCAAGGGGCGCATGGAAGTCCTCCTCCTCGATAGCGATCTCCTCCTCCTCGAAGACAGCTACAACGCCAATCCCCTCTCCATGCGTGCGGCCCTCGTGGCGCTGGACGAAACGGTTGGCGGCGGCGGGCGGCGGGTCGCCGTTCTCGG
>Ga0154505_1048_pt1 | contig 11691 bp, 9 predicted proteins | sample RifGroD2_FD_115984 | JGI IMG/M metagenome (GOLD analysis project Ga0154505, IMG submission 115984) | Desulfuromonadales bacterium GWD2_61_12
TCAAGGATACCGGCTGGCCCGGAGCGTTATTTTTACGCAGCGGGTTGACGGCGCCGTCGACACCAAAGACCTCAACCCGACCGGAACCATTGGCAACGAAGAGACGCCCGCTACTCGCATCAAAGGCGACGTCAGCTGGCATGGTCAGCTGGCCGGCGGCGGTGCCAGGTTGGGCATATTTACTCAGGTAGGTATAGGCTTCGGCACTCGGATTGAGGATGCGAATCTCACCCCGGAGGAAATCAAGAACATAGAGCCGGCCAAGGGTATCGACGGCACTGCCACCAAAGGTATATAGAGTTGGTGCACCAAAACCGGTGGTGGCGGTCAGCTTGCGAATGAAGGTACCGTCCAGACCAAAGACCTGAAGACGGACATTGGGCTCGCCGGAATCGGCAACAAGAACCTCGCGGCTCTGAGCATTGACGGTCAACGCCGAGATGGTGCGAAACTGACCATCGGTCGGGGTACCACCCGCCACGGCCGGAGGACCACCGAAGGTGTACTGCAAAAGTCCGGCAGGATCATAAACGGCAACTTTCAGACGAGCGGTATCGGCAACATAGAGATAGCCGTCGGCGTCGAGGTCAAGCTCACCAACCTGACCCAGCTCACCGTTCCCGGCGCCAAGAAGGCCAACTTCGGCCCCGGTCCGGGCACTGACGACAAAGACCCGGTCACTGCCGGCGACGTAAAGGGTTGCCCCGTCGGCAGTGACAGCAAGACCAGCACCGGTAAAGGCGGCATTGAGAACCGACAGAACCTTGCGCCCGTAGCGATCGTACTTAAGGACCCCTCCGGCACGAATGTCGGCCACATAAAGGTTTCCGGCGCCATCAACAGCGACCCGGCTCGGGGCCTTGAGGCCATCGCTGATCTGACCCAGCACACTGATGACGGGGGCGGTCACCGCACCCGCTCCGACTGGCGCAATAACGGAGACAATCAGCAATATAGCGAGAGCGCTGAGCCGAAACCATGACCGAAACATAAGTGACCTCCTAAGACAAGTCCCTGTTTTTACTGATATATTTCGAAAAGTAAAGTGCATCGAACTGATATTGTTAGCAATTTTAACTAAGATCTTGCTGCAATTCGCACTCCAAAAATACCCATGTGCCATAAAGTAACCTCATTTTTTTCGCCCGGCAGCCGGCCGACCCACCTAACCCACCTGAAACTCGGCTTTTTTGATTCGACCCGATATCCCTTCGCGATCCGCCAACAACTCATCGGCGGCACTACATATGGCCCTCGCCCTACATCTGACCACCAAGCGGCAGCGAAGTCGCGGCCAAAGGTCGCCATATACCCGAGAATGAATCCGTCAACATAGATGCGCACCTGATAGCCCGGTCCGGCAAGGGATGACCGGCCTGGGTCTCCTTTGCCAGCTGCGGGGAAGGCCATTGACAACCTATTTGATTTACGTTAAAAGGTGGCCTCGCACTGTCTCAGGCCACCCTAGCTCAGTTGGTAGAGCAGCTGATTCGTAATCAGCAGGTCGTCGGTTCGAATCCGATGGGTGGCTCCAGCTCATAAGAAAGGCTCGCACCGACTGGGTGCGAGCCTTTTTGTCTTTATATGCTCTTCGCGAAATCAAGCAAAACGAAACAGGGGCTGCATCGCGGCAGCCCCTGAGTTTGTATTTTAAGTATGGCGCGCGGTGCGGGACTCGAACCTGCGACCTTTGGCTTCGGAGGCCAACGCTCTATCCAGCTGAGCTAACCGCGCACGGATGGTCTATATATCCCATCTTCCCCGTGAACGCAACTCCTATCTTGCGCCCATTCCTTGCCTTTGGAGAAGACTCCACGCTAGTATGATGGCTCCCGTGCAAAATCACGCGAAGGGTCGCTATGCGTTCGTTTCTATTCCTTACCTTCAACCTGCTGCTCCTTCTCCCCTCTCTGTCCTGGGGGGACGGCGGCTATCGCCTGGAAAAACTGGCGGATGGCGTCTACGCCGCCATCGCCCAGCCCGGCGGCCCGGCGACATCCAATGCCTTTGTCGTCGAGGGACGGGACTACGTTGTCGCCGGCGGCGCCCACATGACCAAGGAGGCGATCGGCAACCTCTTCGCCGCCATCGCCACGACGACCGCCAAACCGGTACGTTACTTCATCCTCTCCCACCACCACCAGGGCTTCTCCCACATCGACTTCGATTTCCCTCCCGGCGTCGACATCGTCACCTCGGTGCAAGCCTGGCAGGCGTTGACGGGGGAGGTGCGCAAGCCGACGGCGCCGAGTATTTTCTTCAACGACGGCATGACCCTCAAGGTGCCCCCGCACACCATCGTCCTCACCAACCTCGGCGAAGCCCACAGCCCCGGGGATCTGGCGGTCTTTCTGCCGGAGGCCAAAGTACTCTACACCAGCGATCTCCTCTATGTGCGCAGCGTCGGCTACATGGGAGAGGGGCACATGCGCAACTGGATCTTCGCCCTCGATTTTCTCGGCGAGCTCGGGGCCGAGCGCATCGTCCCCGGCTACGGGCCGGTTTGCGGCAGCGCCGAGCTCGATGAATTCCGCACCTACTTTCGCGATTTCCTCAGTACTGTCGTCGCCCACATCGAGCGCGGCGACAGCCTCGAACAGACCCTGAAGACTTTTTCCCTCCCCCCCCGCTACGCCACCTACGAAGGGTACAGCCGCTTTCTTCGCCCCAACATCGAGCGCGCCTACCGCGACCTCAAGCAGGATCTGGCCATCCCCCCGGACACCCCCCTCCCCCGCTGACAAAAAGACGGCCCGAAAAGGATCATGTCCCGCGGGCCGTCCCGATCTGTTCCTGTCCCCGGCAGCGCTTACTCTTCTTTGCGCCCCCGCTCTTCATCGGCGTAGGTCTTGCGCAGCAGCAGCAACAACACCCCGGCCGCAAGCAACAAGAGGATAACCCCGGAGCCGACCAGCTGACGCCACTGCAACTCCGCATGCAGGGCGGCAATCTTGCCGTCGAGAAAGTCGAGTTGCCGGCTGAAGTCTTCCGTCTCTTTGCGCACCTTGTTGACATCGACCGTATGAAAGAGGCGATGGAAAGCATTGCGCAGGTTGAAGAGCTCGTCCTGCAACTCCCGGGTGGCAAAACCGATGCGGTGCATGGCGGCGATGTCCCGTTCGACGGCAAGGATGCGGGCGTCGACGGCGGCGACCGCTTCCTTGATCTGCCCGGCCCGGCCGAATTCGTGACAGCGGCTGCAATCCTTGGCGTTGATCAGTTCCAGGGTCGCCGCCTGCACGGTGTGACTGCCATGACAGGTCACACAGTGCGGGCCCCGCTCCCGCGCCCGACCGTGGGCGCTGGCGAGATAATCTTCGCGCACCCCGACATGACACCGCCCGCAAAAATCGGCGATGGCGGCAGCGGCGGGGACATCGAGAAAGCCCCGCTCGGGGCTCATGGCCTGGGCAAAATCGGCGGGATCGCCGCCGTGACAGTCATGGCAGGAAATGCCATTTTTGGCGTGGATGCTTTGCCGCCAGGGGGACACCGGCGCCCCGAGACGCCCGGCCTGGCCGCCATGGCATTGCAGGCAGACCGTCTCCGCGGCGGCTGCTTCGCCGGACGCGGACGTGCTTTCGGCATAGGCCGCTGTCAGAGGCATCACGGTCGCCAGAAGCAGAGTCAAGGACGCCAGCACTCCGCGTTTCATGACCGATGCCCCCAGATGGAAAGGCCGAGCAGCAGCAGAATCCCGAGGCCGTAGAGAGTGAGAAAAAGCGGGCGATGGAAAGGACGGCGTTCCTCGCCCCGATCGAGAAAAGGGAGGAGCGCCAGCAGAGTCATGGCCCCGCCCTGGGCGGCGAGCCCCATCAGCTTGCTGGGAAAAATTTTCAGAGTCTGATAAGCCCAAAGAAAATACCACTCCGGCTTGATATGGTCGGGGGTGGTGAAAGGATCGGCCGGTTCAAGGGCGTCGGGGGGGAGAAACAGGGCGGGGGCAAAAACAGTGATGGCCACCAGACCGGCCAGAACGAACATGACCACCGCCAGTTCCTTGACCGTATAGTTGGGAAAGAAAGGAATGCCGTCGCGATGGACTTCATGCTGAAAGGTCGTGCCGACCCCCGCCGGACGGGCGGAGGGGCCAAAAGGGGGAACCGAAATCCCGGCCCGACGCACACAGAAGAGGTGGAAACCGACGAGACCAAGGAACAATAGGGGGAATGCGACAACGTGCAGGGCAAAAAAACGCCCCAGAGTCCCGGCTCCGACGGAGGGCGAACCCCGCAGGAAAGTCACCAGTCCCTCGCCGATCCAGGGTACCGCCCCGGCGGCATCGGTCGCCACCGTGGTCGCCCAGAAGGAGAGCTGGCTCCACGGCAGCAGGTAGCCGGTCAGACAGAGGATGAGGCTGAGGTTGAACAAGCCAAAACCCGACAGCCAGGTCAATTCGCGCGGTTTCTTGTAGGCCCCCATGAAGAGGACCGAGAGGAGGTGGAGGAGGAGGACGGCGACAATGATGTTGGATCCGACCATGTGCAGGGTGCGGATCAGCCAGCCGTAAGGAACGGCATTCATGATCCGCTCGACGCTGACAAAGGCCTTGTCGGCGGCAGGGAGATAGTAGACCAGCAGCAGGATACCGCTGAGGAACTGCAGGGTGAAGAGGGCGAGGAGGACGGCGCCGAGGCTGTACCAGATATTGACATGCCGCGGCAGCAGGTACCCTTGCAGATTGCTGCGCAAAATCTCGCGCACGCCCAACCGTACATCGAACCAGTCCATCAGGGTCTTTAATCGATCCACGCTCGGCCTCTCGGTCTTCTGTGCCTACTAGCTCCCGCTACTGTTCGTCAGCCGACCAGCAGTTTGCCACTCTGCACGATCACCCGGTAGGAGGCCAGGGGTTGGGGCGGCGGACCAGCCAGGACGGCCCCCGTCGGCGCAAACTGCCCGCCATGACAGGGGCATAAAAAATGGCGCTTCTCGCCGACCCACTTGACGATGCAGCCGAGATGGGTGCAGACCGCACTCAAGGCGACATACTCGCCCGCTTGCACTTGCACCAGCACCGCCGGACGCCCGTGATAATCGAAAAAACGCGCGGCGCCCAAAGGGACATCGCTTAAGGGAATGGCAACCTGTTCTGTCGTCCCGCCCCCCCCTTGCGGGGCAAGATAGCGGTAAAGGGGCCAGACCGCAATGGCCCCGAGCAGAGCCCCGACCCCTGCCAGCATCGACAGCAGAAATAGCCGCCGCTCCGACGGACCCTGCCTACCCGTGTCCATGTCCTCCTCCTCTGCCGGCACGCTTCAGCCTCGCCGCCGTCGACACCCAAGCTGCATGGTTCATCGCGCCGTACCGGCGGGCGCGACGACCGAGCCATAGACCGGGACCCGCAATTCCGGCACCCGGCCGCTGCCGGTCTTGACCAGCAGATAGCCGTTCAACCGCTTGCGTTCGGCACCCGGAGCGGACTTCAGCCGCAACTCGACGCTAGCACCTGGGGAGACCGCAGTCGCCGCCAACTCTGCCGTGAGATCGGGGGCGAGGACATCGACTCCATAGAGGGGTATCGTCTCTTTGCCCTGATTCGTCAGGACAAGTCGCACCTCCTTGGTGGCACCGGCCTTCACTTCACCAAGATCGGCCAGGGGCGGAACGATCGTCACCTCCTGGCGGACGGTGCCGCGCATGACAAACTGCCCCATCGGTCGGGCGGGATCATTGGTGTAGAGATAAATACTCTTTTGGACTTCGCCGGAAAAACGGGCCGAGTCGAAAACAGCACGCAGCTCGCCGGTTGCTCCGGGGGCCAGCTCCGAGGAAGAAACCAGCGCGGCGGTACAGCCACAGGAACTCTTGACCCGCTCGATGAGGAGCGGTGCGTCTCCGGCATTGCGAAAGAGGAAGACCCGTTCGACCTTTTCCCCCTGGAATACTTCACCGAAACTGAGCTCGCTTTGTTCAGCTACGAGTTGCGGTCCGGCGGCAAGGACGGGAGTGGCCAGGAGCATGGAGCAGTACAGGGCTAATTGGCAAAGTTTGCGATAGTTCAATGGACCTCCTTTACGCCTGAATGCGGGCAGGTCGGCTGATGTGTTGTGGCGGCGACTATAGCACACGGAGGACAGCGGTTGCCAGTCTCTCGGAAGACTCCGAAAAAATTGACACAAGGGGTTAATCTTGCTATAGAATGGCCGTTCGAACCGTACCTTCCCGCCAACCGGACGCCAACCATGCCCGATCGTCAGCTCAAGCCCCTCTTTTCGCGCAGTCACATCGACGCCCAGGTCAAGCGGCTGGGGGCGGCCATCAGCGCCGACTACAGCGGGTGCGACATCCTTGTCGTCGCCGTACTTAAGGGGTCCTTTCTCTTCGTTGCCGATCTCGTGCGGGCCATCGATCTCCCCCTCAGCGTCGACTTTGTCCGCCTTGCCAGTTACGGCTCCGACACGCGTTCATCGGGGATTGTCGAAATGCGCATGGAGATGGAACTCCCCATTCGTGGTCGCGACGTCGTCGTGGTCGAGGATATCGTCGACAGCGGCTGCACCCTCGAAACCCTGTACCACCAGCTCCTCCAGCGCCAGCCACGGTCACTTAAGATTTGTACACTCGTTGACAAAACTGCACGCAGGGAAGTCCCGATCCGCCCGGATTATGTCGGATTCACCATCGACGATGGCTTCATCGTCGGCTACGGTCTCGATTTTGACGAACACTACCGCAATCTTCCCGACATCTACTTGCTGGAAGAGGCCTGAACCGCACCGAAAGGAGAGACCTGGTGGTTATCGAGTGCGCGCATTGCCAGACCCGCTTCAAGCTGGCCGACGACAAACTGCGTCCGGAAGGAACCAAGGTACGCTGCTCCAAGTGCAAGGAGATTTTCACCGTCTTTCCTCCCAGCACAGACGATCAGCCTCCTGCACCGGCACCTCCTGCACCGGCACCTCCTGCACCGGCACCCGCAGCAGCGCCGATGGCGGCCGAGGCAATCGACTTCGGCAATCTGACCATGGACGCCCCGCCGGCGACCGACGAAGGAGACTTTTCCTTTTCCATGGAAAGTGTCGCCGATGCAGCCCCATCCAGCAGTGCTGCCATGGAGATGGAAGATATCGCCACGTCCTCCGGGGGATTCGACGCCAGCGACCTGACCGATGTCTCAACGTCCCCCGGCACCGGCACCGGCGTCGATCTCGGGGAGTTCGACTTTGACAACGCGCCCCCGGACCAGGCCCCTCAGACCCAGCCCACCCCCGTCGACGAGGCGAATCCCTTCGGCGAATTCGATTTCGGCGAACCCCCGGCCGATGCTCCGGCCACGGCAACGACCGCAAACGACGACAATTTTGGTTTTGGCGCCAGCCCATCCGCCGACTTCGACTTCGGCGATACCCCTTCCGACCCCTCCGCCTTCAGCTTCGGGGAGCCCGCCGTATCCGAACCGGCCGTCAGCAGCCAGGCCGATGAGCTGAACTTCGAAAGCATGAGTTTTGGGGATCCGGTCGACAAAACACCGCTGCCGGAAACCAGGCCGGCGCCACCGGCGCCGATGCCCTCGCCGGTACGCGACGAGACGCAGCGCGAGCCGGCGCCCGCCCAGGAATCGCGGCCCAGCCGCGGCCACGCCAACCGCGCCAAACCCCTATCGACCCCTCTGCCCAAACCGGGCAGGCGGATTTCTATCGTCAGCATTCTCGTGACCCTGGTCGTTATCCTGGTGGTCGCCATCGTCGGAACTGCCGTCTTTTTCTTTTTCCAGCCGGGGGTCTTCGATACACGTAAAGCGATCGACGACTTCATCAGCAAGAGCGCGACGAAGGTTGAACCCGGCAAGATCACCTTGACGACACAGTCCGCGGTCTATCTCAGCACTCAGCAAGCCGGCGATATTTTTGTCATCCGTGGCGAGGCAATCAACGAATACAAGAATCCGCGTACCGCCATCGCCGTCAAGGGGATTCTCTACAACGCGCAAGGCGAGATTCTCAAATCCCAGACCGCCTATTGCGGTAATCCCTTGAGCGATGCAACCCTGACCAGCCTCCCCTTCAACAAGATTGAAGAGGCGATGGCCAATCAGTTCGGCGATTCTCTGGCCAATCTCGATGTTGCCCCCGGCAAGGCCGTCCCCTTCACCATTGTCTTTCGGCAGTTACCCGCCGAACTTTCTACCTACACGGTCGAGCTGGCCGAGGCCAGACCGGTGGCCCAGTAAAAAGGGTGCTGGGTATCCTCAACCTGGCGATAAAAAGAGGGACCGCATCGTTGTGTCGATGCGGTCCCTCTTTTCATTCATGGCGAACGGCTCCCCGCTGTGCGGGAACGCCCCCCCCCGCGGCAAGGGTTTCCCCCATAGCGCGTCAGGGTGCGATAATCGCACTGACCGGGCAGGTGTCAACACAGGCGCCGCAGTCAATGCAGACACCGGCGTCAATGACACGGACATTGCCGGCTTCGCTGATGCAACTCACCGGGCAGACCGGCTCGCACGCACCACAATTGATGCACTCCGTCGTAATCGTATGGGCCAAATTTCTCACCTCCTCTCTAAATGATGTCGGCATCGCGCCAATTACGTGCCCCGACTTTACATCAAGCCCGCGCTTGTTGTCCACTCTCCCTTGACCCTTGCCAGACCCCCTTCCCCGACTCGGAGAGCAGGCCCGAAAGGGACAAAATTCTTGCAATATCGAAACTATTGTTATACTCTCCAGAACTCGTTTTCCCCCGAATTCGCTGGTTCCGGCACTGACTATCCGTTATGCCAGCTGTACATTTGTCCCGGTGCCCATTTTCCCCATAACAGCATTTTGTTTTCATTTCGATACAACCCAGGCATGGAGGTCGGTCGTCCCATGGATATTCTCGCCCTAAATTGTGGCAGTTCTTCGGTCAAGTACCAGCTCTTCGACTGGAAGCGCAAGGAAGTCATCGCCAAAGGGATGGTGGAACGCGTCACCATTGGTGATTCCTTCATTATCCACGAGGTGCCGGGGCGCGAAACCTATCGCGAAGAATACGAGTGCCCCGACCACCAGGTCGCCATCCATCTGATCATCAAGACCCTGTCGAGCAAATCGCATGGCGTCGTTGCCGACATGAACCAGATCTCCGCCGTCGGCCATCGGGTCGTGCATGGGGGGGAAAAGTTCACCTGTTCGGTGCGTATCGACGCCGCGGTCCTCGACGCCATCAAGGAAGTCCAGCATCTGGCACCGCTGCACAATCCGCCCAATATTTCCGGCATCGAGGCGGCCCAGTCGGTTCTCCCCAACGTACCGCACATTGCCATTTTCGATACCGCCTTTCACCAGACCATGCCCCGCCATGCCTTCACCTACCCCCTCCCCTATGAGTGGTACCAGAAGTACGGGGTCCGCCGTTACGGCTTTCACGGCACCAGCCACCTCTACGTATCCAAGCGGGCATCGGTCCTCCTCGGCAAGGATCCCAAGGACTGCAACATCATCACCATGCACATCGGCAACGGTGTCTCCCACTGTGCCATCAAGGGGGGGGTCTCCGTCGATACCTCCATGGGGCTGACCCCTCTTGAGGGGGCGGTCATGGGCACCCGCTGCGGCGATATCGATCCGGCCATCCCCATGTTTATCCAGCAAAAGGAGAATCTCTCGGCCAAGGAGATCGACTCAATTCTCAACAAAAAGTCGGGCGTACTCGGCATCACCGGTCAATTCACCGACCGCCGGGACGTGATCGAGGGGGCGGAAAACGGGGATGACCGCTGCCAGCTCTCCCTCGACATCGAAGCCTACCGCCTGAAGAAGTATATCGGCAGCTACTTTGCCGCTATCGGCCGCCTCGATGCCGTTGTTTTCACCGCCGGTGTCGGCGAGATGGGCTGGCTTCTCCGCGAAAAGGCCCTGGAGAACCTCGAACACCTGGGGATCAAGCTCGACAAGGTCAAAAACAAGAACACCATGACCCGCAAAACCGAGAATGTCATCACCACCGCGGATTCGCCGATCAAGGTCTTTGTCATCCCCACCGACGAGGAACTGGTCTTTACCGAGGACGTTGTCGCCATCCTCGAGGGGAGTTACACCGACCACATGCATTTCCGTTACGGTTTTGCCGGCAAGGATTTTCAACGCAAATAGCCTGACGTGCACATCCCGCACGAAGACCGGTGCTTAGACGCCGGTCTTCTTTTTTGAGCATTTCACTCCGGAGCGACCAGCATGCTCGGTATCGAAGCCATCGGCCACTACATCCCCGCCGGCAGGATCTCCAACTACGACCGCAAGGAGCAATTCGCTATCGACGACTTCTTCATCGAGGAGAAGATCGGCGTGCGTGCCGTCTCCCAGAAGAGTGCGGCGGAAGAGACCTCGGACCTCGCTGTCGCCGCCTTTCGCCAATTGCAGCAGCAGCAGCGCTGTGACCCGGCGAGTATCGAGACCCTGGTCGTGGTCACGCAGAATCCCGACTACAACATCCCCCACACCTCCGCCATCGTCCACCAGAAACTGGGACTGCCGACGAGCTGTGCCTGCTTCGATATTTCCCTCGGCTGCTCCGGCTTTGTCTATTCCCTCTCCATCATCACTGCTTTCATGCACGCCAACGGCTTCAAACGCGGACTGCTGCTGACGGCCGACCCCTATTCAAAGATCATCGACAAGAACGACAAGAACACCACCCTCCTCTTCGGCGATGGCGCCGCGGCGACACTGGTCTCCGACCGGCCGCGCTTCGTCCCGGGCCGCTTCACTTTCGGCACCCAGGGGGCTGAGCACGAGAAGCTCATCTGTACCGACGGCACCCTCTTCATGAACGGCCGGGCGGTCTTCAACTTCGCCGCCAAGGTCATTCCCGACGATATCCGCCGCATGCTCGCCAGCAACGACCTCGGCATCGCCGACCTCGACCGCCTCCTCCTCCATCAGGGGAGCAAGATCATCGTCGAGACCATCGCCGAACGCCTGCAGATTCCCCTCGCCAAGGTCCCCTACATCACCCACGACTACGGCAACACCATCTCCTCGACCATCCCCATCATGCTCGAAGCCGAGCTCGACGGCCCCGCCAATATCATTGCCGTGAGCGGCTTCGGCGTCGGGCTTTCCTGGGCGAGCGGGCTGCTGCGGCGAGTGAGCTAGACTGATAACCATTAGCTGTCAGCTCGCAGCTAGGCACCAACAACGACGAAAGCCGGCGGGAACTCCCGCCGGCTTTCGCATTTCGTACCGTGGTGCTGGTGCTTTTACCCCTGCGCCTGCACCGCCGTGATTGCCGCCACCGAGACGATGTCGTCGACCGAGCAGCCGCGGGAGAGGTCGTTGACCGGCTTGGCCAGACCCTGGATGATGGGACCGACCGCTTCGGCCCCGGCGACGCGCTCGACCAGCTTGTAGGCGATATTGCCGGCGTCGAGGGTGGGGAAGATGAGGACGTTGGCCTTGCCGGCGACGGGCGAGCCGGGAGCCTTCTTGGCCCCGACCTTGGGCAGGAGGGCGGCGTCGGCTTGCAGTTCGCCGTCGATCTGCAACTTGGGGTCGATGGTCTTGGCGATGGCGAGGGCTTTGAGAACCTTGTCGGCATCCTCATGGCTGGCGCTCCCCTTGGTCGAGAAGGAGAGCATCGCCACCCGCGCCTCGACGCCGAGGAAGCTCTTGCAGCTGGCGGCGGTGGCGACGGCGATCTCGGCCAGGGCCTGGGCATCGGGATTGGGATTGACGGCGCAATCGGCGAAACAGATGACGCCGTTTT
>Ga0154505_1116_pt4 | contig 11532 bp, 8 predicted proteins | sample RifGroD2_FD_115984 | JGI IMG/M metagenome (GOLD analysis project Ga0154505, IMG submission 115984) | Desulfuromonadales bacterium GWD2_61_12
CGGCCCCGGCGGCCCCGGCGGCCCCGCCCGCCTCGCCCAATGAAGTGAGTCTCGACGACATCATTCTTTCTTATATGGTCGGAGAGGATCGCAAGTAATCCTCCCCTCGCTGCCCTACGATCAACTGTCCCCGTAACGGTCAGATAAGGAGTCTAGAACCCGATGTTGAACGATCAGACGGTCGCAGAACTGGAAACCATCGCCCGGCGGTTGCGGGTCGAGATCCTCAAAATGCTTAATTCGGCCCGTTCCGGGCACACCGGCGGCAGCCTTTCCGCCATCGACGTGCTGACGGTCCTCTATTTTCATCAGCTCTGCCATGATCCCGAGAATCCGGCCTGGGCCGAGCGCGACCGCTTCGTCCTCTCCAAGGGGCACGCCGCCCCGGCCCTCTACGCCTGCCTGGCGGAAGCGGGCTATTTCTCTCGCGATGAACTGAAAACCTTGCGCCGTCTCGGCAGTTCGCTGCAGGGGCACCCCGACATGAACAAGACCCCCGGCGTCGATGTCTGCACCGGATCCCTCGGCCAGGGGCTGTCGCAGGCCGTCGGTCTCGCCCTGGCGGCCCGGCTCAAAAGTGATAAATCGCGCGTCTATGTCCTCCTCGGCGATGGTGAGCTGCAGGAAGGGCAGGTCTGGGAAGGGGCCATGGCCGCCGCCCACTACCGCCTCGACAATCTCTGCGCCATCGTCGACCAGAACGGTCTGCAGATCGACGGCGAGGTCGAAAAGGTCATGGGGGTGGCGCCGGTCGGGCCGAAATTCCTCGCCTTCAACTGGCATGTCCTCGAGGTCGACGGCCATGACGTGCGGGCCATTTCCCGCGCTCTCGACGAAGCCGGCAAGTTCGCCGGTCGGCCGACCCTCATTGTCGCTCGCACCGTCAAGGGGAAGGGGGTTCCCTTCTTCGAGCACAAGGCGAGTTACCATGGCGTGCCGCCGAGCGACGACGAACTCGGTCGGGCCCTCGAACATCTCGGTCATTCCTGACCAGTGCCGCGCGCGGCGCCGGGGAATACAATCCGCAACGTCCTTACCGGAACATTCAAGGGGAGAATCTTTGTGACGGAAATGATAGCAACACGCGATGCCTATGGTCAGACCCTGGTCGAACTCGGACGCGAGAATGCGCGAGTGGTCGTCCTCGATGCCGATCTCTCCGGTTCGACCAAGACCGGGGCCTTTGCCAAGGCCTACCCCGAGCGTTTTTTCAACGCCGGCATCGCCGAGGCCAACATGGTCGGCATGGCGGCCGGACTGGCGGCCGGGGGGATGATCCCCTTTGCCTCGACCTTTGCCGTCTTTGCCGCCGGCCGGGCCTTTGAGCAGATTCGTCAGTCTCTCGCCTATCCGCGGATGAACGTCAAGATCGTCGCCACCCACGGCGGCATCACCGTCGGCGAGGATGGCGGTTCGCATCAGTCGGTGGAAGATCTGGCGATCATGCGCGCGCTGCCGGGGATGACCGTCCTCTGCCCGGCCGACGGCCCCGAAACGGTTGCCGCCATCCGGGCGGTGGCGCAGTTCCAGGGCCCGGTCTACGTGCGCCTCGGGCGCAACAAGGTGGCGACGGTCTTCCCGGCCACGGCGGAATACGCCATCGGCCGCGGCCAGGTCCTGCGTCCGGGGAGCGATCTCACCTTTGTCACCACCGGGCTGATGACGGCCATGGCCCTGACGGCGGCGGCGATCCTGCAGGAAGAGAAGATCTCGGCGCGCGTCCTTCATCTCGGCACGATTAAACCCCTCGATCGCGAACTGGTCCTGCAGGCGGCGCGGGAAACCGGCGCGCTGGTGACGGCCGAAGAGCACTCCATCATCGGCGGGCTCGGCGGCGCCGTCTGCGAAACCGTCGCCGAAGGCTGTCCGGTGCCGGTGGAACGGGTCGGGCTGCGCGATGTCTTCGGCCAGTCCGGGACGGCCGATGAGCTGCTGACCTACTATGGTCTGACCCCGGCCCACCTCGTCGAAGCGGCGGAACGCGTCCTGAAACGCAAATGAGGCTCGATTTGACCGTCCATCGCTGGAACCCGCGGGAGGTCGCTTGCTCTTCAAGAGCCTGATCAGCCGGGTTATCATCCTCAATATTCTACTGCTGGCGACCGGCATCGGAATATTCACTGCGCTCCACATTCGCCGTGAGCAGCAGCATCTGGTGGCGACCGCGCGCGAGAGCGCCGACCTCCTCCTCTCGACCATCGAGAAGTCGGTCTTTACCTCGATGCGCAACGGTAACAGCGACGATGTCCAGGCGATCCTCGTGATGGTCGGGCGCAACCACCGGCTCCTCAACGTCCGCATCTTTCATCCTGACGGGACGGTGCTGAAATCGGCCCATCCGGAAGAGATCGGCAGTGTCGTCAATCCGGCCGATTTTGTCCTCTTCCGCGACAACCTGCGCGAAGGGATCTTCCGCCTCCCGGCCGGCGAAGTCCTCTCGCTGGTGCGCCCCATCGTCACCGACGAGCGCTGTTATCTCTGCCACGGACAGGGGCGGCGGGTGGTCGGGGTCATCAATATCAATCTCTCCCTCGAAGAGACCGTCGCCAAACTGCACGAATCGACCCGCTTTTCCCTGCTGTCGGGGGTGGTGATGATCCTCCTGCTGTCGGGGGGGATCTCCCTGGTCCTGCTCCGTTTCGTCAAACGGCCGATCCAGAAGATGGCGACACGCATGGCCCAGGTCGAGGCCGGCGATCTCTCGGTCCGTCTGGAATCGCGTTACGGCGACGAGATGGGGAGCCTGATGAACAGTTTCAACTCCATGGTGGTCAATCTCGAGGCGGCGCAAAAGGAGCTGGAGCGCTATCATTACCGGCAGATGGAGCGGGCCGATCGCCTCGCCTCCGTCGGCGAAATGGCAACGGGGGTTGCCCATGAGATCAAGAACCCGCTAGCCTGTATCAGCAGTGCCGTCTCGGTCCTGGCCGACGATTTCGATGAATCCGACCCGCGGCGCGAGATCGTCGGCAAGGTTCTCGAACAGATCGGCCGTCTCGACAAGACCGCTACCGACCTCCTCTTCTTCGGCCGGCCGGGCAAGCCCGAATTCACCTTTGTCGACATCAATGCGCTGATCAAGAAGACCCTCTTTTTCGTCGCCCAGCATCCCGAGGCCCGCAGCATCCACCGCATCAAGGAGTTGACCCGTGATCTCCCCCCCGTCTGGGTCGACGAGAAACAGATGCAGCAGGTTCTCTTCAATATCAGTATCAACGCCATCCAGGCGATGCGGGAGGGGGGGACCCTGAGCATCCAGACCGAACTGGTCACCGGCGGCGCCAATCGGGTGCGGGTGCAGATCGGCGATACCGGCAAGGGGATCGCCCCGGCCGATCTCGAAAAAATCTTTGTCCCCTTCTTTACCACCAAGACGCAGGGGACGGGTCTCGGCCTCCCCATCTGCCGCCAGCTCCTCGAGCAACTCGGCGGCACCCTCTCCGTCACCAGCCGTCTCGGCGAAGGGACGACCTTCACCATCGAACTCCCGGCGAGTAAAAGGCCGGAATCTCCTTCGGAAGAGGCATAACGTGCGCAAACACAAAATTCTGGTTGTCGACGACGAGCATCTGATCCGCTGGTCCCTGGAGCAGAATCTGAAAAAACAGGGCTATGAAGTCATCTCGGCCGGCACCGGCGAAGATGCCCTGCGTCTGGTCCGCGACGAGAGTCCCGATCTCATTCTTCTCGATATCCAGTTGCCGGGGATCAACGGTCTGCAGGTCCTGGAAAAGGTCAAGGAACTCGAAGAAGAGGTCATCGTCATCATGGTCACCGCTCTCGGCGTCCTCGAGACGGCGGTGAAGGCGATGCGCATGGGGGCCTACGACTACATCAACAAGCCCTTCAATCTCGACGAACTCGCCATCATCATCAAGAAGGCCTTGGAGACCGGCGAGCTCAAGCGCGAAGTCGCGCATCTGCGCGGCGAGCAGACTAAACGCTACGGCGTCAACAACCTCATCGGCAAGAGCCGGCATATGCAGAACGTGCTGGCCATGGTCGAAAAGATCGCCAAAAGCGATGCCAGTACCGTCCTCATTCAGGGGGAGAGCGGCACCGGCAAGGAACTTATCGCCAAGGCGATCCATTACGAAAGCGCCCGTGCCGACAAGCCCTTCATGGCCATCAACTGTGCCGCCGTCCCCGAAACCCTCCTCGAAAGCGAGCTCATGGGGCACGAGAAGGGGGCCTTTACCGACGCCAAGATGCAGAAGAAGGGTCTCTTCGAGTATGCCGATGGCGGCACCGTCTTCCTCGACGAAATCGGCGACATGGAGCTGGGGATGCAGGCCAAATTGCTGCGGGTCCTCGAGGAGCGTTCCTTCCGCCGGGTCGGCGGGGTCAAGGACATTTCGGTCGATGTCCGCATCGTCTCGGCGACCAACAAGGACCTGCAGAAAGGGATGGAGGAGAAAACCTTCCGCACCGACCTCTACTACCGCCTGCAGGTCATCCCCATCTTCCTGCCGCCTTTGCGCGAGCGCCGTGACGACATCATCGCCCTGACCGAGCACTTCATTGCCCACTTCAATCGTGAATTCGGCAAGAACGTCAAGGGGATCTCGAAAATGGCGGAAAAGTTCCTCGTCGAGTACTCCTGGCCGGGGAATATCCGCGAACTGAAAAACATCATCGAGCGGGCCATTATCCTGGAGAATGACGATACCCTCCTCCTCGAACACCTGCCGCAGGAGATCGTCGCTCGGACCGGCGGCGCCGGTGCCGGGCCGCTGACCTTCCGTCTGCCGCCGGAGGGGCTCGATATCGAGGATGTCGAGCGCGAGCTCATCCGCCAGGCCCTGGAAGTCTCGGAGGGGAATCAGTCGAAGGCGGCGAAAAAGCTCAACCTCGGCATCGACGCCTTTCGCTATCGCATGAAAAAATTCGGCTATCTCTAAACTGATCCGGCGGCAGCAACCTCCCGCCGCCGTCCGCAATCCCGGCACAAAAAAAGCGCGCCCCCTAAGAAAGGAGGCGCGCTTTTTTTGTGCGGTGCAACGGTTCGGCTCTAGAAGCGGGCTTCGAAGCCGGCCCGCAAGCCTTCGTCGAGGTAGCGGGTGCCGCCCGTCTCGAATTGCGTACGGATCTCCTGATATTCGGCGAAGATGCGGATTTTCGGGGTGACGCTGTAGTCGAGGCGCAGGGCCCATTCGTAGAGGCGTTCGGCATCGGCAAAGGAGAGGATGCTCGGGCCGAAGTTAAATTTGCCGCCAAAGCCGACCCCGTTGAGCATCGGCGGGTGATAGTCGGCGCGGGCGCCGATAGCGACGACGACGAGGTCGTTATCTCTCGGACCATCCTCGTTGCGGCCGGCGTAGAGGAGGGCGCCGGCGCCGACGTTGAGTCCGGGGACGTTGCCGGGTTTGCCGAGGAAATCGAAGCCGGCGGAACCGAGGGTCGTCTCCTTGTTGTCGTTGTAGAGCAAGCGGGCGCCGAATTGCGCGGTGCCATAGTCGTCTTCGGTGATGGTCTGGGCGTACTGGCCCTGAACGCTGAAATCGTTGAGGCCGATTTCGAGGGACGTCGCCCCGGCGGCGCCGGCGGTCAGGATGCAGAAGAGGGTTAAAAAGACGATACGTTTCATAAGCAAAGACCTCCTAAATGCAGAATGGATGGACGGAACTACCGTCGGAGAAAATCGTCCGCACTATGCCACAGGCGGGCGCGGGAAGCAAGTCTCCGCCGCGGCCGGGAAATTTTTGTTACCCGCTAAATCGCCTCACAATACGTGCGGAATGCTAGAATATTCTTGTGGCGCCGTGCGGAGCCGGACGCGGCGTTGTCGCTCTCCCCGGGCAAAAAGGAAAGGGCAGGATCGGTGCTGCGCGTCGTGCCATATCTCTTTCTGATCGCCGCATCATTGGCCCCGCTCCCGGCGGAGGGTGTCATGGAGCATCGGTACGTCTACTTTCCCGACCGCAATCTGGTGGCGACCCCGGCCCTCTTCGATCTCCCCTACGAGGAAGTCGTCTTTGCCGCCGCCGACGGGGTGCGGCTGCACGGCTGGTACCTCCCCGGCGCCACCGCCGCGCCGCTGATCCTCTTTTGCCAGGGGAACGCCGGCAACGTCTCCTACAACCTGGAAAACCTGGCCCATTTCCGCCGCCTCGGCGCCGGCGTCTTCATCTTCGACTATCGCGGCTACGGCCGCAGTGAAGGGCGGGCGAGCGAGGCCGGCACCTATGCCGACGCCCGCGGCGCCCTCGCCTGGCTTGAGGGGCGGGGGCTGCCGCGCAGCCGGATGCTCTATTTCGGCCGCTCCCTCGGCGCCGCGGTGGCGCTGCAACTGGCCATCGAGGCGCCGCCGGCGGGACTGGTCCTGGAGACCCCCTTCACCTCCCTCGCCGCCCTCGGGCGGAGACACTATCCCCTCCTCCATTTCCTTTTCGGCTGGCTCCTCGATGCCCGCTACGACAATCTCGCCAAAATCGGCGAGGTCCATGTCCCGCTGCTGCTCTTCCAGGGGGATCGCGACACCATCGTCCCGGAAGCGATGGCGCGGCAACTCTTCGACCGGGCCAATCCGCCAAAGCGCTTTTACCTTATCCGCGGCGCCGACCACAACGACACCTACGATGTCGGCGGGGCGCCTTACTGGGAGGCGTGGCGACGGTTTCTGCGCGAGGTCGGGGACAGAAGCTAAGTGAGGAGAGGGCGTGGTGCAAGCAAAACCCCGGAACAACTTCCCGGGGTTTTGCTTATCTACAGCGGACTGCGAATCGTTCACGGTAACGGTGGCAAGGGGAAAGCCAGGGGCGAAGGGCCGGGGCGATAACCGTCGCTGAGAGTGTTCAGAAAAGCCACCAGATGCGCGACTTGCATGGGCATGAGCCCGAGGTTGCCGAGTTCGGCCCGGTTGACGTTGTGCGGGACTTCCGGTGGCGGCCACATCCCGGGAATGCCGGCGGTGTTATAGAAGTTGACGATGTCGGTCAGGGTGGCGAAGTAGCCGTTGTGGCCGTAGGGGGCGGTCAGGGCGATGTTGCGCAGGGTCACCACCTTGAACTTGCCGAGCTGCAGCCCCTGCGGATCGAGGGCGGCGATGTCGGCGCGGCCACCGAGGCCGAAATCGACGGGGTTAGCCGCCAGCAGCGGATTGATGCTCTTGGGGATGCCGAGGTTGTCGTAGGTGAAGTCGGTAAAGAGGGGTGGCATCACGCTGACGCCGTCGGCGGCGATGGCCGGGGCGCAGAGGTGACAAAGGGCGCATTTGGCCTTCCCATTGAAGAGCTGGAGCCCTCTGAGTTCGTTCCCGCTCAAGCGAACCTTTCCGGCCAGATAGTAGTCGTACTTGGAGGTAAAGGCGTTGAGCTCCCGACTCTTCTCGAAATCACCGATGGCTTCGGCGAGCAGGTCGTAAACGGCATCGACGACGATGGTGTTGTTCAGGTCGAGGGAAGCCAGGTCGACTCGGAAAACCGACATGAACAGGGTCTGGTAGGCCAACAGATTCGGATTGAACGGATCGGCGGCGGCTTCGAGCACCGCCCGTTTGCTCGGCATGGCCATCTCGACGGGATTGAGGAAAGGGCCCTTGGCCTGGTCCTTGAGGGTATTGGCCCGGCCGTCCCAGAACTGTCCGCCGACAAAGAGCCCCGCGGCCGCATCCCACTGGAAGAAGGGGCTGAAGGCGGCATAAGCCGAACTCGGCGCATTGCGTCCGCCGAAGAGGCCAAGTATCGAGCCTTCGGAGACGACCAGATTCGCCGGATCGGCGGCATTGCGCGGATCGGCCCAGCCTGGCGGCAGATGGCAGCTGGCGCAGGCCTGATTCTTGTTGAGGGAGAGGTTTTGGTCGAAATAGAGCGCCTTGCCGAGTTCCTGTTTCGGCGTCAACTGAGCGGCGGCGGGGAGGGCCGAGATTAATCCAAGCGCCAGTAGGGCGACGGGGGCGAGGGATAATTTGCTTAAGCGCATGATCGTGTCTCCTTCTGTGTCTGTGAGTGGAATCAAGACTGCCGGAGCTATGTCCAACGCCGCTCCCCCTTTGACAGGGAGGAGTCGTCGCCATAAACCGATTTCTACTTCACCCCCTTCCGCTTCCCGCCGCCGCCCGCAAACAAAAAAACCGAGCGCACCGCGGGATTTTCATCCTTCGGCAGCTCGGCTGTCTTCTTTTTTTTGAAGACCCGTGGCTTTCCGCCCCCGCCTCGCGACGGGTTAGGTATTGTCGGGACCTGGTTGTTTATTGGTTGGAGCTAATCATTGCACGAAATCGGGGTCTGTCAACCAGAGTTTTTCGCGATTCGACGGTGGGCGCATGGGGGGGGCGGTCGGTGTCTCGGTTGTGAGCGTGGCGGTTTTTTGCGGGAGGTGGGGTTGAAAGCGAAACCTTAACCACGGAGTCACGGAGACACGGAGGAGGTCAAAGGCTGTTTTTGGGTTAAACCAAATGCAGTGTTTTTGCTTTTCTCCGTGTCTCCGTGGTGGGATTAGGTCCTTGGTTCTTCACGACCGAGCTCGATGGTCTGGTCGGTGACCTCGGTGAAGGCGACGTCGTGGCTGATAAGGAAGAGCTGGTCGTACCAGTGTTCGGTAACCTCCTCCTGGCCGATGTCGATGGCGCGGAAGGCGGAAGCGAGGTTTTCGCGGCGAGCGGCGTCGAGGTTGGAGGTCGGTTCGTCGAAGAAGGCGATACGTGCGCCGATGGTCTGTAGCATGGCCAGGCGCAGGGCGACCACGGCACTCATGGTCTGGCCGCCGGAGAGCTGGTCGTCATTGCGCTCGCGCAGCTCGCCATCGACCAGGTCGCGCAGGACGATGCGGTAATCATCGCCCCAGGCCAGCTCCTCGTCGCTCTCGGCGATGGTGCGGTAGATACGGTTGGCGCGGAAACTGATCTCCTCGCGGAAACGCTCGGAGAGGTAGCCGGAGACCTGTTTGAAGACGCGGTTGCGCAGGAACTTGATCAGTTCTTCCCGCTCGCCATAGGTCTTGATCCGGGCCTGCGTGGTATCGATCTCCCGCTCGATCGCTACAAGCTTCTCAATCTCTTTGACCAGTCGCCCCACATCGGCGTGATATCTTGCGACCTTTTGCTCCAGGCCACCCACCTCCCGGACGAGAGCATCCTTCTGTTCCCGCAGGGTCAGGTGCTGCTCGGCGTCATACTCCTTGCCGGCCGCCTCACGTTCTTCACCCTTGGCCGCCAATTGCTCCTGCAACTTTGCGAGGAGTTCCTCGAACTTCTTCAGTTCGGCTTGACGCTGCGCCAATTCCGCCGCTTGCTGCTGATGGGCCACATACAGGTCGCGGGCCGGTTGGTACTTCTTCTTCTCTTGCTCGTTGCGGTCGATGTGTTCTTGCAGACAGTCGTAGGCTTTCAGGGCCTGCTGTTTTGTGACTAGCAGCTGCTGCACCTCCGCCTGCTCCTGCTGCAGGGTCGCCAGATCGCCGGCCCGCTTTTCGTTGGCGGCGCGCCTCGTCTGTAATCCCAAAACCTGCTTTTCCAGTTCCTGAATCTGTCCCTCGTACTTTTTGAGCTGATCGCTGGCTCGGGCAGCTTCGACTTCGTCCTTTTCAAGGAGTAAGAGCGACCCGCACAGGCGCTGTCGATCCGCTTCGAGTGCAGCGAACTGATCGGAAAAGACATCCGCCGGCGGTTTTGCTGCGATGTTCAGGCAAGGTTCCTGGAAAACCGGACAGATCCCCTCGGCGAGCTTCACGCTCCCTTCTTCCAATGCGGCGCGACGTCCCTCGAGCTGCCCCAACTCTGTGCGCGCAGCATTAATCGCTGCGCGGATCTCTGGAAGACGTGTCGCCAGTTGCTGCAGGGCCACATCAACGGCCAGCGTCCTGCGCTTATCGGACAGCGCCTTTTCTTCATTGTGCAGTTCCGCGAAAGACTGCTCAATCCCTCGCGTTTCTGCAGCGTGGCGCTCCATCAGCGTTTCAACCTTCTTGTCGAGGGCCGCCGCCTCCTTCTCCAGCTGATTCTGCAACTTCAACTGTTCTCGCAAGTCGGCCAGGCGCTTCTCGGCCATTTCGAAGGCTTCCTTGCCAGCGACATTCTCGGTAACAATCTGTTTGGCTTTCTCAGCTTCGCCGAGCAGTCTCTGCTGGTTGCCAATCATTTCCTTGCCGTTGGCAATTCGCTCCTGAAGCTTGTCGATCTCGACCCCGAGCTCCTTGAGTGTCGCCTCTCGTTGGTCGATAACGACCAGGCGGGCCTCAAGTCCCTTGAGGAGCTGCTGCTGCTTTTTGAACTCCTGTTGGGCCTGCGCAAGGTCTTTACTCGCGTCCTTGTGAGCTTCGCGCCTTTCCGGCAGCGCCGCTGCCTGTTCCTGGAGCGGGCCGATCTCGGCGCGCAGCACTTCGATCTTGTTCCTGGTGGCGCTGGCCAGTCCTTTGGTCTGGTCGAAGGTGTTTCGCCAGGAGTCGATGCCGAGAATGGCATCGAATTCGTCGCGGCGTTTGGTCGCCTGCTTGATGACGAAAGGCCCGAGAAACTCGTTCTGGAAGGGGCCGATGACCAGTGTGAATTGCTCTTTCAGGCGCCGACCGTTGTCGAGGCCGAGGAGTTCCTGCAGGCGCGCCTCGGTCTCGTCATTGTCCTTGTGCTCCTCGACTTCGAAGGCGCCACCGACCTCCCTGGCCAACAGCCACCTGGCCGGGGTGCCGACGGTGCGGGTGACGCGGAAGCGTTCCCCCCCGTTCACTTGAAAGACCACGGCGACCTCGCCCTTTTTGACGCCGATGGTGAGGAAACGCTCGACGTTGCCGACGAAACTGCTGGCGTCGACGCCGAAGAGGGCATAACCGATCGCCTCGAAGACCGTGCTCTTGCCAACCCCGTTCGGCCCCGAGAGGACGTTGATGCCGGGAGCGAAGTGTAGCTCAAGGTCGCGGTGCGATTTGATGTTTTTCAGCTGGATTGAAAGGATCTGCATTCTATTTAAACCTTATCTACCACGGAGGCACGGAGACACGGAGACCGTCAGTCCAAGAGGTGAAGTAACTCCTCCCCATCGACTTCCCCCCGCTGTACTGCATCACGCAACTGCAGCGCCAGTCGCATCAGTTCCTCCTCGCGTCCCTGATAGTCGCTGCCGCTGCCGATCAGGTCACGCAGAACGGCATGCTCGATCTCGGCGAGGCTCTGCTGGCTCGCCCCCTCATCGGCGCCGCTGGAAAGGAGCGAGAGCTGGTTCTTGATCTCGATGTGCAGGGGCTGGGCAATGGCTTCCAGGGTCGCGCGCAGCCGCTCGCGACCGAGCTCGAAGGGATGGAAACCGACTCGCCCGATCAGCTTCAGTTCCAGCAGCGGCGGACGCGGATCGTCGAAGGTCGCAAGCCGGGCTCGCACCTGCGCGACGCAGCGCTCCAGCGCCGCGTCGGCGTTGGCCGCGCCATCGAGATCGATGGCCGCCACCAGCATCGGCCGTGGGCTGGTCGGTTTGAACTCGGCACGGAAGCGGCCGCCCTCCGCCGTCACCAGATAGTAGCCTTTGGCGTACTTCTCCTCGCCGAAGTTGACCCGCTCGGGGGAGCCGGGGTTGAAGGCGTAGGGTGCCCCTTCGGGGGTGGTGA
>Ga0154505_1116_pt1 | contig 11359 bp, 10 predicted proteins | sample RifGroD2_FD_115984 | JGI IMG/M metagenome (GOLD analysis project Ga0154505, IMG submission 115984) | Desulfuromonadales bacterium GWD2_61_12
AATGTTCTGGGCGACGGCGCGCAGGAGCTTGTCGCCGGTGCTGTGGCCGAGGGTGTCGTTGATGGACTTGAAGTTGTCGATATCGAGGTAGGCCATAGTCAGGGGGCGGACGTAGCGGCCGGCCCGGGTCATCTCGACTTCGGCGAGTTCGGAGAATTTCCCCGAATTGGCCACTCCGGTCAGAGCATCGGTGCGGCCGGCTTCGCGCTCGTTGTTGAGAGACTGGCGCAGTGCCGAAAGCAACCAGACGAGGGCGAGACCAAGGGTCAACTGGGCGATGAAATTCCAGGCGTAGACCGGCAACGGCATCGACATGCGTCCGGCGTAGAAGGTCACAGCCACAGCGGTCACCGCGCTCAGGGCGGCGACAAGCACGGTCAGTCGACTCACGGGAAGAAGGGCGGCGACGGCAACGGGAAGGAGGTAAGGGAGGGCGAAATTGAAGCCGCTGCCGTAGAGATAATCGAGGCTGCCGATGCCGGCAATCAGGAGGAGGGAGGTGGCCGGAAGGAGACGTCCGGTTCTCGGGTCGAGGTCGAGAAGATACGACATAGGGTGATCCTTTGCGGCTGTTTCAACAGAGTCCGTGCCAGCGCCGGCGACCGGCGGGAAAATCGCCCGCATCTTACGCCAGACCCTGGCGCCATGGCAATGGTCAAGGTGGTGTTGCCACGAAAAACATGCTCACGCCATTGGTGGCATCAGAGATCGTCCGGGGTAAAGGCCACGACGTCGTCGATTCTCTCGGCGCCAGTCAGGAGCATGACCAGACGATCGACACCGAGGGCGATACCGGCGGCGGCGGGGAGGGCAGCGAGATCGCGCAAAAAGGCTTCGGGGAGCGGGGCCGGAACCTTGCCGGAGGCGCGACGCGCTGCTTCATCGTGGAGGAAGCGGCGGCGCTGCTCAATCGGGTCGGTGAGTTCAGAGAAGGCGTTGGCGACTTCGATTCCGCCCAGATACAGCTCGAAGCGCTCGGCGACGCTGACGTCCCCCGGTTTGGGGCGGGCGAGGGCGGCGAGTTCGACGGGGTACTCGGTGAGGAAAATCGGGGCGTTGCTGCCGAGGTGCGGTTCGACTTCACTGGTGAGGATTTCCTCGAAGCGGCCACTGGCGAGGGCGGCGGCCAGGGGGACGGAGGCGTGGCGGGTGAAGGCTTTAACGACAGTCAGTCGCTCCCACTGGGGGGCGAGGTTGATGCCGCGTCCGGCGACGGTCAAGCTTCCGCCCGGCACCAGAGCGCGCAGCAGCCCTTCGCAGTCGTCCATCAGGGCGTGGTAGTCGGTGTCGCGGCGATACCATTCGAGGAGGGTGAACTCGGGGAGGTGGCGCCCGCCCCGTTCCCCCGCGCGCCAGACCTTGCCGAGCTGGAAGAGACGCGGGTAGCCGGCGGCGAGGAGGCGTTTCATGCAGAGTTCGGGGGAGGTCTGGAGGAACCAGTCGCCGCTGGCGACGGCGTCGATATGCGGTTCGGGAGCGTTGGCGGGGAGGCGCTGCGGGGTTTCGACTTCGAGAAAGTCGCGGTCGATGAAGAAGGCCCGGATCGTCTGGACGATCCGGGCCCGCTCAATCAGGGCCTGGCGCTTGCGGGCCAGGGACCAGTTCGCTTCCACTCTTAACCTTTGACCCGGGTCGAGTATTCGCCGGTACGGGTGTCGATCTGGATCAGCTCCCCTTCTTCGACAAAGGGCGGCACCGAAAGGGTGAAGCCCCCTTCGACGGTGGCCGGTTTGCTGTTGCCGGCGGCGGTGTCGCCCTTGACCCAGGGGTCGGATTTGGTCACGCGCAGGGTCACGAAGTTGGGGAGGGTGATGCCGATGCCACGGCCATTGAAGAGAAGGATGCTGACAGTCATGTTGTCTTTGATGAAGTAGTGGTCGTCCCCCAGGGTCTCTTCGGAGAGGTGAATCTGTTCGAAGGTTTTGCTGTCCATGAAGACGTAGCCGACTTCGTCCTGGTAGAGGTACTGCATCTCGCGCTCTTCGAGGGGGGCCGGCTCGAAGGAGTCGCCGGAACGATAGGAGCGGTCGTAGATGGAGCCGGTGATCATGTTGCGCATCTTGCACTTGTAGATTGCCTGCCCTTTACCCGGCTTGGCAAAGTCGAAACCGACGATGATATGCGGCTCGCCGTCGACGAGGAGCTTGAGGCCTTTTTTCAGATCGGAACAACTGTACATGGGTGGATCTCCTTGCTATGCGAAATGGGCAGTGACTGCGACGGGTTTGCGTAAAAAACGGCGCATTTAAGCATAGAACGGGATTTTTGTCACCGGGAAAGTTGGGAGATGCGAACGGTGACCGACAGCCCATCACCCTTCGATGATGCCAGCCCCTCTATCCTCTTCCTATTGCACCCGGCCAATCGGAAAGGCCTGACCACTGATGGAAATGGTCGGGTACTGCGCCCGGTTGAAGATTCTCTCCGCAAGCAGCGGTACTTCGTTGTCGACGTAGTCGGCCAGTTCGGTCGTCTTGACGAAACCGGTCCGCCCTTTGTCCGCCTTCCCCTTGAGGCCGTCGGTGAGAACGTAGGTAAAGAGCCCGTGCCCTTGATAGCCTTCCAGGGCCTCCTGCACCGAGGTCGAAGCCGAGAGGATCGTCGAACCGACCGCACGGCTCAGGACCTTGATGGCAGTATCCTCGCTCATGCCGCGGGTGAGCATGGCGGTCTGGATGGCATCGCCGAGATGGCCGGCGCTGCAGGTGTCGATAACGATAAGTTTCTTGGTTGCCGGGATGTTCGCCACGATCTCCTTGAGGGCGTGCTGGCTGATGGCGTCGGTTTTGAGCTTGGCGGTGGAGGTCGAACCGACGTTGGAGCTGAGGAGGAAATATTCGCCGTCGTCGACGGTTCCGTGGCTCGCCACGTAGAAGACGAAGAGGTCGTCGGGGTTCAATTCCCGGTAGGAGCGCAGCGTCTGCAAGATATTCTCCTGCGTCGTTTCCTCCCGGGTCAGCAGGCACGTCACCTTGACCTGTTCGAAAAGGGGCGTCGCCGCTTGCTGCAGGGTATCGGCAAAGAGCTGCGCGTCAGCCACGGCGTAATTCAGCTGCAGTTTGGGGTTCTTGTACTGATTGACGCCGATGACCAGGGCGTGCAGCGACGGCCGGGTCGGGGCTTTGTAGGTGGAGACGATCTGGCAGGTGGCGTCGCTGCTCTGCATGCTGTTGTCGGCGTTGAAGGCGATGGCGCGGATGGAATTCGTCCCCTGCGCCAGCTTGACGGTGTATCTCTTCACCACCGCCCCCGTTCCCGCCGTCGGGGTCAGGGTAATGCCGCGGCTGCTGTCGAGGACCACGGCCGAGCCGTTCAGGTAGAGGCGCACGTCACCGATACCGCCGCCGGCGTCGGTAACCTTGACGGTGACGGTCGTCTCCAGGGTGCCGATGCTGGCCGGGGTGTCGACGATGGCGACGGTCGGTGGCTGTTTGATCTCGGCGATCCTGCGGAACTCCTTGAGCGAGCCGCCACTGAGGGCGACCTTGACCAGGTCCGGCCGATAGAACGACTCGCGCAGCTGGGCGATGGAATACGGCTGCCCGCCGACGGTGACATTCAGGTACTGATCCCCCTTCTCCGAAGCGTTGTAGTAGCCATTCGGGGTCATGACCAGCCATTCGCCATCCTCAAATCTGAGCAGGGTGGCGATCTCTTCGCCGGTGGCATAATCCCAAATGCGGGTCGATGAATCGCCTCCGGATATCAGGTATTTGCCATCTTTAGAAAATTCTAGGCCATGCGCCCCTACTATCATGTAATTGCACGAGTGTGCTTCAACCGACCTGCTAAGTGCACCTGTTTCGACATCCCAAATTTTGATAATCCCGTCGCAAAGCCCGAGGGAAAGTACAAATTTTCCGTCAGGGGAAAACATCACGTTGCTGATTTTAATCGTATCGCTGATGGCACAGCTGTGGGCATTTTCAATGTGGTGCACAGAGCTGAAGGAAGGAACATCCCAAATCCTTATGCCACCGTTAAAATCATCTGCTGCCGCACGTTTTCCATCGGGGGAAAAATCGACTGCAGCGATCGGTCTTTTGCTTTTGGCTGCTTTGGTTGATTTTACGAGTTGGCCAGTTCTAAAGTCGGATAAAGCGACCGTGCCATCATCCCCTCCGGTAAGTATATACTGTCCATCCGCTGAGATGGCTACCGGGGCCACAGCTCCGCCAAAGACAGATTCGTGTCCGTTGATTGGAAACCCCCTCATGGAATTGCCACTCTTCCAATCCCACACAGTTGTAAAAAAATGCGACCCCGGGTCGCCTAGCAGACTCTTTGGTGGCGAAAACCTCCACTCCGCTGTGAGCAATTGTTGCCTGTCAGGGCTCCACACAAAACCTAGCGGCCCTTTATCTCCGAGGACTCGCTCCCGCACACCCGATGCAATACTCCAAACATCAATTTTTTCACCCTCCTTTAGTGTCAACGCGTATTGACTATCGGGAGAAAAATCAACGAGCAAAGGTATGGGGTATTTAAAGCGGCTTTGCGGTTCCCCAAATGTTTTTACTAGGGATGCCGTTGATAAATCCCAGAGGGCTGCACACTGAAACGCATTTCCCGAAAGGGCGAACCGTCTGTCCGGCGAAAAAGCAACCTTGCCGATTCGCGGCACGTTCTGTTGAATGGTCATGGTCAAATCAGCGCTTTTTATCCGCAATTCTGGTGTTACCGAGCAACCGGACAACGCTACAGTACAACACAAAGCAATAAAAAGTTTTCGCATGGGGATCCTTTCCTCCGGTTTCAGTGTCACAATAGTGAATCTCACGAATTTTTCAAAACATAACGCCCGGTCTTTTTCCCGCCGCCCTTATCGACCAACCCGGCGGCAAGGAGCGGTTGCATTCATCCCTCCCCGCGTTCATTTCGCTGATTTTCCCGTGCCTGCAACCGTGCCTTGGTCATCCGCTCACGCAAGCCGCCCTCTTGCAGAAAGACCTTCTCCAGACCTTTCAGCTGCCGATCGAGCAGATAATTGGCCTGGTGAATCAGGCAGATGGCGATATTTGCCACCACCTCGGCGGGGCGGGTATCGACAAAGACTCGATAAGAGTCATAGGAAACAGGGGAATCATGCCCAAGTTTTCTGACGTAAAGGGCTTCCCGGGAATTTTTATTCCAGATGGGAAAATCGCGCACTTTGAGAAAATCCCGATAATCCTCCAGTAGCTCTTCGAGGCTGGCCCTTGCCACGTTGGTCAGCTTGATCTCCATCTCCTTGGAGGTGGTCGCAGCCTTGCTCCCCTCGACGATATTCTGCTTGCCGGAGCGCGCCGCCTGCACCATCTGGTCGATGGTGCGGTCTCCTCTCTTGAGAAAGCGCGCACAGAAGCGGTAAGTAAGCTGATAGACGATTTCGGACTTTTGATAAGAGAGCAGGGTCTGGTAGTCGCCCCTTGGTGGCAAGATCAGAGACTGCGAGTTCTGGGAATCATGAGAGTTATGTAAAGGCTGTTTTTCATCTTTCCCATGACTCCCATGCTTCCCATCATTCCCATTGCCAAATTTGCTCATAGCCACCTCCCCCGCAGCAATCCTAGTGAAAATCGACCCACCTTGCCAGCAAATTATCCTACCCAGTACGCCCGTCTTGAGTCCGGACTTCCTCCTGTGGTAAAGTCCGCACCGTTTCGCCAACATCACGCCCAAGGAGATCTCTCATGCTCACCACTGCCGACTTCAAACGCGGCCTCGTCTTTCAGCTCGACGGCGCGCCGTGCCTCCTCGTCGACCACACCACCCAGTCGCCGTCGGCCCGGGGCGGCAACACCCTGGTCAAGACCAAGTACCGCAACCTCCTCACCGGCCAGATCCTGGAGAAGACCTTCAAGTCCGGCGACAAGGTGGACGAGGCCGACTTCGAGCGGCGCAAGGGGCAGTTCCTCTACGCCTCCGGAGACATGGGGGTCTTCATGGACAACGAGAACTACGAGCAATTCGAACTCGGCGAGGAGCTCTTCGAGCCGGTGCGCGGCTTTCTCCTCGAAGGTCAGGAAGTCCAGCTCGGCGTCTTCCAGGGCCGCGTGGTCAGCGTCGATCCGCCGATGACGGTGGAGCTCACCGTCACCGAGACGGCGCCGGCGATCAAGAACGCCACCGCCACTGCCCAGACCAAGGAGGCGATCCTGGAAACCGGCATCAGCATCCAGGTCCCCGGTTACCTCGCCAGCGGCGAGAAGATCAAGGTCGATACCCGCGACGGCCGCTTCATCTCCCGCGCCTGACCACTTCCCTTTCCTGACTTTTCTGGAGGCCGCCCAGCGCAGGGCGGCTTTTTTTATTTTCCCGCCCTGCCATCGGGGCCTTTTGCAGAAATGCGAAAATGTCCTCACCTCTCGCATTGCAGCAAATCAGGCCTGAATCATCCCTCGTCAGTCAACTATAGTGTGCAAAATCATCAGGTTATGCCTCGACGATAAGAATCGACCAATGTCGCCATGGTTCTTTCCGGCTGTTGCGTGACTGCGAACGGAGTTTGGTGGCAACAGTCGTCGTTGTTACCGTGTGTGGCGATGTAACTATGTGGAAAAACTAGAAAATAAATACATATTTGAGGGCAGTTTCTGGCTTGGTACGGCGGTTGCTCTAGGTGATAGCCAGGCAGCAGCAGATAGACAAGCAATGACGGTGGAAGGAGTTCGACTCATGCAGAGCTGTTCGGTATGCCCCTTTTTCCGGAAAAGTGACGACTTCTGCGATGTCGGTTGCGGCTACATCTCCCCCCACGACGTGCGCATGATGGTCGCCTACTGCAACTGTCGCTACGACGACTGCCTCAAGTACCGGGAGCTGGCCAATCGCTTCCCCGAGGTGGCCACCGCGCCCCTCCCCGTGGCGGCGATGGTCGCCGAGGAACCGGTTGCGGCCGTGCCGGCGCAGGTCTCCCCCGCCGCCCCCCTGAAACAACCGTTACGTGCCCGCTGGCCTCTGGCCCAACGGGTCCGCTCTCTTGCCTTTTCCCTTGTCCCCCAACCCAAGACACCCACACAGGAGGAAACAACCATGAGCAACGAGCAGACGATCAAGAATCGCGGCTGGACGGTCACCATGGCCGGCCTCGGCATCAACCTCGCCCTCGGCATCCTCTATGCCTACAGCATGCTCAAGGCCGACATCGCCAAGCTTCTCGGCGCCAATGCCGGCGATCCCTACGCTTTTGCCTGTCTCTCCTTCGCCGTCTCGATGATCATCGGCGGCAAGATGCAGGACAAGTTCGGTCCTCGCCTCACCGCCATCCTCGGCGGCCTTTTCGTCGGCGCCGGCTTCATCGTCTGCGCCCAGTCGACCGGCTACTGGGGCTGGGTCTTCGGCTTCGGCATCCTCGCCGGCCTCGGCTTCGGTTTCGGTTACTCCGCCGCCACCCCGCCGGCCGTGAAATGGTTCCCGACGGCCAAGACCGGCCTCATCGTCGGCATCGTCGTCGCCGGCTTCGGCATCGCCCCGGTCTACCTCGCCCCGGTCTGTAAATACCTTCTCGGCGCTTACGGTCTCTCGCAGACCATGACGATCCTGGGCGTCTCCTTCATTGCCATCGTCTGCGGCATGGCCATGCTGGTCGCCAATCCCCCGGCCGGCTTCGTTCCGGCCGCCGCCGCCAGCGTCGCCGGCGCCCCGAAAAAGGCCGCCGTCGAAGACAAGACCCCGAGCCAGGTGCTGCGCGACAGCCGCCTCTACACCCTGTGGACGACCTTCTTCATCGGCGCCGGCGCCGGCCTCATGGTCATCGGCAGCATCGCCCTGATGGCCAAGAAGAGCATGGGCGAATACGCCTTCATCGCCGTCGCCGTCATGGCCATCGGCAACGCTGGCGGGCGGGTTATCGCCGGCATCGTCTCCGACAAGATCGGTCGCGGCACCACCCTGACCATCATGCTCCTCTTCCAGGCGATCCTCATGTTCGTCGCCATCCCGGTCATCAGCGGCGGCAACGCCAACGGCATCATCATCACCCTCCTCGCCACCTTCATCGGCTTCAACTACGGCACCAACCTCTGCCTCTTCCCCTCTTTCGCCAAGGATTTCTGGGGGGCCAAGAACTACGGCATGAACTACGGCATCCTCTTCACCGCCTGGGGTATCGGCGCCTTCGCCCTGGTCAAGATCTCGGCCTTCCTCGACGCCAAATTCGGCAGCTCGACCGTCTCCTTCGCCGCCGCCGGCGTCCTCCTCCTCATCGGCTCCATGCTCTCCCTGTCGCTGCGTGGCCAGAAGGCCGCGGCCACTGCGAAGGTCCCGGTTCTCGACACCGTCGAAGAAGGCGATCTGGCCCTGCAGAAGGCCGACTGAACTTCATCTGCATAACCTGCAGCAAAGCCCCGCGCCGATTGGCGCGGGGCTTTGCTGTGTCGGCGGGGGCAAGTGGAAATATTCTTTGAATACAGGTAGAGTAAAGAGCAGGTTCACCCTGCCCTCCCTCGTCAAACCGTGCTTGCGGTTTTCCCGCACACGGCTTTCCGATGTTCTTCACTGCAAGGAATGCGCTTTCGCCCAACCCGCTGTTATCCGGCCCAGCGTCTGGCTGCAATTGCGGTAGTGAAAGTAGCCAACCCAGCCTCTGACCATGGCATTGACTTCGTTCACGACCCACTCAAGGGGCATGATCGTCCGCTCTCGTTTCGTGAGTGAGGTGATCCGGTCTTTGACCTTCTGTTCGGCTTTCTTCGCTGGCTGTACATGGGGATAGTAGTTACAGGTGCGATATGCCTCTATGCACTTGATATCTCCCGCTCCATAAAAAGGCCCTTCCACAGTCGTAGCGGAAGGGCCTTTTTACATTTGGCAATCGCCGCGAACGATCAGGGGACGGCGCCGGCGAAGAAGTGGTCGGGGGCTTTGGTCAGGGCGATGGCGTCGCGCCAGGAGAGTCCGATGGGCTTGAGCAGGAGGAGGGCCATGACGCCGATGATGACGAAGGCGCCGGTCCAGTTGAGCAGGGAGGTCATCCACGGCCAGTCGGCCTGGGGCCGGACCGCTTTAACCGGAGCAGCTTCCTCCTCATCCTTGGCCATGAGGCTGGCGGCTTTGCGCATGATGCGGCCGGATGAGAGGAAGATGATGGCGGAGACGAGGAACTGCGGGAGGATTTCGGCGGTCAAATGCCCGGTGGCGAGCATGAAACCGTAAAAGATCATGGCGCCGAGGCCAAGGAGGGTCAGGTGTTGTCCGATTTTAGCGTTCACATTGCCACCTTGGTTTGCGCTGGTTCGGTCGGGTACTGCGGTGAGAAACGACTCCAAACTAGCTCTGTCGCCGGCGAAAGTCAAGACCGGGGTGACGGGTATCGCTATGGGCGGGGGGGCGTCCCGCCACAGAGGGAACGGCCACCGTCGGTGGCGGCGGCGCCAAGAGCGGCGGCGAGGCCGCAATAACCGCCGATTGCCGCCAGCAGGGGGAGTCCCGTTGCCGCTGCGGCTCCTTGCAGGAGGAGGGCGGCGGCGACCAGGCCGAGGACAAGGCGCAGCGGAGTGCCGAGGATGTCGGCGTCCAGGGCCAGAATCAGGACAAACCCCCCCCAGAGGAGGAGCAGGCCGCTGGTGGCGGCAACGGGGGGGAGGGCGCCAAGGCCGCTGTGGGGGAGGAGATCGCAGGCGAGGCGGGTGTACCAGAAGAGGCCCAGGGCCGACAGCAGCAGGGTCGGGAGGGGCTCTTCCCGCCGCCACAGGGCGAGACCGGCGAGAATCTGGCCGGTGGCGCTGAGGAAGAGGCCGAGACCGAGGAGGGCGGTCCCCGGGCGGAGCAGGCCGGCGGCCGGCAGACTGGTCAGAGTCAGGGAGAGACTCAGGCAGAGGAGGCCGGCGGTGGCGATGCCGGGGGCCTGGGTCTCGACCAGGCCAAAACCGCGACTGATGACAGGGGCTGCAGGTTTCACGACGGACCTCCTTCAAGTAGGGGAGCAGGGGGGTGGAGCCGGGTCGGGTAATTGCTCCCGGCCCCACCCCTGTTCACAAGGAACAGCGCAAACATTGAAAGAGCAAACTGCATACCAACGGGAGAAAAGCTGGTAAAGATATAAAAGTGTCGTGATTGCAGGTCGTTGGTGGAACTGGCGGCTGCCGGAAGGGGGAGGGGATGTTGCTCGAATGCAAAATGGAGCAGGGCGATTTGCAGCGTTGCGAAAATCTGCCATTAGTGTTCTGTGCGGCTAGTTCGCCGCACAGAACACTAGAGATAGTCATCCCGCTTGAGGTTGTATTTTTTGATCTTGCGATAGATCGTCGCCATGTTCATCCCGGCCTCGCGCGCCGCCTCCTCGATATTGCCGTGACTGCGGCGCAGCAGTTTGGCGAGGTAGGCGGCTTCGAATTCGGCGATGGCGGCGGAATAGTCGCTGCTTTCGCTGCTGTCAGCGGTCGCGCCGCTGGGAGTGGTGACGACCTCGGAGAGATCGATGAACTGGGCGAGGAGGGGAAGACCGATGATTTCGCCGGTTTCGATGGCGAGACAGGCCTCGATGACGTTCTGCAGTTGGCGGATATTCCCCGGCCAGGGGAAGTGGTGCAGCGCCTCCAGGGCCTCGGGGGTAAAGCCCTTGACGTGGGTGGCGAATTTGCGGTTCTGCAGCTGAATGAAGTGGGCCGCCAGCAAGGGGATGTCCTCGTGGCGTTCGCGCAGGGGGGGGAGGTGGAGGTTGACGACATTGAGGCGGTAAAAAAGGTCTTCGCGAAAGTGTCCCTTTTTGACATCGGCCAGCAGGTCGGCGTTGGTCGCCGAGATGATGCGGACATCGACCTTGGTCGGCCGGGTCTCGCCGATGCGGAGGAATTCATGCTCCTGCAGGAAACGCAGCAAGGTCTTCTGGACGTTGGCCGGCAGATTGCCGACTTCATCGAGAAAGAGGCTGCCGCCGTCAGCCGCTTCGAGGAGCCCCTTGCGGTTCTCCGTGGCGCCGGTGAAGGCCCCTTTTTTCGAGCCGAAGAGTTCGCTCTCCAAGAGCGATTCGGGGAGGGCGCCGCAGTTGATGGCGACAAAGCGCTTGCTTTTGCGCGGAGAGTTGTAGTGCAGGGCCTGGGCAATGAGCTCCTTGCCGGTTCCCGATTCGCCGGTGATGAGGACCGAAGTGTCACGCACCGCGACCTTCTGCATCTTCTCCAGCAGTTGATGCAACGGCGGCGAAGTGCCGATGATGTTGTCGAAGCGAAACTTGCCGACGAGTTCCTCGCGCAGTTCGCGGTTCTCTTCGAGGAGCTGGGTGTGTTGCAGGGCGTTCTGCACCCGGTAGACCAGCTCTTCCGGTTCGAACGGCTTGGTCAGCATGTCGTGGGCCCCCTTGCGCAGGGCCTGGATCGACATCTCGACGGTGGCGTAGGCGGTGATCATGATGACCGGGATATCGGGAGACTTGGCCTTG
>Ga0154505_1029_pt4 | contig 10598 bp, 9 predicted proteins | sample RifGroD2_FD_115984 | JGI IMG/M metagenome (GOLD analysis project Ga0154505, IMG submission 115984) | Desulfuromonadales bacterium GWD2_61_12
GATATCCCCTTCCTTGACTCCGGCTCGTTCGCCGTTGGAGCCCGCTGTCACCCCCTTGACCCGGACTTTGCCGTCACTCGCATCAAGGATGACACCGAGCTTCACGCCCTTTTTGCCGAGGTCCTCATAGACGGTGTAGGCGAGGTAATCGTAGGGGATGAGGGGGAAGTCGGGAATATCGACATCCATGATGCGGTCCTGTTTGTCCGGGGGTATCTCGATTTCGTGACTGCCGACGAGGACGTAGGAGAGGGGGAGGCGACGGAAGACCCGGCGCGGGATGCCGAAGCCGTTGCGGATGTGGTTGCCGCCAGCGACGACGAGGAGGTGACGGTCTTCCCCTTGAGGGCTGGCGAGGTAGCGGGCGATGTTCTCGGCCATGGTTTCGTCCCAGAGGAGTTGCACGCGCAGGAAACCTTCGAGGCGGCTCGAGCCGCCGTCGTGGCCGCCGAAGATGCTGGCGACGAGGGCGCGGTGATAGGGGTCGTCCCGATCGATCTCGGGGAGGCGCGCGCTCAGTTCCGGGGAGAGATCGGGGAAGTCTTTGCGGGCCACGGCGTGGCGCAACTCCTTGTCGGTGTTGAGGCCGATGACCGGAATGCGGTGGTCGCGGGCATAGAGGAGGAGGTCGCGGTAATAGTCGAAATCGCTCTGCCAGTTCTCGAACCAGTGCACCGTCTTAAGAAACTCCTTTTCCGTCAGCTCGCCGGCGCTCCAGCGGTCGAGAACCTCCTGTTGGCCCGGGGTGAACATCTCCATGCCGAGGGCGCCGCCGCCGGGGTAGCGGCGGTCGAGGGCCTGCAGCACGGTCAGCTCCTGGCGGTGCGAGGCGGGATTGTCGTGGGTTTCGCCGACGTAGACGATGCGGGCATCGGTCGCGGCGGCAAGCATCTGGGATTCGCTGACATACTGGCCGGTCGGCAGGTGGAGGATGTCGCCGACGACGGGGGGGCGCGGGGGCGGGTAGGGGAGTTCGGGGTTGCCGCCGATACGGGCCGGGGTGCAGGCCCCGAACAGGGGGAGGGTTGTGGCTGCGGCAACAAGCAAGATCAGGGCTGAGCGTTGCATGCGGACTCCATGGGCGGTGTTCCGGAGGGGATAGCGTGTGTAGCTCCGCGGGAATTAGACCACAAGCGCCTCGCTGTCCTCAAGGGAAAAGCACGGTGCGCGGGAGTTCCAAGCGCGGTTGTGGATGGTGAGCCACCCCGGCTTTCCCGGCGCTGCCGAGGGGATGAAAAGGAAATCCGTACTGACAATATTCTTACCTGCACTAAACTTTTATTGTTGACAATTATTTGGGAATCGTTAGAATTCGCCTGACTTTTTCCTTAGCATAACTAAACCGGGAGCACTGTGTGAAGATCGGGGGACGGCTGAAACGCTTGCGGATGGTCAACTCCCTGACCCAGGAGGAGCTGGCCAGCCGCGCGGACCTGACCAAGGGTTATATCTCCCAGCTGGAGAACGATACCACCTGTCCGTCGATTGCCACGCTCAAGGACATCGTCGACGTCTTCGGCATCTCCATGCAGGAGTTCTTCGCCGAATCAACCACCACCGCCGATGTCGTCTTCGGCGCCGAGGCGCGGGTGCAGTCGACGAATGAAGGCGGGATCAAGGTCGAACTCCTTGTCCCCGGCGCGCAGAACCGCGACATGGATCCGGCGCTGGTGACGTTGCAGCCGGGGGCGGAGATGGAGGAACAGGACTACCATGAGGGGGAGGAGTTCGGTTATCTCCTCCAGGGGAAGATCCAGCTGCGCCTCGATGACCGGCTCTACAAAATCAACAAGGACGAGTGTTTCTATTTCTCGTCGGACAAGAAGCATACGATCAAGAATATCGGCAAGACAGAGGCAAAGATTTTGTGGGTGGTGACGCCACCGACCTTCGATTACTGAAAGTCAAAGATCAAGATCCGTCCGATCGGTCCGATCGGTCTGATCCAAAAGGAGAACGAATATGAGCAAAGTTCTGATCATCGGCGCCGGCGGCGTCGGTCAAGTCGTGACCCACAAATGCGCGCAGCGTCGCGATATCTTCAGCGAAATCACCCTGGCTTCGCGCACCAAGAGCAAGTGCGACGCCATCGCCGCGCAGCTGAAAGGGAGCATCAAGACCGCCCAGGTCGATGCCGACAATGTCCCCGAATTGGTCGCCCTGATCAAACAGGTGCAGCCGCAGTTGGTGATCAACGTCGCTCTTCCCTACCAGGATCTGCACATCATGGATGCCTGCCTGGCGACGGGGGTCGACTACCTCGACACTGCCAACTACGAGCCCCTCGACACCGCCAAGTTCGAGTACTCCTGGCAGTGGGCCTACCAGGAGAAGTTCACGAAGGCCGGGATTATGGCGCTTTTGGGCTCCGGTTTCGACCCCGGGGTGACCAACGTCTACACCGCCCTGGCGGCGCAGCAATATCTCGATGTCATCGAGGAGCTCGACATCATCGACGCCAACGCCGGCAGTCACGGTCAGCCCTTCGCCACCAACTTCAACCCGGAGATCAACATCCGCGAGGTGACGGCGACCTGCCGCCACTGGGAGAACGGAACGTTCGTCGAGAGCCCGGCCCTCTCGACCAAGCGGGTCTTCGACTTCCCCGAAGGGATCGGGCCGATGAACGTCTACCGCCTCTACCACGAGGAGATGGAGTCCATCGTCAAGCACATCCCGACGATCAAGAAGGCGCAGTTCTGGATGACCTTCTCCGACAACTACCTCAAGCACCTTGAGGTGCTGCAGAACGTCGGCATGACCCGTATCGACGAGGTCGAGTACAACGGCCAGAAGATCGTGCCGATCCAGTTCCTCAAGGCCCTCCTTCCCGATCCGGGGAGTCTCGGTCCTCTGACCAAGGGGAAAACCTGTATCGGCGTCATCGCCCGCGGCACCAGAAACGGGCAGAAGAAGCAGGTCTACATCTACAACATCTGCGACCACGAGGCCTGCTACAAGGAAGTTAAGTCTCAGGCTATCAGCTACACCACCGGTGTCCCCGCCGTGGTCGGCGCCATCATGATGCTGACCAAAAAGTGGCACAAACCGGGAGTGTGGAACATGGAGCAGTTCGACCCGCAGGTCTTCCTCGACGTCCTCGGGCCGATGGGGCTGCCGACGGTGGTGGTCGAAGGCGAATGGCCAACCTTGTAGGGGCGCCCCTTGTGGGTGCCCAAGGACCGGGCGGGCACAAGACCCGCCCCTACCAATAAGAGGCAGCAGAATTGACCGGTATCGACATCGCGAAAATTCTTGAACTCGCTCCCTCGCCCGCCTACGTCGTCGACCTGGGGCGGCTGCGCCATAATCTCGCCATCCTCGACGAGGTGCAGCGGCGCAGCGGGGCGAAGATTCTCATGGCGCTCAAGGCTTTTGCCATGTGGAAGACCTTCCCGTTGATCCGCCGGACGTTGCAGGGGGTCTGCGCCTCCTCGCCGTGGGAGGCGCGCCTGGGACGCGAGGAGTTTGGTGGCGAAGTCCACTCCTTCGCCGCCGCCTTCAAGGAGAGCGATGTTCGCGAGCTGCTGCAAATCTCCGATCACCTCGTTTTCAACTCCTTTGCCCAGTTGGAGCGTTTTCGTCCCCTGTGGGAGAAGGAGGCGGGACGAGTATCCATCGGCCTGCGGGTCAATCCCGAGCACTCGGAAGGGCATACGGAGATCTACGACCCCTGCGCGCCGAAGTCGCGCCTCGGTATTCCCCGGCGCGAGTTCGACGGCAAGTCCCTGGCCGGAGTCGAAGGGCTCCATTTCCACACTCTCTGCGAGCAGCTCTTCGAGCCGCTGGCGCGGACCTCCCGTGCCTTTGAAGCGAAGTTCGGTCCCATGCTGCACGGCATGAAGTGGCTCAATCTCGGCGGCGGCCACCACATCACCCGCGAGGGCTACGATCTCGACGGGCTGGTGGAATTGGTCAAATACTACAAGGGAAAATACGGCGTCGAGGTCTACCTTGAGCCGGGGGAGGCGATTGCCATCGGCACCGGCGTCCTCGTCGGCGAGGTTCTCGATGTGGTCGACAACGGCATGGAGATCGCCATCCTCGACGTCTCCGCCACCTGTCACATGCCCGACATCCTGGAGATGCCCTACCGTCCCGGCCTCACCGGTGGTTTCGACGCCGGGGTGAAGCCGCACACCTATCGCCTCGCCGGGCCGTCGTGCCTCGCCGGCGACGTCATTGGCGACTGGTCCTTCGCCCGGCCCCTCAAGGCCGGCGACCGGCTCTGTTTCGAGGACATGGCCCACTACACCATGGTCAAGACGACGACCTTCAACGGTATCCAGCATCCGCACCTCTGCACCTACGAGCCGGAGACAGGCGAACTGAAGGTGGTGCGCAGTTTTGGCTATGAGGATTTCAGAAACAGATTGTCGTAGGGGCGATTCATGAATCGCCCCAATCCCGAAATAGCATCGCAGGCGGGCGATTCGTGCATCGCCCCTACACCCCCCAATAAATGGTGATTCTATGGAAAAGTGGTCAATTCAGGATTCCGCCAAAATCTACAACATCGACAACTGGGGGGCGGAGCTCTTCTCCATCAACAAGAAGGGGAACGTCTGTGTTCACCCTTCGCCCAATTCCAAGCATGTCATCGACCTGCGGGCGTTGATGGACGATCTGGTCAAGCGCAAGATCAAGCCGCCGATCCTGCTGCGCTTCATGGATATCCTGCAGGGGCGCATCGGCGCCATCAGCCGGGCCTTCAAGAATGCCATTGCCGAGAACGATTATCCGGCGACCTACCAGACCTTCTACCCGATCAAGGTCAACCAGCAGCGTCAGGTCGTCGAAGCCATCGCCCGCTTCGGCAAGCGCCATAACATCGGTCTCGAAGTCGGCTCCAAGCCGGAGCTGGTGGCCGCCATCTCCTTCGCCACCGGCACCGGCGTGCCGATCATCTGCAACGGCTACAAGGACAACGAGTTCATCGAGACGGTCCTCTACGCCACCCGCATCGGCTACAACATCACCATCGTTGTCGAAAAACTCTTCGAGCTGGAAAAGATCATCGCCCTCTCAACAAAGACCGGCATCGTCCCGAAGCTGGGGATCCGGGTCAAGCTCTCCTCCAAGGGGACCGGCAAGTGGGCGACTTCGGGGGGCGACGATGCCAAGTTCGGCCTGAAGATCTCCGAACTGATTGCCGCCGTCGAGATCCTCAAGCAGCACGATCTTCTCGGCTCGGTCAGCCTCCTCCATTTCCACATCGGCAGCCAGATCACCAAGATCGACAAGATCAAGAACGCCCTCATCGAGGGGACCCGCATCTACGTCGAACTCAAGAAGCTCGGCCTCAGCCTTGAGTACATGGACATCGGCGGCGGCCTCGGGGTCGACTACGACGGCTCCAAGTCGAGTTATTTCTCCAGCGTCAACTACTCCATCGAGGAGTACGCCAACGACGTCATCTACCAGGTCAAGAACATCTGCGACGAGGCCGGCGTCGACTGCCCGAACATCATCTCCGAGTCGGGGCGGGCGACGGTCGCGCACTATTCGGTCCTGGTGACCAATATCCTCAACACCAATACCCAGAACATCATGCCCGACTTCGAGGCGATCCTGGCGGCGGCGGAGAAGGTTTCGCCGACGGTCAGGAAGCTGGTCGACATCTACCAGAGCCTCGACCGCCACTCCCTGCGCGAGGATTACCACGACACCATCCAGCTCATTCAGGAAGCGGTCAGCCTCTTCAACCTCGGCTATCTCAACCTCCACGACCGCGCTCTCGCCGAGTGGCTGTGCAGCAAGATCTTCATCAAGATCAACGGCATCGTCGAGCGGATCAAGCCGATTCCCGACGAGTTGCAGAACTTCCAGCTCGCCATGCGCCAGACGATCTTTGCCAACTTCTCCCTCTTTCAGTCGATCCCCGACTCCTGGGCCATCGACCAGCTCTTCCCCATCGTGCCGATCCAGCGCCTCAACCAGAGGCCCGACGTCATGGCCTCCATCGCCGACATCACCTGCGATTCGGACGGCGAGATCACCAGCTTCGTCGGCGAGAACGGCCGCACCAAGTTCCTCCCCATCCACAAGATCAAGGGGGATGAGGAGTACTACATCGGTTTCTTCCTCATCGGCGCCTATCAGGAAATTCTCGGCGACATGCACAACCTCTTCGGCGATACCAACGCCGTGCATATCACCTTCAACCAGAAGACCGGCTACAAGATCGACACCGTCATCAACGGCGACACCATCTGGGAAAGCCTCAAATATGTGCAGTACAAGGGGCCGGAGATCCTCAAGCATGTCCGCGACACCCTTGAAGAGAGCGTCGCTTTGCGCAAGAATTCCTTCGAGGAGACGAGTCACTTCCTCGAACTGCTCGACAAGGCCCTGGTCTCCTATACCTATCTCGGCGAATGAATGATCGTCAACCCCGCACCTTGAAGGAGGTTTGTCATGGGTTTGAAAGAGAAATTTTTCCTCAACAGCAGCGCCGCGGTTCTGGTGGTCATCGACGTGCAGGAGAAGCTCTGCCGCGCCATGGACGAAAAGGTCCTGGCCCAGCTCACCGCCAATATCAACGTCCTGCAGGAAGCGGCCAGCGAGTTGGGGATGCCGCAGCTGGTCACCGAGCAATACGTCAAGGGGCTCGGCGCGACCCTGCCGGTGCTCAAGGAGAAATTCACCGGTACGGCGGTGGAAAAGATGACCTTCGGCTGCTGTGGCGAGCCGGACTTTCCCCGGCAGTTAAAGGCCCTCGGCCGCAAGCAGGTCATCGTCGTCGGCATGGAGACCCACGTCTGCGTGCTGCAGACCGTCCTCGAACTCCTCGACGCCGGCTATCACGTCCATCTGGTCAAGGATGCGGTCATGAGCCGCAAGAAGGGGAACTGGCTGGTCGGGGTTGAAACTTCTGCCGCCGCCGGTGCCGTGATTACCTCGACGGAAGCGGCCCTCTTTCAGTTGCTGCAGGTGGCGGGGACCGAATCGTTCAAGAAGCTCTCGAAGCTGGTGCGCTGACCGGGGCGATCATTTTTCGGAGGAGGCATTACCATGCACAAGGATCAGGCCCAACAGCGCGTCGATCGCATCCGTGCCTTTCGTGACGAACTGACTCAACTGGAGGGGGAAGGGGTGCTCACCCTGCCGCCGGAACTGCGCGCCCCCGTCGACGCCCACCACAACCGCCTGCTGCGCGAGCTGACCCGGCAGTACGATGTCGATGTCAGCGGCGCCGACAAGCAGCTCTCCCTGGGGATGCGCATCGTCTCCTTGCTCGGCGCCCTGGCCCTGTCGGCGGCGGTGTTCTTCTTTTTCTACCGCTTCTGGGGCGGGCTCGGCACCACGGTCCAGGTTGCTGTCCTGGTGGTGGCGCCGCTTCTCGCCACGGCGAGTGTCGAGCTCGCTGCCCGGCGCGAACCGACCCTTTACTTCGCCTCACTCCTGGCGCTGGTCGCTTTCGCCTGTTTCGTCCTCAACCTCGTCCTCCTCGGCGCCATCTTCAATATCACTCCGAGCCAGAACGCCTTCCTCGTCTGGGGGGCCTTCGCCTTGCTCCTCGCCTATGGATATGGTTTGCGCCTGCTGCAGGTCGCCGGCATGTGTTCCCTCACCGGCTACCTCGCCGCCACCATCGGCACCTTTGGCGGCTGCTACTGGCTCTCCTTCGGCGAGCGCCCGGAAAACTTCATCGCCGCCGGCGCCCTCCTCGCTCTGGTGCCGCTGCTGCCCCAGCGCAAGCATCCGCACTTCGCCGGCTACTACCGGGTTTTCGGCCTCCTCTGCATCTTCATCGCTATCCTCATCCTCGCCAACTGGGGCTCGATCAGCTATCTGCCGTGGGCGATGAACACCATCGAAAGCCTCTATCAGACCGCCGGTTTTCTCCTCGCCGCCGCCGCCATCGCCCTCGGCATCCGTCAGGGCTGGCCGGGGGTGGTCAACCTCGGCAGCACCTTTTTCGTTCTCTATCTCTACACCAAGTTCTTTGACTGGTGGTGGGAGTGGATGCCGAAGTATCTCTTCTTCCTCCTCCTCGGCCTCATCGCCGTCGGTCTTCTCTTGGCCATGCGCCGCCTCCGTTCGACCATGCGGGAGGTGATGCCATGAAGCGCCGCGAACTCCTGGGGGCTTTGGCTCTGGTCCTCGGCATCAACATCCTTGTTCTCGCCGGGGTCGCCTGGAACCGCTCTGCGGTCGAGGCCGAGTTGACCTTGAGCGAACGCGAACTGCCGCTGGAACGCTATCGCGATCCCGACGACAACAGCGGTGTCGCCCTCCATCTCGACTGGCACCAGTGGCAGGGGGAATGGCCCTGGCTCGACCGCGCCAAGCTCGCCGAACTCGGCTTCGCCGTCGAGCGGATCGCCGCGAGCGATCACGCCTACGAGCGTCATGTCACGGCGCGGCGCGGCTATGTCGTCCTCGAACTGGCCGGTCCGGCCTGGGCAGCCCATCAGCGCAAGCAACAGGAAGAGATCGACAAGATTGCCGCCAATCTGGCCGCCGGCAAGATCGACGCCAAACAGGCCGAGAGCGCGCGCTGGCCCCTGGACGGGGAGCTCGCCGTCGGCAGCCGTCTCTTCGCCGTCGATGCCGGACCCGATCCGGCCCGTTTGCGCCAGCGCTACCCCGAGGGCAGCCGCTACCTCATCGCCGCCGCTCGTTTCGGCCTCCGTGCCTACGCCCTGAGTCCCAACGTCAGCGACAAAGATGCGGCGTCTCCCGGTTTCATCGAAGAGGTGCTGGTCGATACCTTGCACGTCCCCCGGGCACTGCAGGCGTCCCTCCTCGCCCTTCCTTCCCAGCGGCGCCTCAGCGTCGGTTATCGCTACTACGATGGCCAGCAGATGCCGACCCCGGCCTATGAAGCACGGGTGAAGTGGGGACGGCGGCAGGAGCCGTGGCTGGAGGCAGTAACCTTGCTGCCGTAGTGAAGTTTTATTTGGAGCTGAAACGCCAACAGCCCGCGATTCGCGGGCTGTTGGCGTTTATGGATGATCGGATTAGAGTTGGATCAGTTACTTGCCGGCGGCACGTTTCTCGCGGCGTTCGTTCATGACTTTGTAGGCGCAGAACTCGCCGCACATGGTGCAGGCGCCGTGCTCGGCATCGACCCCCGATTCGGCGCGCAGGCGGCGGGCCTTGGCCGGGTCGAGGGCGAGGGCGAATTGCCCTTCCCAGTCGAGGTTCTTGCGGCATTTGGCCATGGCGATGTCCTTCTCCATGGCGCCTTTGACGCCCTTGACGATGTCGCCGGCGTGGGCGGCGATACGGCTGGCGATGACCCCCTCGTGGACATCCTCCACTGTCGGCAGGCGCAGGTGCTCGCTGGCGGTGACGTAGCAGAGGAAGTCGGCGCCGGCCGCCGCGGCGACGGTGCCGCCGATGGCGCAGGTGATGTGGTCGTAGCCGGGGGCGATGTCGGTGACGAGCGGGCCGAGGACATAGAAGGGGGCGCCGTGGCAGAGGCGTTTCTGCAGCTGGATGTTGGCGGCGATCTGATGCAGGGGGACGTGCCCCGGTCCCTCGATCATCACCTGAATGCCGGCGTCCCAGGCGCGCTGGGTCAGCTCGCCGAGGAGGATCAGTTCATGGATCTGGGCGCGGTCGGTGGCGTCGGCCAGGCACCCCGGGCGGAAGCCGTCGCCGAGGGAGAGGACGGCATCGTAGGGTTTGACGATTTCCAACAAGCGGTCGTAATGCTCGAAGAGGGGGTTTTCGGCGTTGTTGTGCGCCATCCACTCGACGGTGAAGGAGCCGCCACGGGAGACGACATCCATGATCCGTCCCTCGCGGTCCATGCGTTCGACGGTGGCGCGGGTGACGCCACAGTGGACGGTGATGAAGTCGACACCGTCGTCGAGGTGCTTGACGATGCCGGCGAAGATATCTTCGACGGTCATGTCGACGATCGCTTTCTTCTGCCGGTTGACCGCATCGAGGGCCGCCTGGTAAAGGGGGACCGAGCCGATACAGGCGCTGGTCTCGGCGATGATGGCGCGACGGATCTCGTCGACCGGGCCGCCGGTGGAGAGGTCCATGATGGCGTCGGCGCCGGCGGCGACGGCGACCCGCGCCTTCTCCAGCTCTTTGTCGATGCTGGTGTCATCCTTGCTGGTGCCGATGTTGGCGTTGACCTTGGTGCGCAGACCGAGGCCGACGGCGAGGGGGACGCCATTTTTGCGCCGACGGTTGCGGCAGATAATGGCGGTGCCGTCGGCGATGCGCTGGCGCAACAGCTCGGGGTCGATCCCTTCGGGAACGGCGGCTTGCCGCATCAGGTCGGTGATGATGCCCTGGCGGGCGGCTTCGAGTGTGGTCATGGATTTCCTCGGTGGTTGGTCATTGGTTCGATCTGACGGATCAGTCCGATCGGTCTGATCCGTCGGAGGTGAAACTTTTGGCCCCTTGCCAGTGGTTGACCGGGCCGTGGCCGCTGCCCAGCGACAGAGCGGACGCAATGGCCGCAGTCAGAAACTGCTTGGCCCGGCCGACCGCCTCGGGGAGCGGCCACCCCTGAGCAAGAAAGGTGGCGATGGCGGCGGAGAGGGTGCAGCCGGTGCCATGGGTGTTGCGGCTGGCAACCCTGGGCGCGGCGAAGCGGTGGATGCGCGGGCCATCGAGGAGGATGTCGA
>Ga0154505_1047_pt4 | contig 10577 bp, 7 predicted proteins | sample RifGroD2_FD_115984 | JGI IMG/M metagenome (GOLD analysis project Ga0154505, IMG submission 115984) | Desulfuromonadales bacterium GWD2_61_12
CGCTCCAGTTTCAGGCGCAGTTGCAGGCCGATGGCGACCATCACCAGCGGTACCAGCATGACAGAGAGATTCTGCAGCAAGCGGGTCAGTATCTCGGGATACGGCCACGAACGCGCGGCCAGTCCGACGACCAGAGCCAGGGTCGGCGGGAAAAGCAGGACCCGCCGCGCCACCGTAGCGACATCCGTCCCCGCCTTGCGACCATAGAGAGCCAGAATCAGGGCGCCGTAAGTGGCAAAAATCGCCATCGTCCCGAACTGGTCGTAGACGATGAGAAATGGGAGGCCGCCCGCACCGAAAAAGGCCTGGATCATCGGTACCCCGAGAAACGAGGTATTGCCCAACGGCACCAGCAGCAGCAAGACCCCGACGATGGAGCGCGGCCACTGCCAGAGACGCGCCCCGAGCAGCACCAGGGCTACCGAAAGCAGCAGTGCTCCCCAGGGGAGGAGGGCGGCGACCAGGGCGTCACGCGAGAAGGTGATCTGCGGCGCCTGCAACAGGATCAGCGCCGGCAGGGCGAGATAAAGCGCAACGACATTGAGGGTCTGCGCCGCGTCCCTGGGAAAGAGGTCAAGGCGGGCGCAGAGGAGACCGAGAAGGACAAAAAAGCCGATGAAGAGAAAATTTTCCATGACGGTCCGGGCAAGGAGACAGGTGGACAGTCTTGCAGTATGCCACGGCAGGCGGCAAAAGCGCCTGCCGTGGCAGAAGATCCGAGCCTACTTGAAGTTCGCCATCGTCTCCTTGACCGGCACGACGATCTTGGCGTAGTCGGCGACGTACTTGCCATCCTGCGCTTTGTACTTGCCGGCATCCCAGTCCTTGCGGAACTGCACGGCGCCATCGACCCATTCGACGCCGGCGACCGTGCGGCCTTTTTCATACATCGGCTGCAGGGCGGTCTCAAACTGCTTCTTCTCGGCGGCGGTCAACTCGTGAACCTGCATCCCTTTGGCTTTGAGCTTGGCCACAAACTCGGCATCACATTCCCGGTTCAATTTACGCTGGAAGTTGCTGACCTCGACGGCGGTCTCCTCCATGATCTTCTGCAAATCGGCCGGGAGTGAGGTCCAGACCTTCTTGTTCACTTTCATGATCATGACGTTGTAGGTGTGGCGGTCGACGGTCATGTAGGGCTGCGACTCGTACATCTTGGCCGAATAGATATTGACGGAAGGATTCTCCTGGCCGTCGATGACCTTCTGCAGCAGCGCGTTGGGGAGTTCCGGATAGGCCATCGGCGTCGGGCTGCCGCCCATGGTGGTGATCAGCCCCATGTACATCGGGCTCTCCATGACGCGAATCTTCTGCCCTTTGACGTCGTCCGGGGTGTTGATCGGCCGTTTGCTCGACGTAAAATTTCTCCAGCCGTTCTCAAGAAAGACGACGCCGTGCATCCCTTTGCGATCGAGGAGACCCAGGAGCTTCTTCCCCTGCTCGCCATCGAGATAAGTGTAGGCGGCTTCGTTGGTGGGGAAGAGGAAGGGGAGATCGAGGACCTGGAATTCGGGAGCAAAACCGCCGATGGCCCCGGTGGTAGTGAAGGAGATCTCGATGGTGCCGAGCTGCACCCCTTCGATAATGGCACGTTCGCCGCCGAGCTGTCCGGCCGGGAAGACCTTGATTTCGACTTGCCCCTTGGTGCGTTCCTTGATCAGTTCGGCGTACCTGTTGGCGGCGACGTCGATGGGAGTGCCGGCGGTGATGACATGGGCCAGCTTGAAGCTGTACTGCGGAGCGGCCAAGGCCGGCGCCGCGATGAAGGTGGTCACGGCCAGCAACAATAGGAAGAGCCCGTTTCTCTGCACATTCTTCATGATCTGTCTCCTGTTAAGAGTTGTGGAACAATCAGTGATCGAAACAACCGCACCGCTTATTGCTGGATCAATCACCGTCTATGGTGTCTTGGAGAGCAAGTCCGGCAGCCAGGTACTGAAAATCGGCATATAGGTGTAGACCGCCAGCAGGGCGAACATGGCGACGATAAAGGGAATCGCCGCCTTGACGATCCGGCTCAAGGGGAAGCCGGTCATCCCCGAAGCGACAAAGAGGTTGAGCCCGAGAGGGGGGGTCAACAATCCCAATTCCAGATTGAAGATCATGACGATGCCAAAGTGGATCGGATCGATATTCATCTTCATGATGATGGGATAGAAGAGGGGGGCCAGAACCAAGATGGCCGAGTTCGGCTCCATGAAGCAGCCGACGATGAGGAGAAGGACATTGACCGCCAGCAGAAACATCCACGGTTCGGGGGCGATGGAGATGATCCAGGCGGCCACTTCCTGCGGGATCGACTGGCTGGTCAGATACCAGCTGAAGGCACTGGCGGCGAGGATGATGAACATGATCATGGCCGAGACCGAAGCCGAGGAGGTGAGGATCTCGACGTAGTCTTTGAGCTTGATATCGCGATAGATGAAACTGCCGACGATGGCGCTGTAGATCACCGCCACCGCCGCGGCTTCGGTCGGAGTAAAGACCCCGGAGTAGATGCCGCCGAGGATGATGATCGGCATCAGCAATCCCCAGAAGCCATCCTTGAGGGCGGCGAAGAGTTCGCGGGAGTCGGTCTTGGCAGCGGAATCGACTTGCCCGAAATTGCCGCGTTTGGCGGCGACATAGCACATGGCGGCAAAGACGCCGGCGGTCAGCAGTCCGGGGACGACCCCGGCCATGAAGAGCTTGCCGATCGGCTCGCCGGTGGCGAGGGCATAGACGACCATGGGGATCGAGGGAGGGATCAATATCCCCAGGGAGCCGGCGGAGGTGACGACGCCAATGGAGTAGGCATCGCTGTATTTCTGCTTCATCAGCGCCGGGATCATGATGGCGCCGATGGCGGCGACGGTCGCCGGCGACGAACCGGAAATGGCGGCGAAGAAGGCGCAGGCGGCGGTGGCGGCAATCGCCAGACCTCCCGACATGCCGCCGAAGAGGGCGGTCGCCACCCGGATCAGGCGTTGCGAGATCCCCCCGGCGGTCATGATGTTGCCGGAGAGGACAAAGAAGGGGATCGCCATCAGGGTGAAGGAATCGGCGGCATTGAACATCTGCTGGATGATGACGATCATCGGCACTTGGCTGAAGCAGCAGAGGGCAATCATGACCGTCGCAATCATCGCCACGGCGATGGGGGTGCCGGTGGCAAGAATCCCCGCCAGGATGAGAAAGACCAGGGCGCTGTTCATTGCTCGGCACCTCCACTGCGCTTTTTCGGTTCTTCGGCATGTTCACTCGCGGCAAGGGCGAGCTCGGCTTGATTCGGGATGGTGAAGAGCTTGATGATATTGTGAACAAAATGAACGATGCTTAAGGAAAGACCGACCGGCATGGCGATGTAGGGGATATACATGGGGAGGCGCATGGCCGGGGAGAGTTGTTCATACTCCATGGTATGTTGAATAAATTCGAAACTGCTAAAGATGAGGATGGCGATGACGACGACGCCGATGAGATTGAGGAGAACCTCGGAGGCCAGTTTCAGCTGGTGCGGCAGGAAACGGATGATGGCATCGACCCCGATATGCTGGTTTTTTCTCACCCCGATGGCCACGCCGATAAAGATCGACCAGACAATCAGAAAGCGCGAGAGTTCTTCCGACCAGACCGGGGTATATTCAAAACAGTAGCGCGATACGACCTGACCAAAGACGAGGAGGGAGACCGTGGTCATCGTCAGCACGGCGATGGCGTTCTCGATCCATTTCAGCGGTTTCAGCAGCTTCTCCATGGCGTCGTCCTTTCGCAGCAGGGGCTCGGCAGCGACGACAAGAATATCGCAAATGCCGTTCTATTTAAGTTGTCATACCAAATAGCATATTGCTTTTAGGGGTGTCAACGACTTTTTGGTTAACGATTTAACATGGCTTGACACAAGGCTTTTATCTCTGTATTCTGATTTTGTATTTTTGGTAAGGCATTCTATCGGAGGAATCAATGGTCAACAAATTCATCGCCGCAGCCGAAGCCGTCAGCGCCGTCGTCACCCGCTGCCAGACAACGGAACAAGCCACCGTTTGTCTGGCGCAACTGGCTCAGGGCGACGCCGTCGCCGTCACCCACTTCCCCGACCAACTGCAAGAACTGATCGCCCCCCTCCCCCGCGTTGCGCCTGAAGCACTGGCGACGACGCGGCTGACGATCAGCCACGCCGCAGCCGGCATCGCCGCCACCGGCAGCCTGCTCCTTGACCTGCCCGATCCGATCGAGCGTAGCGCCACCGCCCTGGCGACGGTGCACGCGGTCGTTCTCGACGCCGAGCATATCGTTCCCGATCTCAACGCTCTCGCCCCGCGCCTCCAGGAACTCCTCGGCAGCGGCCAGAGCTATCTCTCCCTGACCACGGGGCCGAGCCGCACCGCCGACATCGAGCGAGTTCTCACCATCGGCGTCCACGGTGCCAAGGAACTGCGCATCATCCTGCTGGAGGGCCGCCTATGAGCCGCAAGGAGATCCAGGCCAAGATCGATAATCCGTTTCTGCGCAAGGCGCTGAAGAACTTCGCCGCCGCCTACCCCGTCGCCCGCGCCAAGGCCTTCGAGGGGCTCGACTTCGAGGCCCTGCGCCAGCGCATCGCCGCGCGCAAGGCCGAAAATCTGCACGTTCTCCCCGACCTGGTCAAACGCTTCCGCACCAGTGCCGAAGCCCTCGACGCCGTCGTCCATCTCTGTCGCACGCCGGAGGACGCCAAGCGCACCATTTTTGAGATCATGCAGGCCAAGGGGGCCGACTTCCTGGTCAAGTCCAAGTCGATGACCTCCGAGGAGATCGAGCTCAACCACTACCTGGAAGCGCGCGGCATGCGCTGCCTGGAGACCGATTTGGGTGAATGGATCATCCAGCTCGCCGGCGAGCGTCCCTCGCACATGGTCATGCCGGCGATCCACAAGAACCGCGACGACGTCGCTGCCCTGTTCAGCAAGGCGACCGGCCGCGACTGCCCCAGCGACATCCCGGCCCTGGTCGAGATCGCCCGCCAGACCCTGCGCAGCGGCTTCCTCGAAGGTCAGGTCGGCATGTCCGGCGCCAACGTCGCCATTGCCGACAACGGCACCCTGGTCCTTTTGACCAACGAGGGGAACGCCCGCCTCGTCACCACCCTGCCGCAGACTCACATCGCCCTGGTCGGCATCGACAAGATCGTGCCGAACCTGGAGCAGGCCCTCGATATCGTCGAGATCCTCCCCAAGAACGCCACCGGGCAGAAGATCACCTCCTACGTCTCCTTCATCCAGGGATCGACGGGTGAGCCGGGGCGCGAGCTGCACATCGTCCTGTTGGACAACGGCCGCAGCGCTCTCGCCGCCGATCCCGACTTCGCTCAGGCGTTGCAGTGCGTCAAGTGCGGCGCCTGCGCCAACGTCTGCCCGATCTACGAGATCGTCGGCGGCCACGTCTTCGGCTACATCTACGTCGGCGGCATCGGCCTGGTTCTCACTCCCTTCTTCCATGGTCTGGAAAACGCCGACGAGATCCTCAAGCTCTGCATCGGCTGCCGCAAGTGCAACGAGGTCTGCGCCGCCGCCATCGACATCGAGGGGCTGATCGTCGATCTGCGCGACCGGATCAAGAAGCCCTTCGGCCAGAAGTTTCTCTTCGGCACCCTGATGAAGAACCGCAAACTCTTCCATACCACCCTGCGCGCCGCCTATTTGGCACAGAAGCCGTTCCAGAGCAGCGGCGGGCGCATCCGCCATCTCCCCTTGATCCTCGACCGCGAAACCGCCAACCGCTCTCTTCCCCCCATTGCCGAGAAGCCGTTCCGGGACCTGATTGCGGAACGCAAGGCGAGCGGACCCAAGAGTGGCGAGAAAGTCCTCTTCTACTCCGGTTGTCTGGCCGACTTTGTTTATCCCGAGATGTGCCTGGACACGGTCACCAGCCTGGAATCCCTCGGCTACCAAGTCACCTTTCCCCAGGCCCAGAGCTGCTGCGGTATCCCGGCGCGCTATTCCGGCGAGATGGAGGTCGCCCGCGACCTCGCCCGCATCAACCTCGACGTGCTGCTGGCCGAGGAGGCCGACTATGTCGTCACCATCTGCCCGACCTGCACCATGTCGCTGACCCACGACTATCCCAAGCTCCTCGCCGGCGAGCCGGAGTGGTTGAAGAAGGCGGAGGTGTTGAAGGCGAAAACCTTCAACTTCGCCGAACTGGCAGCGCGAAAAATCCCCTCCATCCCCCCTTTGACAAAGAGGGGTGTAAAGGGGATTTCGGTCACCTATCACGATGCCTGTCATCTGAAGCGAGGTTGCGGCGTCTGGCAGCAGCCCAGGGATGTGCTGAAGGAACTGGCGGGGGTCGAGGTGCAGGAGATGGGGGATTGCGACAAGTGCTGCGGCTTCGGCGGCTCCTACAGCATCAAGTACCCGGAGATCTCCCAGGAGGTGCTGAAGAACAAGCTGGAGAAGATCGTGGCGACGGGGGTCGAGACCGTGGCGGTCGACTGTCCGGGGTGCAAGCTGCAGATCGAAGGGGGGCTGGAAGCGGCGGGGTATACCGTGCGCGTCGAACACAGCGCGACGCTGGTGGCGCGACAAGGACGCAACCAAAAATAGCAGTGAACATCCCCGCAGCGAGAACAAAAAGGCCCGGCACAATGCCGGGCCTTTTTAGCAGGGGGTCGTTCACAAACTCCTATTACTCTTGGTCAGCGTGTGAATCAATCGCCGTAATAATTCGGCGGGCCCATGCTTTCGGCCCCGGCCCCCCCTTGGCGAGGAGTCGCGTTGAAAGTGTGGCTGCGCACGAAGAGATTGCCGGCAGTCTGGCCGGTGTTGGGCATGTATTTCTCCATGGTGTAGGAGGCATCATGGCAACTGCCACAGGCTTGCTTGGCAACTTTCTTGATTTTTCCCATCCCGGCATGGGGTGAATGACAGGTGATGCAGGAGATCTTCCCGGACTTGAAGTGGGCCGACTGGATGAACCCCTGATATTCCTGATGATGTTTCGCTTCCTCAAATACACCGGTGCTCTTGGCATGTTCGTCCAGCTTGAAAAGTCCTTTCAGGTCGCCTACGTATTCCTTGTCGAAAGGATCTTCGGCATGCACACCGGGGATGACGGCTTCATGCGGATACCACTTGGTCCAGTCGTCCCCGGCAATATAGCTCTTGCCGAGTACCGGCGCCGGGAAGTCTTCGCGGGGGTTCCCTTGGGCGGTCTTCCACAGTTCGTTCTCCAAACGGATATGACAGTAGCCGCAGACCTTGGACTGCTCCATGATCCCCACATTGGCCGGATTGAAAATATCCAGCTTGTGTTTTGATGCCACGTGAGCCGAGCCGGGGCCGTGACAGGCTTCACAGCCGACACTCAACTCCGAAAATTCACTCTTCAGGGTCTTGCCACTCATCTCGTCGATGGCGGTGATGCGGTAGCCGGTGGTATGGCAGGTGGCACACTGGGTGTTCCAATCGTTTTTCTGCCCGTATTTCTCCCACATACCGCTCCCGCGGTTAAACTGCATGTTCATAAACTGCAGGTTGCCGGTTTCGTCATTTTGCACCAGATAACGCTGCTTCCAGCGCGAACCGACCACGTACTGCACATCTTCCCGTTTGAATGCTTTGCCGTTAACGTTGCCGACCGCCGGACCGGCATTCGTCCCATCGCTCGCCCATTTCTCAACGGCCTCTCTGAGGAAAGACCCTTTCGCCGGACGAACGATCTTGCTGTGCCAGCTGTCCTGCCAACTGGCAAAAGCTTCGGCATGACAGTCCTTGCACGCCTCGGAGCCGACAAAGGTGGCTGTTGCTTTACCCATTCCCGGGGATACCGCGGGTTTCATACATCCAATCACCAGAAGCAGAGTCGATACGACGATAATTGCTGCGAGGGTCATTTTCTTAACCATAAACATTCTCCTTCCAACATGATGATTTTCGAGACAAAACCCGCTCCAGAAAGAAGAAAACGCTATCAGATTAACAACCTGTGCGGCGTTGACAAGTGGCTCCCTGTATTAATATTTTCTGGTCATGAATCAGACGGTCAGTTTTCGTCGCGACAAACGACATTCCATAATCAAGCGACACAGTCAAAAGGGGGCTACCAAAACGGATTGAGCAGTTGGTAGCCCCCTTTTCTTCTTCTCAGACCGCCCCCCTCTCGGGCTTCAGGTCGCCCCTTCGGCCGGCTCTTCCCGGGCGGCGGTAAAGTTGCTCTCGCCCAACACCTCGGCAGCGAAGTCATCGACCGCCAGCACCTGTTCGACCGCCGCTGCGGTTTCTTGCAGCAAAGCGGCTTCCTCCGCACTGATCAATCCTCGCGCCAGTGCCTCCCGGTAATCGGCGTAGCGGGCATCGCGCAGCTTCTTCTGCAACGGCGCGGTCTCGTGCACCAGCGCGAAGGCCAGCTCCAGATCGGCGCCGCTGCCGTTCGCTCCCGCACCCAGAAAGAGTCCCGCCGTCAGCCGGTCGCGGGTTGCCGAGGGAGTGAGGAGGATTTCCGCACAGCGCCGGGTCAGGTCATCCGCCGGTCCCTGCCGGCGGACCCCCAGCGGCAGGATGAAGAAACGGACGACGGCGGCCAGCGGCCGCAACGGCAGGTTGGCCAGGACCCCGTGCAGCTGCCGTTCGATGGTGGCGAAACCGCTCTCCATGGCATAGGCGACCAGCGGCAAATCGGCCTCCTGCCAGCCTTCGTCCTGCCAGCGCTTGAGGACCGCCGACAGCAGATAGAGCTCGGCCAGGATATCGCCCAGGCGGGCGGAGATCATCTCCCGGCGCTTGAGGCCGCTCCCCAGAACAAGCAGGGCGCTATCGGCCAGCAGCGCAAAGGCGGCGGCGTAACGGCCAAGCTGGCGATAGTAGTTGTTCACCGGCCCCTGCTCGGGGGCAGGTCCGAGCCGCCCGCCGCTCCAGCTGCGCAGCCAGGCCCGGCCCAAGGTCCGCAAGCCGTGCCCGGCATGCCCCCAGAAGCTGGCATCGAAGGCCGCCAGCGCTTGCTGGGGATCCTCTTCCTCAAGGGCGAGCATCTCCTGCAGCAGCCAGGGGTGGCAGCGGATCGCCCCCTGACCGAAGATGATCAGGCTGCGGGTCAGAATGTTGGCCCCCTCGACCGTGATCCCCACCGGAACGGCGCGGTAAATGTCCAAAAGATAATTGCGCGGACCGTCGATGACGGTCTTGCCGCCGTGTACATCCATGGCGTGATCGATGGAAGTGCGCATCTTGTAGGTGGCGTGCACCTTCATGATGGCGGAGATCACCGCCGGTTTGCGCCCCGCGTTCAACCCCGCACAGGTCAGCCGCCGGGCGGCGTCGACCAGGTAGGCATCGGCGGCCAGGGGGGCCAGCCGTTCCTGAATCCCTTCGAACTGACCGATGGAAATGCCGAACTGCCGACGGATGCTGGCGTAGGCCCCGGTGGTGCGGGCGCACAAGGCGGTCGCCGCCGCCGACATGGAGGGGAGCGAGACACCCCGGCCGACGGCGAGGGCGCTCATCAGCATGGACCAGCCTTTGCCGATCTGCGGCTGACCGCCGATGACGTAATCGAGGGGGATGAAGACGTCCTCCCCCCGATTCGGGCCGTTCTGGAACATCTGGAAGGAGGGGAGATGGCGGCGGCCGATCGCGATCCCCGGCAAGCCGGTCGGAACCAGGGCGAGGGTGATCCCCAAGGACTCTTCATCCCCCAGCAGGTGCTCGGGATCGTAGAGCTTGAAGGCGAGCCCCAAAACCGTGGCGATCGGCCCCAGGGTGATGTAGCGCTTGCTCCAGTTGAGACGGATGCCGAGCACTTCCCGCCCAGCGAAAATCCCCCGGCAGACCACGCCCTTATCGACCATCGCGGCGGCATCGGAGCCGGCCTCCACGCTGGTCAGGGCGAAACAGGGGAGTTCCCGGCCATCGGCCAGACGGGGAAGCCAGAAGGCGCGCTGTTCTTCGGTACCGAACTGCATCAGCAATTCGCCCGGACCGAGGGAGTTGGGGACCATGACGGTGACGGCGGCGACCAGCGAGCGCGAGGCGATTTTGCGCACCACCTCCGAATGGGCATAGGGCGAAAACTCCAGACCGCCGTAGGCCCGGGGGATGATCATGGCGAAAAACTTCTCGCGCTTCAGATAGTCCCAGACCTCTTTCGGCAGATCGCCCCGCAAGCGGTTGATCTCCCATTCATTCAGCATCTTGCAGAGCTCATGCACCGGCCCGGCGAGAAAGGCCTCTTCCTTTTCCGTCAAAGTCGCCGCCGGCGTCGCCAGCAGCTTCTGCCAGTCGGGATTGCCGCTAAAGAGCTCGCCGTCCCACCAGACATCGCCGGCGGTAAGCGCCTCCCGTTCGGTCGCCGAGAGCGTGGGAAGAGCGCGGCGGGCGAGTTTGAAAATGGGCCGGGTGATCAACGTGCGACGAACTGCCTTGAGCGACATGGCAACCTCCCTGCGTACCCCCAGGAAAACAGCGACGCTGGGGGCGAAAATGGCGGCGTCGGCATCCCTGCCTGGTTCGCCTCCATTATACAACAGCGGCGGGGCCGGCCGCCCTCCCCGTCGATGCCTCGCCGCAACAGTGGCTCGCTCCCCTGCTCGCCACGCTCCCCTCCCTCGCCGCCCAGCTCTTCGC
>Ga0154505_1012_pt5 | contig 10567 bp, 9 predicted proteins | sample RifGroD2_FD_115984 | JGI IMG/M metagenome (GOLD analysis project Ga0154505, IMG submission 115984) | Desulfuromonadales bacterium GWD2_61_12
CGACGTCGTTATCGTCACCGGCGGCCTCGGCGCCACCGTCGACGATCTGACCGCCCGCGTCGCCGCCCGCGCCTTCAAGCGCCATCTGGTCTTGAGCGACGAGGCATTGCGGCTGATCCGCGAGCATTTCCGCCGCACCGGGCGGGAGATGCATCCGCGCAATGAAAAGCAGGCGCTGCTGCCGCAGAAGGCGATTCTCATCCCCAATCCCGTCGGCTCGGCCCCCGGCTTCATCCTGCCCCAGGGGGAGAAGGAACTCTACTTCCTCCCCGGCGTCCCGGCGGAGATGCTGGCCATGCTCGAAGCCACGGTCCTGCCGCGCCTCCGCGTCGGTGGCGAAGGGGCGGTGGCGCGCGAGCGGATCTTCAAGATCCTCGGCCTCGCCGAACCGGCCATCGAGGAGCTGGTCGCCGGCGCCGGATTGCCGGTGGGGGTGACGGTCGCCTTTGGCGTCGATTTCCCCTTGGTCCATCTCAAGCTCCGCTGCAGCCGCGCCGATGCCGACTCCCTCCTCGACCGCAGCGACCTCATCGTCCGTCGCCTCTTTGGTGAGAACCTCGTCGCCATGGGGGACGAAACGTTGGCCGGCAATGTCGCCCGCATGCTGGTCGGCATGGGGCTGACCCTGGCCCTGGCCGAATCGTGCACCGGCGGTCTCATCGCCGCCGAGCTGACCGAACTTCCCGGCGCTTCGGCCTTTCTCGAACGCGGCGCGGTCACCTACGCCGACAGCGCCAAAATCGCCTGGCTCAAGGTTCCGGCCTCCCTCATCGCCAAGGAAGGGGCGGTGAGCGAGGCCTGCGCCCGGGCGATGGCGCGGGGGGTCCGGCGCAGCGCCGGCAGCGATTTCGGTCTGGCCGTCACCGGCATCGCCGGACCGGACGGCGGCTCGCCGCTGAAGCCGGTGGGGACGGTCTTCCTCGCCGTCGCCGGTGAATCGGGCGAGACGGTACTCCCCTGCCACTTCGGCGGCGACCGTGGCGAGATTCGCCGCCAGAGCGTGTGTCTGGCCCTTGACCTGCTGCGGCGTGCCCTGATCGGCCGCATCGCCGGCGGGGCTTGAACTCATGGCGGCGGCTGGTACGGTAGCCGGTGGCAGGGGGCTGCGCGCCTTCATCGCCTTCCCCCTGCCCGCCGAGTGTCAGGCCGCCCTGGGTGCGTTGCAGCAGCTGTTGCGGCCGCAGCTCCCCGGCGTCCGCTGGGCCAGTCCGGAGTCGATCCATCTGACCCTGGTTTTTCTCGGGTCGGTTCCGGAAGAAAACCTTGAAAAAATCACGGCAGTTATGCTATCGGTAGGTTCGGCTTTTGCCCCGTTTGTTCTGACTGTTCGCGGCATCGGCGCCTTCCCCTCCTGGCAGCATCCGCGGGTCGTCTGGGCCGGCGTCGCTGCCGTTCCGCAACTCGTGGCGTTGCAGGCCGACCTGAGCGCGGGGCTGGCGCAGTTCGGCTTCCCCGGCGACGCCCGTCCCTATGTCCCGCATTTGACCCTCGGCCGCTGTCGTAGCGGCGGGCGTGGGGCGGTTCCCGACAGTGGCCGGGCCGAGGCCGGGATCGCTGTCGTCCCGGCCGATCGATTGATTCTTTACGAAAGCCGGTTGCAGTCAGCCGGGGCGCAACATATCCCCTTGAAGACCCAGTTTCTCGGCCGCAACGGGGGTGCGGACGAGCCGGCGCTGCCGGCAGGGGTTTAACGTATTTTTTTCCCGGAGGTAAAAGTATGGCGGACAATAACCGCGAGCGGGCCATCGACCTGGCCATGGGTCAGATCGAAAAACAGTTTGGCAAGGGGAGCATCATGCGTCTTGGCGAGGGGGTGGCCTTGCCCGAGGTGCAAGTCATCTCCACCGGCGCCATCTCCCTCGACATCGCCCTCGGCGTCGGCGGCATTCCCCGCGGCCGGGTGGTTGAAATCTTTGGCCCGGAGTCGTCGGGCAAAACCACCCTGGCCCTGCACATCGTCGCCGAGGCGCAGAAGCTCGGCGGCATTGCCGCCTTTGTCGATGCCGAGCATGCCCTCGATATCGGCTACGCCCGCAAGCTCGGGGTCAAGACCGACGATCTTCTCGTCTCCCAGCCCGATACCGGCGAGCAGGCCCTGGAGATTACCGAAGTCCTCGTCCGCAGCGGCGCCATCGACGTTCTCGTCGTCGACTCCGTCGCCGCCCTCGTCCCCCGCGCCGAGATCGAGGGGGAGATGGGTGATTCGCACATGGGGCTGCAGGCGCGACTCATGTCCCAGGCGCTGCGCAAGCTTACCGGCACCATCAGCAAATCGAACACCATTGTCATCTTCATCAATCAGATCCGCATGAAGATCGGTGTCATGTTCGGCAATCCCGAAACGACCACCGGCGGCAATGCCCTCAAGTTCTATGCTTCGGTGCGTCTCGACATCCGCAAGATTGCCGCCCTCAAGTCGGGGCAGGATGTCATCGGCGGCCGCACCCGGGTCAAGGTGGTCAAGAACAAGGTTGCCCCCCCCTTCAAGGAAGCCGAATTCGATATCACCTACGGCGAAGGAATCTCCCGTCTCGGCGATCTCATCGACCTCGGCGCCGACAACGGCATCATCGACAAGAGCGGCGCCTGGTTTTCCTACGGCGGCGAGCGCATCGGTCAGGGGCGGGAAAACGTCAAGGTCTATCTCAAGGAGCATCCGGAAATGGCGGCGGCCATCGAGGCAAAAATCTTCGAACACTTCGGCCTAGTTCGGTCCAATCCAACCTGAAAGAGGGCACAAACCTCATGGAACTGAACGAAATTCTTTCCGTCGCACTCAAGGCTCGGGCTTCGGACGTTCATCTCAAGGCCGGTCTCCCCCCGATCTATCGCATCGACGGTGAACTGCGGCCCCTTCCCAAGGCGGCGCGTATTACCCCGGAACAGAACGAGGCCATCGCCTTCGGCATCATGAATCAGAAGCAGAAGGACAAGTTCGAGTTGACCCATGAACTCGACATGGCCTACGGCGTGCCGGGTCTCGGCCGCTTTCGCGCCAACGTCTTCTCCCAGCGCGGTTCGGTCTCCATGGTCTTTCGTGCCATCCCCTTCGACATCAAGGGAATTGACGAGCTGGCGCTGCCGCCGGTGATCAAGAAGGTCGCCGGCGAGGCCCGCGGGCTGGTCCTCGTCACCGGCGCCACCGGTTCGGGCAAATCGACGACCCTGGCGGCGATCATCGATTACATCAATGCCAATCGCACGGTGCATATCGTTACCATCGAGGATCCCATCGAATTTCTCCACCGCGACAAAAAGAGCATCGTCAATCAGCGCGAGATCGGCTCCGATACCGACAGCTACGCCAACGCCCTCAAGGCTTCCCTGCGCCAGGATCCCGACGTCATCCTCGTCGGCGAGATGCGTGACCAGGAGACGGTCGAGACCGCCCTGCATGCCGCCGAGACCGGCCATCTGGTCTTTTCCACCCTGCATACCGTCGACGCCGGCGAATCGATCAACCGCATCGTCGGCGTCTTTCCGCCGCACCACCAGCGCCAGATCCGCGCCCAGCTTTCCGCCGTGCTGCGCGGGGTCGTTTCCCAGCGTCTCGTCCCCAAGAGCGACGGCAAGGGGCGGGTACCGGCGGTCGAGGTCATGGTCTCCACCGCCCGCATCCGCGAAATGATCGACGATCCCGAAAAGACCAAGGGGCTGCGCGATGCCATCCAGCAGGGCTATGTCTCCTATGGCATGCAGACCTTCGACCAGTCCCTCATGGGCCTGCTCAAGAACAATCTCATAACCTTTGAAGAGGCCCTGCGGCAATCGTCCAACCCCGACGACTTCAAGCTCAAGTTTTCCGGCATTTCCTCCACTTCCGACCTCTCCTGGGATAATTTCGAGAAACCGGCGGAAGGGGGAGGGAAACAGGACGACAAGATTGAGCGCTTCTGACCCTTTTGCCGTCGCCTTGCGTCTCCTCGCCCGCCAGGCGCGGACCGAGGCAGAGCTGTGCCGGAAGCTGGCGGAAAAGGGATTCAACGAAGAGCAGATTGTCGCGACGGTGACGCGCTGCCGGGACTTCGGCTATGTCGACGATCCGCGCTACGCCCGCGAACGGGCCGCCGCGCTGCTGCGCAGCGGCCGCGCCGCCGGCTGTCGCATCGAGCTCGATCTGCGCCGGCGCGGCATCGATAGTGAGATCGTCATTGCCGCTCTCGCCGCGGCCGCCGCCGAGATCGATGCCGGAGGCGTCCTGCGGAACCAGCTTCTCCGGCGTTTTCCCGATTTTAACTTTGCCGCCGCTCCGCCCAAGGAGAAACGGCGCGTCGTCGATTTTTTTCTGCGCCGGGGGTTCCCCTATCCCCTGGTGCTTTCCATCCTGTCCGAAGAGAGGTAGACGTCCGCCCCATGGTTACCGGCAACGACATTCGCCAGCGTTTTCTCACCTATTTCGCCGAGCGGGGGCACACCGTGGTCGCCTCCTCCTCCCTCATCCCGCACAACGATCCGACCCTCCTCTTCACCAATGCCGGAATGAACCAGTTCAAGGACTGTTTCCTCGGTCAGGAGACGCGCCCTTACGTACGGGCGGCCTCCTCGCAGAAATGCGTCCGCGCCGGCGGCAAACACAACGATCTCGAAAATGTCGGGCGTACCGCCCGCCACCACACCTTCTTCGAAATGCTCGGCAACTTCTCCTTCGGCGACTATTTCAAGAAAGAAGCCATCGCCTATGCCTGGGAGTTTCTGACCAAGGACCTCGGCCTCGACAAAAACCGACTCTATGTCACCGTCTACAAGGATGACGACGAGGCGGCGGCGATCTGGCACACCCAGGAAGGGGTGCCGAAGGAGCGCATCTACCGTTTCGGCGACAAGGATAACTTCTGGTCCATGGGCGATACCGGTCCCTGCGGTCCCTGCACCGAGATCTTCTGGGACAATGGCCCCGGCACCGGCTGCGGCGCCGCCGACTGCGCCGTCGGTTGCGACTGCGACCGCTACATGGAGATCTGGAACAACGTCTTCATGCAGTTCAACCGCACCGCCGACGGCACCCTGCATCGTCTCCCCAAACCGGCGGTCGATACCGGCATGGGGCTGGAGCGCATCACCACGGTCATGCAGGGGGTGCAGTCGAACTACGATACCGATCTGTTGCAGGGGATCATCCGCCACATCGAGGAGCTCTCCGGCATGCGTTACCGGCAACAGGCCGACCATGACGTGTCGATGCGGGTCATTGCCGATCACATTCGCGCCATGACCTTTCTTATCTGTGACGGCGCCCTGCCGAGCAACGAGGGGCGCGGCTATGTCCTGCGCCGGATCATGCGCCGCGCCGCCCGCCATGCCCGCATGCTCGGTATCCGCGAGCCGGTCCTCTATCGCGTCGCCGATGCCGTCAACCGCATGATGGGGGAGACCTACCCCGAGCTGCGCGAGCGCGAAAGCTTCATCAAACGGGTCATCCGGGCCGAAGAGGAGCGCTTCAGCGAAACCCTCGACAACGGTCTGCGCCTCCTCAACGAAGAGGTCCTCAAGCTGCGGGAGCACGGCGCCACCGTCATCCCCGGCGAGGCTCTCTTTCGCCTCTACGATACCTTCGGCTTCCCCATCGACCTCACCGCTGACATCGTCCGCCTTGAGGGTTTTGCCATCGATGAAGCCGGTTTCGAAGCCTGCATGGAGCAACAGCGGCAGAAGGCCCGCGAACACTGGAAAGGCTCGGGGGAGGCGGCGGTTTCCGCCATTCACCACCAACTGCATGAAGCCGGCGTGCGCAGCGAGTTCACCGGTTATCAGTCGACCAGCGAATTCGGCACCGTCCTCGCTCTGGTCCAGGGGGAGCGGCGCATCGACCGGGCCGGCGCCGGGGAAACAGTGGAGATCGTCACCTCGGCGACCCCCTTCTATGGCGAATCGGGGGGGCAATCGGGGGATCGCGGCGAGATTACGGTCGGCGAGACCAGGGTCCGTGTGGTCGATACCCGCCGTCCCCTCCCCGAGCTCATCGTCCATGTCGGCGAAGTCGTCTCCGGCGAGCTGCGCCAGGGCGAGACTGTCGATCTTGCCGTCGATGTCGCCCAGCGGCAGGCGACGGCCCTCAACCATACCTCGACCCATATCCTCCAGGCGGTTCTGGTCGAGATCCTCGGCGACCACATCAAGCAGGCCGGCTCCCTCGTCACTCCCGAGCGCCTCCGCTTCGACTTCACCCATTTTTCTCCCTTGACCGAAGAGGAACTGCTGCGGGTGGAGACGGAAGTGAACCGGCGCATCCGCGAAAACGGCCGGGTCGAGACCGAGCAGATGGCGGCCGATCAGGCCATCGCCGCCGGGGCGACGGCCCTTTTCGGCGAGAAGTACGGTTCGACGGTGCGTGTCGTCCGCGTCGGTGACTTCAGCATGGAACTCTGTGGCGGCACCCACACCCAGGCGGCCGGCGATATCGGCCTCTTCAAGATTCTTCAGGAGAGCGGCATTGCCGCCGGCGTCCGCCGCATCGAGGCGGCGACGGGGAGTCGGGCACTGCAACAGATCCAGCAGGAAGAGGAGACGCTGCGCCGCCTCGCCTTGCTGGTCAAGGCCGACCCGAATCAACTCGAAGTGCGCCTGAAAAAGCTCATCGACCAGCAGCGCGAGCTGGAAAAAGAGGTTGAAACCTTGCAGTCCCGCCTCAATGCCAAGGATTCCCAGCAACTTCTCGACCAGGTGCACGAGGTGGCCGGCGTGCGGGTACTGGCGGTGCGTCTGGACGACCGCGCCGCCAAACAGTTGCGTGAATTCTCCGATGCCATGCGTGATCGGGTCGGCTCCGGGGTCATCGTCCTGGTCGGGGTCTGCGACGGCAAGGTCAACCTCCTGGTCGCCGTGAGCAAGGATCTCACCGGTCGTCTCCCGGCCGGAGAACTGATCAAGCCGCTGGCCGAGAAGGTCGGCGGCAAGGGGGGCGGCCGCCCCGACCTGGCCCAGGCGGGCGGTCCTCTGGTCGCCGAGGTGGCGGCGGCCCTCGCGGCCGTCGATGCCGTCATCGGTGCCCGGCTCTCCGGCACCCGCGGTAAGTAGGCGACGGTGCACAGCTTTCCCTTCGAGCGGGATCCCCGCAAACCGCGCACGATCCTCATCGTCGACGACGAGATGGTCATCCGCGACATGTGCGCCCGGGTCCTCGAGGGGTATCGCATCCTGCAAGCGGGGCATGGACGCGAGGCCCTGGCCGTCCTCGAACGCGAGACCGTCGACGTCGTCCTGGCCGATGTCATGATGCCGGAGATGAACGGGCTCGATCTCCTCCTGGCGGTCAAGGAACGTTCGCCCAACCAGCTCGTCATTGTCATGACCGGTTTTGCCGACAAGGATGTCATCCTGCGCGCCCTCAAAGCCGGCGCCGATGACTTCATCAACAAGCCGATCAACCTGCTGCAACTCAAAGCAGCCGTCGACAAGGTCCTGGAGAAGCAGGCCTTGCGCGAAGAGCTGGTGCAGCTCAAGCGCATGGATCGGCTCAAATCCGACTTTCTCGGACTGATTTCGCACAAGCTCAAGACCCCGACCACGGCCATCTCTCTCTTTATCCAGAATCTGGCCGAGGGGATCGACAACCCCCACGATCCGGTCTTCCTCCAGGCCCTGGAAATGGTTCTGGCCGAGGCCAACTATCTCGAATACCTGATCAAGGATCTCCTTTACTACAGCGAGTTCATCCTGCAGGAAGGCGCCCAGCAGCGGCAGCGCTTCCAGCCGCAGGATCTGGTCTTTACCGTCATTGCCGAGATTGAGGGCGAGACCCGGAAAAGGGGTGTTCTCCTCATGAGCGAGGTGGGGCCGGGACTGGCCGAGGTCGAGCTCGACCGCCGGCAGATGGCTTTTGTCCTCCGCGCCCTGGTCGAAAACGCCGTCAAGTTCACCCCCCCCGGCGGCACGGTGAAGGTGCGGGTGGCGCCCGAGGGGGACCGGGTGCGCTTCAGCGTCAGCGACAGCGGCAAGGGGATTCCACCCGAGGAACTGCCGAAGATCTTCGAGAAGTTCTACCAGGTCGATCCCAATCATACCGGCCAGATCCGCGGCTTCGGTCTCGGACTCTATTATGCCCGCCAGTTCGTGCAGAGCCACGGCGGCAGCATCCAGCTCGACAGTCAGCCGGGCCAAGGGACCGTCGCCACCGTCTTGTTGCCCTGGGGCTGAGCGGCCACTTTCCCCTCCGTCAAGGAGTTTGCATGCAGGAACTGATCAATAAAGCCAATGTCCTCATGGAGGCGCTCCCCTACCTGAAGCGCTTCGCCGGCAAGACCATCGTCATCAAATACGGCGGTCACGCCATGGCCGACGAGCAGCTGAAAGAATCCTTCGCCCGCGACGTGGTGCTGATGAAATACATCGGCCTCAATCCGGTCATCGTCCATGGCGGCGGCCCGCAGATCAACGAGACCCTGAAAAAATACGGCATCGTCTCCGAGTTCGTCCGTGGCATGCGGGTCACCGATGCGGCGACCATGGGGGTGGTGGAGATGGTCCTGGTCGGCCAGGTCAACAAGGAGGTGGTCGGCCTGATCAACCGCCACGGCGGTCGCGCCGTCGGCCTCTCCGGCAAGGACGGCGAACTTCTCCTCTGCGAGAAGATGTTGCAGGAGGTCAGGGGAGCGGACGGCAGCGTGGAAAAGGTCGACATCGGCTTTGTCGGCGACGTCGTCAAGGTCGGTCAGGATCTCATCCGCACCCTCGAAGGAGGGAAGTTCATCCCGGTCATCGCCCCGGTCGGGGTCGGCAGCGCCGGGGAGAGTTACAATATCAACGCCGACGTCGTCGCCGGCCGCGTTGCCGCCGCTCTCGGCGCCGAGAAACTGATCCTCCTCACCGACGTGCGCGGGGTCAAGGACAAGGCGGGGAACCTCCTCTCCTCCATCTCGGTGGCGCAGATGCAGAGCCTGATCGGCGACGAGTCGATCAGCGGCGGCATGATCCCCAAGGTCGAGTGCTGCGCCGAAGCTTTGCAGGGTGGGGTGAAGAAGGCCCACATCATCGACGGCCGCGTCGAGCACGCGGTGCTGCTGGAGATCTTTACCGATACCGGCATCGGCACGGAGATCGTGCAATGAGCAAGAAGTCCATGAGGCAGTGAGCAATAGATCGCCCGCAATCTTGAAGAAGGCAGGCTGAGTTCATGAACCCAGCAGATGAACCGAAAATCAAATATTTTTCCGACAATCTGCGTTCCCGGCTGGGCGTTGAACTGCGACAGCTTATCCTTTTTGGTTCCCGTGCCCGTGGCGACTGGCGCGAAGGGTCGGACTACGATTTTGTCGTCATCCTGAGGGAGAAGAACCGGCAAATGGTCGAACGGGTCCGCGACACCGAGGTTGACTTTCTTAACCGCTACGATGAACTTTCGGCAAGTCTTATTTATGACGAAGCGGAATGGGCTCAACGGAAGCGGCTTCCTATTGGTGTCAATGTCGTGCGTGAAGGAATTAATCTTTGAGCACCTTGCCCGACATTCAGGCGATTGTCGCCAAGGCTGAGGACAAACTGAAGACGGCGCGCCTCGATTTTGCCAACGGCCAGTACGACGATGCGGTTTCCCGCGCCTACTACGCGGTCTATCACATGATGACGGGCGTTCTCTTCCGGCACGATCAGATCTTTTCATCCCATGCTCAAACGATTGGTGCCTTCAATCGTGATTTTATCAAGACCGGAATTTTCCCCAAGGAATTTATCCGGATGATCTAGGGACTCTTTGAGGATCGGCAAGCCGGAGATTACGACGTTGTCTTGCGAATTGACCAGTCAACGGCGCAGTCGGATATTGATTATGCCGAGACGATTTGTTCGGCCTTGGCAGCATATCTGGCAAATTTTGATGCGCAAAAATGAATGCGCAGTGAGGACACCATGAACTCCGCACAATGGATCGCCCGGGCCGACCAGGTCATCATGAAGACCTACGGCCGTTACCCCATCGTCCCGGTCAGGGCCAAAGGCTGCGAGCTGTGGGATGTCGATGGCAAGCGCTACCTCGACTTTTTGGCCGGGGTGGCGGTGAACAACCTCGGCCACTGCCATCCCAAGGTGGTGGCGGCGATCCAGGCGCAGGCGGCGACGCTGATTCACTGCTCCAACTACTACCATATCCCGACCCAGATCGAACTCGCCGAGCTCCTCTGCCAGCACTCCTTCGCCGACCAGGCGTTCTTCTGCAACTCGGGGGCCGAGGCCAACGAGGCGGCGATCAAGCTGGCACGCAAGTACAGCCGCGAGAAGTACGGGGCCGAGCGCTACGAGATCATCACTGCCGCCGAATCGTTCCACGGCCGCACCATGGCGACGGTTTCGGCGACGGGGCAAGAGAAGGTGCAGCGCTTCTTCGACCCGCTCCTGCACGGCTTCAAGCATGTCCCCTTTAACGATGCCGCCGCCCTTGCCACGGCGCTGACCCCGCAGACCTGTGCGGTCATGCTCGAGCCGATCCAGGGGGAAGGGGGGATCAATGTCCCCTCCCCCGATTACTTCCGCCAGGTCCGCGCCATCTGCGACCAGCACGGCCTCCTCCTCATCTTCGACGAGGTGCAGACCGGCCTCGGGCGGACCGGCAAGCTCTTCGCCCATGAACATTTCGGCA
>Ga0154505_1108_pt1 | contig 10488 bp, 8 predicted proteins | sample RifGroD2_FD_115984 | JGI IMG/M metagenome (GOLD analysis project Ga0154505, IMG submission 115984) | Desulfuromonadales bacterium GWD2_61_12
TTGCCCTCGCCACTCTCGATGGTCTCCATGCCGCCGGGGTTAATCTGGTCGGGGTCTATACCCAGCCCGACCGCCCCAAGGGGCGCGGCAACCAGCTCTCCTCCCCGCCGGTGAAAGTGTGGGCGCTGCGCCACGCCCTCCCCGTCTTCCAGCCGCTGAAGCTGCGCGCCCCCGAAGTCGTCGCAGAGCTGCAAGCCCTCGCCCCCGATCTCATCGTCGTCGTCGCCTACGGCCAGATCCTCCCCCAGCGCGTGCTCGACATTCCCCGTTACGGCTGCATCAACGTCCATGCCTCCCTCCTCCCCCGCTACCGCGGCGCCGCCCCCATCAACCAGGCGATCATCGATGGCGAAGAAGAGAGCGGCGTCACCACCATGGTCATGGAGGCGGGACTCGACACCGGCCCGATGCTGATCAAGCGGAGCACCGCCATCGGCGCGGAAGAGACCGCCGGCGAGCTCCATGATCGCCTCGCCCTGCTCGGCCGCGAGGCCATGGACGAGACGTTGCAGCGCCTCTGCGCCGGCACTCTCGTTGCCGAAGCGCAGGACGACAGCCTGAGCACCTATGCGCCGATGCTGAAAAAAGAGGATGGCCGCATCGACTGGCACGCCAGCGTCATGGCCATCCACAATCAGGTGCGCGGCCTCGACCCCTGGCCCGGCGCCTACACCGGCCTTTCCGGCGAGGTCCTCAAACTCGCCCGCACCCGCCCCGAAGCGGGAGCGGCACTGGCGCCGCCTGGCAGCGTGATCAGCGCCAGTGCCGAGGGCGTGCGTATCGCCTGCGGCGACGGCGTGCTGCTGGTGCGAGAACTTCAGCTCCCCGGCAAGAAGCGCCTGAGCGCCGCCGACTTCCTGCGCGGCCGCCCCCTCCCTCCCGGCACGCTGCTGGAGTCGCCATGAACGCGGTGCACCGCGGAGCCCATGAGCAGCCGCGCAAGCGCCTCTTCATCGCCATGCTCACCCTCGCCAGCACCTTGATCCTGACTTCAGCTTTTCTCCTCTGGTGGGTGCCGAGCATCGGCCTGGTCAACATCCATCCGTTCCTGCCGATTCTCTTCGGCGGCATTCTCGGCAGCCTCACCCTCTTTATCGTCGGCAGCCTCGGCCTCCTCATCCTCACCCTTTTGACCGGTCGCGATCTCTTCTTTTCCCAGCGCCTGCGCGGTCTGGTCATCCGCTATCTCTTCCCCGCCATCATCGGCCTCGGGCGCCTCGTCGGCATCGACCGCGACACCCTGCAGCAATCGTTCATCGCCCTCAACAACCAGCTGGTCCGCGCCAAGAAGCTGCGGGTGCCGGCGGAGCGGGCGCTGATCCTGCTCCCCCACTGCATCCAGCTGGCCGACTGCGCCATCAAGATCACCGGCAATGTCGACAACTGTATCCGCTGCGGCCGCTGCGACATCAGCGCCCTGGCCGAACTCGCCCGCAGTCACGGCATCGCCGTTGCCGTCGCCACCGGCGGCACCCTGGCGCGCAAGATCATCGTCGAGCGCCGCCCCCAATTCATTCTCGCCGTCGCCTGCGAACGCGATCTGACCGCAGGGATTCGCGATGCCTATCCCCTGCCGGTCATCGGTCTGCTCAACCACCGTCCCTACGGCCCCTGCTTCAACACCAGCATCGATTTTGTCGAAGTCGAAAAGGCCCTGGCCGAGCACATCCTCCCTTAGGCGCCCTTGATTTTACCCGGTCCCGTTATTATGATGAAGAGGCGCCCGCTCTTCCGGGCGGGGCGCTCCAGTTCACAACTTTCATCAATGCCGTTCGCCTGCTGCGGGCGCGGCCGCGAGGTCAACGAATCATGAACAGCCTGCGCGTTTTCTTCTTTCTCACTATCCTCACCCTGATCCTCGTCGGGGCCGGCGGGGCCCTCGGCGGGACCGGCGGTGCCATGCTCGCCCTGATTATCGCCGGGGTCATGAACTTCGTCTCCTACTGGTTCTCCGACCGCATCGTCATCTCCATGTACCGTGGTCAGCCGGTGCAATCGGGCCTCCTTTTCGAGGTTGTCGCCGAGATCTGCCAGCGCAACCGGCTGCCGATGCCCAAGGTCTTCATCCTGCCGCAACCGACCCCCAACGCCTTCGCCACCGGCCGCAACCGTGAGCACGCCTCGGTTGCCGCCACCGAGGGGCTGATGCAGATTCTCACCCGCGAGGAGTTGCGCGGGGTCATGGCCCACGAGATGGCCCATGTCGTCAACCGCGACATCCTCATCTCCTCCATCGCCGCCACCATCGCCGGGGCGATCTCCTTCCTCGCCCAGATGGCGCAGTGGTCGATGATCTTCGGCGGCGGCCGCGACGACGACGAGGGGAGCAACCCCATCGCCCTCATTGCCATGATGATCCTCGCCCCCATCGCCGCCATGCTGGTGCAGATGGCCATCTCCCGCTCGCGTGAATACGGTGCCGACAGTGGCGGAGCCAAGCTCTGCGGCAATCCTCACGACCTGGCCAACGCCCTGCGCAAGCTGGAGCGGGCCAACGAGCAGATCCCCATGCATCAGCCCAATGCCGCGACCGCGCACATGTTCATCGTCAATCCCCTGCGCGGCGGCCTGCGCACCCTCTTTTCGACCCATCCGCCGGTCGAGGAGCGGGTCCGCCGTCTCGAAAGCATGCTTCGCGTCTGATTCCTTCCTCCGTCGCACCTTCCGCCGGGGGCGTGGCCACCACGCCCCCGCCTTTTTTTGGAGCCCCGTGAAACAGACCGATCCCCGCCGCCTCGCCTACGACGTCCTCTGCCGGGTTGAAGAGGGGGGCTATGCCGACCTCGCCCTCGACGGCGCCCTCAACGCTGCCGCTCTCGCCGACCCCCGCGACCGCGGCCTCGCCACCGAACTGGTGTATGGTGTCCTGCGCCGCCAAGGACGTCTCGATTTCGCCCTCGCCCACTTTTCGCGGCAGCCCCTGGCCAAGCTCGAAAGCCGCGTCCTCTGGCTGCTGCGCCTCGGCGCCCACCAGCTCCTCCACCTCGAACGGGTGCCGGCGCGGGCCGCCGTCCACACCACCGTCGAACTCGCCCGCGCCCTCGGGCTCGAACGCGCTACCGGCTTTATCAACGGCCTGTTGCGTTCCCTCGAACGGGGTCGTAACGTCATCCCCTGGCCCGACGCGGAGTTCGATCCCCGCGGCCACCTCGTCCATGCCCTTTCCCTCCCCCCCTGGCTGGCAGGGCGCTGGCTCAATGAATTTGCCGTGGACGAGGCCCTGGCCCTGGCGACGGCGATGCAGGAAGGCGCCCCCTTTACCCTGCGCGCCAACACCCTGCGTTGCACGCGGGAGGAACTTCTGGAAGCCCTGAATAGCGCCGGCCACAGTGCTGCAGCGACGACCTATGCCCCGGAAGGAATCACCGTGCTGCACCGCGGCAACGCCCCCCTCCCCGGCAGCAATGAGGGGTGGTTTCAGGTGCAGGATGAAGCGAGCATGCTCATCCCCCATCTCCTTGGCGCGCAAACGGGGGAACTGATCTATGACGGCTGCGCCGCCCCCGGCGGCAAGACCACCCAGATCGCCGCCCTCACCGGCAACGGCGCCCGCATCATCGCCTCCGACCTTCACCCCAAACGCCTGCAACTGGTGCGGCAGGGGGCGGCGCGTCTCGGCTGCACCGCCATCGAGTGTCGCCCCTTCGATCTCTTCCGCATCCCCGATTTTCTCGACGACGGCGCCTGCGACCGCATCCTCCTCGACGCCCCCTGCACCGGCCTCGGCGTGCTGCGGCGCAACCCCGAGAGCCGCTGGCGCCGGAGCGAGGCCGACATCCTCGAGCTGGCCCGGATCCAGCGCCAACTCCTCGCCAACGTCGCCCCCAAAGTCCGCCCCGGCGGGATTCTCCTCTATTCGGTCTGCACCATCACCCCCGAGGAGACCGATCACGTCATCGACAACTTCCTCGCCGACCATCCTGATTTCCGTCGCGACGACCCGCATCCCGACCTCCCCGCCGCCTGGGCCGAGCTCTTCGACAGCGCCGGCGCCCTGCGCACCTTCCCCCACCGCCACGGCGGCATGGATGCCTTTTACGCCGTGCGTCTGCGCCGCCAGGGTTAGTCGCGGATGCCCTGCGCCGCCACCGACAAACGCTACAACCTCTTCTCTGCCCACCTCAAGGAGCGTTTCGGCGGCCGCGTCCACAAGATCTCCGTCGATGCCGGCCTCGGTTGCCCCAACCGCGACGGCGGCCGCCAAGGCGGCGGCTGTCTCTTCTGCGATCCCGACGGCTCGGGGTCGGTCGGCATCGAGCGCCAGCTGTCGGTAGGTGAGCAACTCGAACAGGGGAAAGAGGTCATGGTGCGCAAATACAAGGCGCGCCACTTCATGGCCTACTTCCAGCCCTTCTCCAACACCTTTGCCCCGCCGGCGCAGCTGCGTGCCCTCTACGACGAAGCTCTCGCCGTCAGCGACATGGTCGGTCTCGCCGTCGGCACCCGCCCCGACTGCCTCCCCGCCCCCGTCATCGACCTCCTCGCCGACTACCACCAGCGCACCTACCTCTGGCTCGAACTCGGTCTGCAAAGCTGCCACGATGCCACCCTCGCCCACTTGCGCCGCGGCCACGACTACGCCACCTTCCTCGCCGCTTATGCCCGGGCCAAGGAGGCCGGGCTGCGGGTCTGCGTCCACGTCATCCTCGGCCTGCCAAGGGAAGACCGCGTCATGATGCTGGCGACGGCCGACGAACTGGCACGGCTGCGTGTCGATGGCGTCAAGATTCATCTGTTGCATGTTCTGACGGGGACAAAACTGGGGGAAGCTTTTTTGCGCGGGGAGGTGGCGGTGCTGGGGCAGGAAGAGTACGTGAGTTTGGTCGTCGAATTTCTCGAACGCCTGCATCCGGCGACGCTGGTGCAGCGCCTCACCGGCGACGGCCCACGGCAACGCTTGCTGGCGCCGTTGTGGTCACTGGCCAAATGGGAGGTGCTCAACGCCATCGATGCCGAACTGGCGCGACGCAATAGTTTTCAGGGGGTGGCTTGCCGGATAGACGGGGAGAGATGACGCCGAAACGGCGCCGGTACGGAAACGTGCGGCGGGGAGAGGGCGACCGGGACGGTCAGTAACCCTGACCGGAGGCGACGACGGAGTCGGGAGCGGTGCGGGTTTCTGCCGGGCCGCTCCAGGAGACGAGGAGCAGGCAGGCCCAGAGCAGACTGACGATGACAACCAGATATTTCGACATGGCGCGCACGATAAACAAAGCCGAAAAAGAAATCAAGCAGTGATTTTACCAAGGTGCGCTGACTTTTCTGGGCAGGGATCGCCGACTGAAGAAAAATCCTCTTGGGCAGAGGATTGTCAAATGATCTTGATGTCAAATTCAGCAGCACAACCTGTACTACGTCACCTCCGATTCATGGGACTTGCGGGCCTTGCAGGCGGTGCTCCTCTCCGCCGTTACCCGCCTTTTCATGGCGACTTACTCAACTAAAATGTGCGGGGATTTCTGGCTCTGGTTCTCGACATCGTACGGGCCAACGGGCTGGCCCACGCCGAGATTTATCGGAACCGGGCCATGCTGACGCTCCCCGGCTATTTCCGCCCGACAAAGATCTGGGATCTGCTGGTTATTTACACAAAGGGGAGCTGATCGCGGCCATCGAGTTGAAAAGTCCGGTGGGATAGGCAACAACTTCAACAACCGCACCGAGGAAGCCATCAGCCCTGCGCATGATCTCTGGACGGCCTCGAAGAGGCCTTCGGCAAGCAACCGCGACCTTTCGTTGGCTGGTTGATGCTGGTCGAGGACGAAATCGAGGCGCGAGGTCAAGGACAAGTCACCGCGTCGTAACCGGCGAGTTTGCGGAAATGTCGGCGATGCTGGCAATGGGTGTGGTCGCGTGGCGGTCGGATTGCATGACGGGCGGAGCGGCTCAAAAGGTAAAAGTGTTATTTTTTCAGCAGCCTAATCAGGTGCGAATCCCAAAGTCCATCTGATTTTATCCGCCGCCCACCGCAAAAAGAAAAAGGGATCTGCACCTGAATGCAGATCCCTTGAATGATTTTGGTTGCGGGGGCAGGATTTGAACCTGCGACCTTCGGGTTATGAGCCCGACGAGCTACCAGACTGCTCCACCCCGCGACAACGGAGCCGGAGCATACGCCTCACCTGTTTTCTTGTCAATCGGCAAATAACACTTTGCGCCATCAGCGGCCGCGCCAGATGGCGTCGTGGGCGAACTGCTCGCGCAGGCGCTCCTCCGGGTTCTGTTCGAGAAACTCGTCGCGGTTGAAACGAAAGCTGTAGCCAGTGCAGTAGGCCAGGACGATGCGGTAGGCGGCGTTGATGCGGCGGATCGCTTCCGGGTCGGCATCGGCGACGGAATCGGGGTGGTGGCGCTTGACCAACTCGCGGTGACGAGCCTTGACCTCGGCCAGGGTCGCCTGCGCCGGCAAATCGAGGATGCGCACCGCTTCAAAAAAGGCTTCAAGTTCCGTCACCGCGATCTCCTCCCTTTTGAGTTTCCTCGATTTAACATATTTTTCCCTGATCCGGCAACATAAGCAACTCTGCCTTCCGAGCAAAACAGCGTTATCACATTAATAGTATTTTCTACCTTGACTAACGTTTCGCGGCTGTTACCATGACGCCATCAGAGCGCACCGCCCATCCCTCGTCCCAAGGGAGTTTCCACCATGGAAGATCTGTGGAAAATCACCAAGCTCGACTACCGCATCGCCTCCGTCGCCGACCGCGCCCAGTATGATCGCCTGGTCCGCAGCTTTCGCGAGGAGGAGGAGCGCTACAACCGCGACCACCTCCTCTACGGCAGCGACCAGCTCATTCGCAAGGAGACCGCCAAACAGTAAGCGCCGTCCGCTTATCTCCCCCCGCACCCTCTCCTTCCCCCCTGGCAAACCTCTTGCCTGCGCGCAGCCACTGTGCTAAATCTGGGCCTTGCAGGTCAGCATCTTCCGCCAGGAGGCCACACCCCCATGCACATCCATATTGTTCCCTTGAGCGCCGGCAAGCCGAAAATTGCCGACGAGTCGGCCCTCGGTTTCGGCAAGCACTTCACCGACCGCATGTTCATCATGGAGTACACCGCCGGCAAGGGCTGGCACTCGGCCCGCATCCAGCCCTACGGACCCCTCGCCCTCGATCCGGCCTGCGCCGTCCTTCACTACGCCCAGGAGATCTTCGAGGGACTCAAGGCCTTCCGCCGCCCCGACGGCAAGATTGTCCTCTTCCGCCCCAGTGACAACGTGCACCGTTTCAACCGCAGCGCCACCCGCATGAGCATGCCGGTGGTCGACGAAGCCTTCTTCCTCAAGGCGATCAAGGAACTGGTGCAGATCGAAGCGGACTGGGTGCCGAAGAGCGACGGCACCGCCCTCTACATCCGCCCGACGATGATCGCCACCGACCCCTACCTCGGCGTGCATCCGTCGGCAACCTACCTGTGCTATGTCATCCTCTCCCCGGTTGGGGCCTACTACAAGGGGGGCCTGGCTCCGGTGAAGATCTGGATCTCCGACGAATACGTCCGCGTCGCCCCGGGCGGCACCGGCGAGGCCAAGACCGGCGGCAACTACGCGGCCAGCCTCAAGGGTTCGATGGTGGCGGAAGAAAGGGGCTTCGATCAGGTCCTCTGGCTCGACGCCGTCGAGCGCAAGTATGTCGAAGAAGTCGGCAGCATGAACATCTGCTTCGTCTACGACGGCAAGGTCGTCACCTCCCCTCTCAAAGGGACGATCCTCGACGGCATCACCCGCCGCTCCATCCTCACCCTGGTCAAGGAGATGGGCTACACCATCGAGGAGCGCGCCCTCTCCGTCGACGAAATCATGGACGGCGCCCAGAATGGCCGCCTGACCGAAGCCTTCGGCACCGGCACCGCCGCCGTCGTCTCTTCCGTCGGCCAGTTCACCTTCCGCGACCGCACCGTCGCCCTCGGCCACGGCCAGACCGGCGAGCTGACCCTCAAACTCTACCAGACGTTGACCGGCATCCAGTACGGTCGCCTCCCCGACACCCACGGCTGGATCGATTTCGTCTGAGCCGACTGACCTTAACCGCAGCATGCAAGAGCCCCCGCCGACCCGCGGGGGCTCTTGCTCTTTCCCTTCCCCGCAACTCCGCTTCCGGAGTACTGTGTTCCCGGTTTACTCAGATTTTTATCACTTCTGCTCACCAATCTCCTCCCCAGCCCCCCTCTCCCGCCCATTCCGCGCCTTATAGTCGGCCAATCAGGGATTTTTTCTTTTTAATTACGTGATGTTGTCAACGCATCCCGGTAATTTGCCGGCGGCCGCCCATTTTGGCACTGGTTTTGCCAATATCTGTTCGTGCCGTAAAACCTGCCAGGAGATTCCCCATGTGCCGTATCGGTGCCATCAAGAGCATCCACTACATCCACCCCAGCCAGGCCCTGCTCCTCATGCAGTCGCAGCAAAAAGGGCATGACAATTCGGGCTTCGCCATGGTCATGCAGGACCTCGGCGGGATTTTCGAGGACTACAAACATCTGCCGACCCTCTCCCTGGCCTGCACCGACGAAGGCCTGAAAGTGGCCGAGGACATCCTCCACGGCGCCGGCTTCCAGCGCCTGCTGCAGTGGGTTCCCGAGATCAACCCGCTCCCCGGCCTCGATATCAACGCCATGCCCAACTACGTCTTCGAGACCTTCGACTACCCCAAGCACTACAAGAAGGCGGAGCAGAAGGAAAAGGAGGAGCTTCTCCTCGACATGCGCCTCAAGCTGCGCAGCGCCCTCGAGCAGGACGAGATGGGCTTTGTCTATTCCTTCTGGCCCGACGTCGTCACCTTGAAGGAGATCGGCGACCCGCGCGACATCGGCACCTACTTCAACCTGTGGCAGCCGGACGACAAGTTCACCGCCAAGGTCATCACCGCCCAGTGCCGGCAGAACACCAACTACGACATCGTCCGCTATGCCGCCCACCCCTTCTTCCTCCAGGGCTACACCGCCTTGGCCAACGGGGAGAATACCTTCTACCAGAAGAACATGGACATGCAGCAGAAGCTGCACCGCGGTTACCTCGGCTTCGAGTCGGATTCCCAGTGCTTCCTCTACTCCATGCATTACGTCCACCGCGAGCTCGGCTGGCCCCTCGAATACTACAAGCACGTCATCACCCCCCTCCCCTTCGAGGAGATGGCCGACCGCCCCGACCGCGACGTCCTCCTCTCCATCCGCCAGTCGCTGGCGCACCTGGAGATCAACGGGCCCAACACCATCATCGGCGTCCTCCCCGACGGCACCCTCTTCACCTGCTGCGACGCCAAGAAGCTGCGCCCGGTGGTCATGGGCAGATCAAGCGAGATGGTCATCATCGCCTCGGAGGTCTGCGGCATCAACGAATTGCTCCCCGACCGCCGCTGGGAAGAGGACATCTATCCCAACGAACGGGAAATCGTCACCATCAACAGTGCTCTGGAGGTCCAGAGATGGAAGCAGTAAAGGTACAGGACATCACCCCGGGCGATCTTCCCTGGAAGATCCGTTATGACGCCAGCCGCTGCACCCTCTGCGGCTCCTGTGTCGCCGCCTGCTCCTTCCGCGCCATCAACGCCAAGGTCGAGAAGCGGCGCATGGTCTTCTCGGAAGGGGACTTCCCCGAGCCGCAGCAGCGCTTCTCGGCGGTCCCGGTCATCCGCCAGGTCCACTCCCTCAAGCACTACTGCCGCGGCTGCGGTATTTGCGAAAAGGTCTGCCCCAACGACGCCATCGGGCCGGTGCGCAACATCGACAACCGCCACTCCATCGTCACCCGCTGCGTCGCCGGCGACGCCATCAAGCGCGGCGGCCGCAAGAACCTTGAAGCGACGGTGCGCACCCTCGACAAGATGCGCATCGGCCGTATCTCGCAGATGACCGACCCGAGCCTCGACGCCCAGCGTCACAGCTTCGACATGCTCGCCCCCTTCGGCCGCATCCTGCCGGCGGGGAAGCTGCCGCTGACCGTCAATGCCGCCGGCAAGCTCGTCCCTGACGGCCAGGCGCCGCCGGTGCGCTGGATCTATCCGGTGATCATCGGCGACATGTCCATCGGCGCCCTCTCCTGGCGCATGTGGGAGGCGGTGGCCATGGCCGTCGCCTACCTCAACGAGGAGTGCGGCCTGCCGGTGCGCATGTGCTCGGGCGAGGGCGGGGTGCCGGTGCGTCTGCTCAAGAGCAAGTACCTCAAGTACATGATTCTGCAGATCGCTTCCGGCCACTTCGGCTGGAACCGCATCGTCAAGACCATGCCCTACATGACCGAAGACCCCGCCGGGGTCCTGATCAAGATCGGCCAGGGAGCCAAGCCGGGCGACGGCGGCCTGCTCATGGCCCAGAAGGTCGCTGAGCACATCTCGGCCATCCGCGGCGTGCCCAAGGCCGACCTTTTGTCGCCGCCGAACCATCAGGGGCTCTACTCCATCGAGGAGAGCGTGCAGAAGATGTTCCTCTCCTTCAACGCCGCCTTCAAGTTCCGCGTCCCGGTGGCGATCAAGGTGGCGGCCTCGTCGA
>Ga0154505_1044_pt3 | contig 9885 bp, 9 predicted proteins | sample RifGroD2_FD_115984 | JGI IMG/M metagenome (GOLD analysis project Ga0154505, IMG submission 115984) | Desulfuromonadales bacterium GWD2_61_12
GTGAGACCGGCGAGCTCCAGGGTCGTCTGCTCTTCGCCGAAGCCTTCGAGGGCATTGAGGACTTCCCCCTCCAGCCGCTTGAGATGTTCAAAGGTGACATACAAAAAGTTGCCGCTGCCGCAGGCGGGATCGAGAATGCGCAGGTTGCACAAGGTGCGGTGGAAGGTCTTGACCAGGGCAATCGCCCCGGCCTTATCCCCCTGCGCGTCCAACGTCACCGCCCCGGCCAGCACCGCCTCCCAGTCGCCGCGCAGCGGTTCGATCACCGTCGGCAGTACCAGCCGCTCGACGTATTCGCGCGGGGTATAGTGGGCGCCGAGGTGGTGGCGTTCGGTCGGGTCGAGGGCGCGTTCCAGCAGGGTACCGAAGATCGCCGGTTCGACATCGCGCCAGTCGGCCTTGGCCGCCGCCATCAACAGGGCCAACTGCTCCTCGTTGATCGGCAGGGCGGTGGCGTCTTCGAAGAGGCCGCCGTTGAAACGCAGCAACTTTTCGCGCAGCACGGTGGAGAAGCCGCCATCCTTCATCGTTGTCCAGAGCGATGCCGCCATCGGCGCGAAGGCGTCGGCCTGCCCCTTGAGACTCCCCAGCAGGGTGGTGAAACTGAGGTGGGGGATGAGGCCGATATCCTCGGCGAACATGGTAAAGAGACAGCGCTTGAGAAAATTGCCGACAGCCTCGGCGCCATGTCCGGCCTGTTCCAGCGACTTGGCCAGGGTGGCAAGGCGCTCGGCGACCTGACGGGTGGCCTTGGCGCTCTGTTTGGCGGGATCGAGGCTGTGCGGGGTCGTCCAGATCAGGCGCAGCCGTTCGCGGATCGGCGCATGGGCCAGATCGGCCAGGGGGATGCGATAGGAACGGGGGTCGGGAAAGGGGAGATAGGTTTTGCCGGTGCAGGAAAATTCGCTGTAGAGCTCGATGGCATGGCCGACATCGACGACGACGAGAAAAGGCGGCCAACCCTCCTCCACCGGCAGGGCGCGGGCATACTGCTCGGCCTGCCCCTTGGCCTTGAGCATCGCCACGTCCCAGCCTTTGGTGCCGCGTACCGCCGTGCCGCGTCGGGCGGTGAGCCAGCCCGGTTCCGGCTCCTTGACCTGCGGCTCGACGCGGTCGCTCCCCTGCTTGGCTTCGAGGACAAAGCAGCCGCGCTTGTAGAGATCGATGCGTCCGACGCTGCTGCTGCCGTCGCCATAGGCGAAGGCGACGGAGCGTTCGAAGACATAGGCGTTGTCGCGATCAAAGGGGCCGGTGGGATTGGGGCGCTGCACGCCGAGGAGATCGCAGAGTTCGGAGAGGAAGAGCTGATAGTTGGCGCGCTCGGCGGCGCCGGAGGCTTCCCAGCGGCGCAGGAAATCGGTCACGGTTTGGTCGGGTGAGGTTGGTAGCTGCGGCTGCGACACGGTTCCCCCTGTCTTGAAAAATGACGCTCAGGATAGCCCGATTCGCAGGGGTTGAAAAGGGTTAAGGTGAAGGTGGTGGCGAGTGTCGCCGGGCCGGGCCTCCAACCGAATGATTTATACGGTTACTGCCCCATCCGTTGCGGAAACCAGTGCCGCGTGCGGTTGCAGACGGCGCAGACCGAGAGCATCACCGGTACCTCGACCAGCACCCCGACCACGCAGGCCAACGCCGCCCCCGACTCCGGGCCGAAGACGGTAATCGCTACCGCCACCGCCAGTTCGAAGAAGTTGCTCGCGCCGATGAGGGCGCCGGGGGCGGCGACGCTGTAGGGGAGCTTGATCCACTTCATCAGCCCGTAGGCGAGGGATGAGTTGAAATAAACCTGGATGGTGATCGGCACGGCGATGAGGAAGACGTGGAAGAGGCGGCCGGTGATGTTGTCGGCCTGGAAGGCGAAGATCAGGACCAGGGTGGCGAGGAGGGCACTGATGGCGAGCGGGTGGAGTTTGGGGAGGAAGACGCCATTGAACCAATCGGGGCCGTGAGATTTGATCAGGGTCGCGCGGGTGACGACCCCGGCGGCGAGTGGGATGACGATGAAGACGACGATGGAGGTGAAGAGGACGGCGAAGGGGACGATGAGGTTGGAGGCCCCGGCGACGAGGAATTTGACGATGGGGGCGAAGAGCAAAAGCATGAGGAGATCGTTGACCGAGACCTGAACCAGGGTGTAGGCGGGATCGCCGTCGGTGAGGTAGCTCCAGACGAAGACCATGGCGGTGCACGGTGCGGCGGCGAGGATGATGCTGCCGGCGATGTACTGGTCGGCATCGGCCGGATTGATCCACGGGGAGAAGATCAGGCGGAAGAAGAGCCAGGCGAAAAAGGCCATGGAGAAGGGCTTGACGATCCAGTTGACAAAGAGGGTGACGAAGAGCCCCTTGGGGTTCTTGCCGACGTTGACCACCGAGCCGAAATCGACCTTGAGCATCATCGGGTAAACCATCAGCCAGATGAGGATGGCAATGGGGATGTTGATCTGCGAGCCCTCGCCGAATTCGAGCCCGCGCAGGGCGGCGACCCCTCCCGGCAAAAGTTTGCCCAGGGCAACGCCGACCACCATGCACAGGGCGACCCAGACGGTGAGGTACTTGTCGAAGAAGCTCATCTGCTTGGTTGTCATCCCTGTTCCTCCTGTAGAAAATTGCTGACACGCACCTTGATTTCATCCCGCACCCGGCGATATTCGGGGAGAACCTCCGCCTCGCTTCCCGTCAAGCGCGAGGGATCGTCGAAGCCGAGATGCGTCCGCTTGACTCCGCCGAAGAAGAGAGGACATTTTTCGTTGGCGTCGCCGCAGAGGGTGATGACGGCATCGAAATGCTCGCCGGCGAACGCGTCCATGGTTTTGGAACGGTGGCGGGAGATGTCGATGCCGAGTTCGGCCAGGACCAGTATCGCCAGGGGATTGACCTTGGTCGCCTCGGTGCCGGCGGAGAAGGCCTGCCAGCGGTCGCCGAGGAAATGATTGACCAGCCCCTCGGCCATCTGCGAGCGGCAGGAGTTGTGGGTACAGAGGAAGAGGACTTTCTTGCGCACGTTCATATCTCCTTTAATCCGGATTTGCGGATGAATCCGGCCCAAAAAAAATCAGCCGCAGCTTTGTGCTGAACGAAAGCTGTCGAGTCGTTCGCGGTCACTCTTGGCAAGAGACTGTTCGCGCAGGAAGTGGCGCAGCAGCGGCAGGAGTGACTGCTGGAGCGGGCCAAGGGGTTGAGCGAGGGCGTAGTAGGCCCACACCGCTTCGCGCCGGTCGCGCAGCCAGCCGGCGTTTTTCAGGTGGGCGAGGTGGCGCGACACGGTCGATTGCGGCAGCTGCAATGCGGCCATCAGGTCGCAGACGCAGAGTTCCGGTTCTTCCAGCAACAGGGCGAGGATGCGCAGACGGGGCTCTGCGGCGAGGGACTGAAAAGTGAGGGAGAGATATTCCATGCGTGGGACTATATCCGCTTTCGCGGATGTAGTCAAGGCAGGAATCACGTGAGCGCAAAAGTAAATCTCCGCGGTTCAACGGCCGCGGGCCGATACACATTGGGGAAGCTGATTTGAACCTCGTTTCGTCAGAAGTGCTCGAAGCCCTTGTCGTCGGGAGTGTTCGGATGCAATGTCTCGACAACCTGTAACCTTGGCTGTTTGAACGTATCGGCGGGGGGGGCTTTCTCTGCGGGGACAACATCACCCTGATGCAGCCGGCGCGGCGCGCCCCCAGCGGTCAGAACGAAAAAGTCGATAATCTCGCCGAGCTGGTCGCTCTGGCCGGTCAGCTCTTCGGCGGTGCTTGCCATCTCTTCGATGGCGCCGGCGTTTTGCTGGATGACCCGGTCAAGTTCCTGGATCGCCTTGCCGATCTGCTCGGCGCCGGTATCCTGCTCGCGACTCGCGGCGGCGATCTCCTGCACCAGTTCGGCGGTGCGGCGAATCCCCGGGACGATGCCGCCGATCATCTTGCCGGCCTTGTCGGCGACTTCGACACTGGAACCCGAGAGTTTGTTGATTTCCGCCGCAGCCAGCTGGCTCCGTTCGGCGAGCTTGCGTACTTCGGCGGCGACGACGGCGAAACCGCGTCCGTGCTCGCCGGCCCGAGCCGCTTCGATGGCGGCATTGAGGGCGAGAAGATTGGTCTGGCGGGAGATTTCCTCGATGATGTTGATTTTGGCAGCGATCTGTTTCATCGCCGCCACCGCTTCTTCCACCGCCGCGCCGCCGGCCTGGGCGTCATTCGCAACCTGCTGGGCGATCTTTTCGGTCTGCCGGGCGTTGTCGGCATTCTGGCGGATGTTAGCGGTCATCTCCTCGATGCTCGAACTCGCCTCTTCGGCACTGGCGGCCTGTTCCGTTGCCCCCTGGGACATGTCGGCGGAGGAGGCGGAGAGGGCCTGGGCGGCGGAGGTGACGTTGTCGATGGAGATGCGCACCTGCCCCATGACGCTCTGCAGCTTGGCGGCCATGGTTTTCATGGCGTGGCCGAGCTGGTCCTTGTCCGAGGCCGGGGTGACGACGACACCGAGGTTGCCCCGGGCGATGTCGTCGGCGACATCGGCCTGACGCTTGAGGGTTTCGGCCATCTGGTCGAGGGCGGCTGCAAGGAGGCCGAGTTCGTCCCGGCGGTGCAGATTCAGGCGTCCGGAAAAATCGCCGCGGGCAATCTCCTCGGCGAAGTTGACCCCGGCGATAATCGGGGCGACGATGGCCCGGGAGAGCAGGACAGTCACGGTCAGGAGCAGGACGAAAATGCCGCCGCTGACGGCGATGAGGAGTAAGGTTTTGTTGCGGATGGTCGTCGCCGCCTGCCCTTCGAGTTCGTCGATTTCGAGGACCAGGGTGTCGACCATACCGCCGATCTGTTCGCTGAAGCGTTCGTAGCGCATGCGCTGCACCCCGTCGGCGACTTCGAGGGCGGCATCGTAACGTCCGGCCAATACCGCCGGGACGACCTCGGCGTCGAGGGTGCCGCGAAACTCCTGCCAGGTCGCCTTGGCGTCCTCCAGGGCGATGCGTTTCTCCTCGGCCAGGGTCAGGGCCAGGGTATTGTCGAAACGGCTGCCGACATCGTCATAGAGGTAGCCGAGGCTGCTGCGAATCTGCGCCATCTTGTCCTGGTCCCGTTCGACAATCAGGGCGAGGGTTTCGCCGCGCACCTGGTTGAGGTCGGACTTGAGCAGGGCGAGTTGTTCCAGCAGCCCCTTGAAGTCGCGGATGGTCTGATAGATGGGGCCCCCGACCCGGACCTCGCTGACCAGATAGAGCCCGAGCCCGGTCGAGCAGAGGAGGCCGACGAGCATGCCGACGGCGAGAAGCATCATCTTGCTGCGCAGTTTCATGAATTCTCCCGTTACGACGTGTGCTTATCGTGATTGAGTGCAGGAGCGGGGCGGGCACCCCTTGGGCGATACCCGCCCCCCGTCCATTCAGGTTGTAGCCGATAGCTGATTTATTTACGCACCGGCACGAAGTTCTTGCCGACGATGGCCTGACCCTCGACCGAGAGCATGAAATTGATGAACTCCTTCGGCTCGTCCTTGGCCAGACCTTTGGTCACCAGCAGCAGCGGCCGCGAGATCAGGTAGGCGCCCGACTGGATGTTCTTGTCCGACGGCTCGACCCCGCCGAGGGTGATCGCCTTGACCTTGGCGCGCACATCGGCGCTGGTCGCCGCCAGCAGCCCGAGGCTGACACTGCAGATGCCGTTGGGGGTGTTGGCAAGATCGACGATCTGGTCGCGGGGGAGATCGATCTCCTTGAAACCGCTGCCGTAGGCGGCGCCGTCGAGGGCTAGTTCCTGGAACATCTCGACGGTGGCGCGCTTGCCGGTGAGGATCTCGGTGTTGGGGGCGATAACGGCATCCTTGCCGCCGACCTCTTTCCAGTTCTTGATCTGGCCGGTGAAGATGCCCTTGAGCTGTTCCTTGTTCAGGTTCTTGATCGGGTTGTCCTTGTGAACGAAGACCGCGATGGCATCGTAACCGATGGTGGCGCCGACCAGCTTTTCTTTCTTCTCCTCGGGCTTCAGCGGGCGGGAGGCGCCGGCCAGAGGGACTTCGCCGGCGAGGAGGGCCTTGAGCCCCTTGCCCGAACCGGGCTGATCGATCTTGCTGAACTTGATCCCGCTCTTGGCGGTGAAGGCTGCCGCGGCCCCGGCTTCGAGGACCGAGGTGCCGATGGTCGAGGAGCCGCTGTAGCTGAGCTCGGCGGCGAGGACGGGAGAGGTCAGGGCCAGGCAGCTGGCGACGACGAGCAGAGCAAAAATTTTCTTCATGCCGATCACTCCTTGTTGGTAAGAGGATCTCCCGGTCGTGGCCGATTCCATCGGCTCGGGATTAATCCATGTTAAATCGCTGATTGCCTGCGCTATTTGACAATAAATGACAGATCGGGAAACGACAGGCGGACTGGATGCTCGTCGCGCAAAGGTCTCTATTGCGGGTATTTCGCTACTATCGCAGCCAGGAGCGAGGAGGGCCGAACATTGCTCAAGCCAATATGCAGGTGCAGTGCCAAGTACGCGCTGAAATATTCGAGAAAACCCCTTGTCTCCTCCGAATAATCTGTTGACATTGTCCGCCATCCTGCCTAATGTCCGTAAAAGTCCAAAGCTGGCCATGAAAGACAGATGAGGTAATTGTGCACCTTTCTGTGAAAGACGCCGCCGGGCTCCTCGCCGTCTCGGAAAAGACCATCTACCGCTGGATCAAGCGGGAGATTGTCCCGGTTTACCGCATCCACGAGAACTACCGTTTCAACCGCGCCGAGCTCATCGAGTGGGCGACCTCGCGGCGTCTCGGGGTCGCCACGGCGGCCCTGGACGAACCGGAATCCTTGACCCTGCCGCTCCCCGCCCTGACCACGGCGCTGGAAGCCGGCGGGGTTTTTTATCGTCTCGGCGGGCGTAGCCGCGACGAAGTCCTGGCCGAGCTGGTGGCGCACCTGCGTCTCTCCGACGAGGTTGACCGCGATTACCTGCTGCGGGTCCTCATCGCCCGCGAAAATCTCGCCTCGACCGGCATCGGCGAGGGGATCGCCCTGCCGCACCCGCGCGACTATTTCCCCCCCCATCTCCCCCGGCCGACGGTGACCCTCTGCTTTCTCGAAAATGCCGTCGATTTCGGCGCCCTCGACGGCGTACCGGTGCGTATCTTGCTGACCCTGATTGCGCCGACCCGGCGCTTTCATCTCCATCTGTTGTCGCAACTCGGCTTTGTCCTCAAGAGTGCCGCATTCCGCCGGGTGCTGGCGGAGCAGGGGAGTCGCGAAGAGATCTTCGCGGCCCTGCGCCAGGGGGAAGTCGAACAAAAGCTAGCCTGAGTCAAGCTCTGTCCGGATGTATTTGCGAAGGGAACCGCGCGGCAATGCCTTATTCTCCATTCAATGACAGTCGCACCAATCTTTACCGTGAGCGGCCGTGGGTCTTTGTTCTCGGCGGACTGCTGGCGGCGGTGGCGGGCTATGTCAATGTCGTCCTGCTCGAGATCTATCATGTCCCGGTCAGCCACATGAGCGGCGCGGTGTCGCGCCTCGCCATCGACGTCACCACCGTCAATCGCGCCGACCTGCGCGGGGCGCTGGCCATTTTTACCGGGTTCCTCGGCGGCGCCATCTTGAGCGGTCTGATCATCGGTTCGACCCAGATCCGTCCGGGGCGGCGTTACGGCATCGCCATGATGGTCGAAGGGGGGATTCTCTGTGCCGCGACCCTCCTCCTCCTGTCTCAGCAGCGTGTCGGCATCCCCCTGGCGGCTATGGCCTGCGGTCTGCAGAACGCCATGGCCAGCAGCTACTACGGTCTGATCATCCGCACCACCCATGTCACCGGCATGACCACCGACATCGGCGTTCTCATCGGCCATTGCATCCGCTATCGCCGTATCGAGCTGTGGAAGCTCCTCCTGTTGACCTTGCTCCTCTGCAGTTTTTTTACCGGCGGCCTCATCGGCGGCCTCGCCTTCGGCAGGATCGGCATTGCCGCCCTCTTCCTCGCCGCCGTCGGCTGTCTGACGGCCGGCCTTTTCTATTACGAATGGCGCCGCCGCCATCTTCATGAGTTTGTCCTCGACCGCTGGGGCTGTCCCCCTCCGGAGGAGCTGCCATGATCCTCTTCCTTTTGGCCCTGGCCTGCCTCGCCGGTGGCGGTCTGTTGGCCCTGGCGACCTACTCCCGCCCACGGCTGGCGGCGACCTGCGGGCTGGTCGGTGCCCTTCTCGGGACGGGATTCGCCCTGGTTCCGGCCCTCGCAGTCCTGACCGGCGGCGGCTCCCTGGCCTGTGATTACCCCTGGACCGTCCCGGCCGGACGTTTCACCCTCCTACTCGATCCCCTGGCCGCTTTTTTCATTCTCCCCATCGCCCTTCTCGCCTTCCTCTGTGCCATTTACGCCATCGGCTATCTCCAGGATTATCCTCGCCCCACGGCCCTCGGCGCCCACTGGTTCTTCTTCAATGTCCTCGTCGCCGGCCTGCTCCTGGTCGTCACCGCCGCCAATACCGTCCTCTTTCTGGCGGCGTGGGAGATCATGACCGTCGGCTCCTTCTTCCTCATCGCCCTTGAACACCGGCAGACCGAGGTGCGCCAGGCCGCCTGGCTCTACCTCGTCCTCGCCCACCTGGCGCTGATGTTTCTCTTCGCTTTTTTTATCAGCGCCGGCGTTCACTGCGGCAGCCTGGCCTTTGCCGATTTCGCCCGCCTGGCGCAGCTTCCCGAGGCGACGGCCACCCTCCTGGCGGCTCTCGCCATTGCCGGTTTCGGGGTCAAGGCCGGACTCTTTCCCCTCCACGTCTGGCTCCCCGATGCCCACCCGGCGGCGCCGAGTCACGTCTCCGCCCTGATGTCGGGAGTGGTGGTCAAGACCGGGATCTACGGCATCCTCCGGGTCGTCGGCCTGTTGCCGACGGCGGCGCCGGAAATCGGTCTCGTCCTCATGCTCCTCGGCGGGGCCGGGGCCCTCTACGGCATCGCCATGGCGACGTTGCAGCGCGACATCAAACGCTGCCTGGCCTACTCCACCGTCGAGAATGTCGGCATCATCTTCCTCGGTCTCGGTCTCGGTTTTTATGCCCTGCGCCACGGTCAGCCGGCCCTCGCCGCCCTCGCCTTCGCCGGCGGTCTGCTGCACTGCTGGAACCATACCCTTTTCAAGGGGTTGATGTTTCTCGGCGCCGGCAGCCTGCTCCATGCCACCGGCAGCCGCGATATGAACCAGATGGGCGGGTTGCTCCAGCGCATGCCGTGGAGCGGTACCCTCCTTATCGGCGGCAGTCTCGCCATCGCCGCCCTGCCGCCTTTCAACGGGCTGGTCAGCGAATGGCTCCTCTATCTCGCGCTCTTGCAGTCGGGACTCCCGGCCGAGGGTTTCGGCGGCCTGGCGCCGCTGCTGCTGGTCGGGGTCCTCGGCCTGACCGGCGCCCTTGCTCTCGTCGCCTTTTCCCGCCTCCTCGGTATCGCCCTCCTCGGCGAACCGCGCACCCCGGCGGCGCGACAGGCCCACGAGGCGGCGCCGAGCATGCTCGTGCCGATGTGCCTCTTGCTCTTCTGCTGTCTGGCCATCGGCCTGCTGCCGCAGCTGGCCGTCGGTCTCCTCATCCCCCCCCTGGCCGAGCTCGTTCCCGGCGCGGGTGAGCTGATTGCGCCGAGGCTGGCGCCCCTGGCCGAGTTCGGGCGTTGGGGGGGCTACCTCCTCGGCGGACTCGGCGCCGCGACCCTCGCCCTCCTCTGGTTGCTCCGCCAGCGTCCCGGCGCCCTCGCCAGCACCTGGGGGTGCGGTTTCGCCTTTCCGACACCGCGCATGGCCTATACCGGTGAGGCCTACGCCGAGCTGACCCGGAATCATCTCCTCCCGGCGGTGTTGCGGCCCCTGCCGGAAGGCTCGGCGGCGGTGAGCGGGCTCTTTCCGCGGCTGGTCAGCCGCCTCCAGCGCAGTCTCGACCCGAT
>Ga0154505_1066_pt1 | contig 9663 bp, 8 predicted proteins | sample RifGroD2_FD_115984 | JGI IMG/M metagenome (GOLD analysis project Ga0154505, IMG submission 115984) | Desulfuromonadales bacterium GWD2_61_12
CGGCAGCGGGGGTCGCTGCCGGTGTCGGCGGGGCTGCCGGTGTCGGCGGCGGCAGCGGGGGTCGCTGCCGGTGTCGGCGGGGCTGCCGGTGTCGGCGGGGCTGCCGGTGTCGCTGCGACTGCGCCCGGAGCTGCCGGTTTCGGCGCTACGACAGGAACCTTGACCGCCACGGGAGCCGGTTTCACAGGCTCCGCTTCCATCCCCGGAATTCCGTACAAATAGAAATATGCCCCGGCGCCGACGAGAATGACCAACAGCAGGAGCAGGGTCCGTTTCTGCCCTCCCCCGGAAGGGGGCTTTATCGGGGGGGGCGGTAGCGGATCGGGGGCGGAGAAATCGTCATCCCCTTCATCGAAGGTAAACTCTTTGTCCTTGGCCATGTCTGCAGAACCTCCTTAGTGCTTGGAATGCGCGTTATCTTCAGCGGGATGATGGATCCCTGCCAGGATCTTGGCGGTCAGATGCGGGGGAACCTCTTCGTAGTGGCCGAACTCCATGGTGAAAAGCCCCCGGTCCGAGGTCATGGAACGGAGGTCCGGAGCGTACTTGAGGACTTCGGCCATCGGCACCAGCACGGAAACGACCTGGTTGCTCCCCTGGGGCTCGACCCCGAGAACCTTGCCGCGACGGGAGTTCATATCACCGATGACATCGCCGATGCAGTCTTCCGGGACGACGATTTCCATGGTCATCACCGGCTCCAGCAGGACCGGAGCGGCTTCCTCCATGGCTTGTTTGAAGGCCATGGAACCGGCGATCTTGAAGGCCATCTCCGAGGAGTCGACGGAGTGATGCGAGCCATCGACCAGGGCGACCTGGAAATCCTGCACCGGAAAGCCGCCGAGGACTCCCTTGCGCATCGCTTCGTGCACCCCCTTGTCGACGGCGGGGATAAATTGGCGCGGCACCACGCCGCCGACGACCTTGTCGACAAATTCGTAACCGGCTCCCCGCGGCAGCGGACGCACCTCGATATGGACATCGGCGAACTGGCCCCGGCCGCCCGACTGTTTCTTGTGCCGATAGTGCTGCTTGACCGATTTCTTGATGGTCTCGCGGTACGGCACTTTCGGCTCCTTGAGGATGACATCGACGCCGAACTTGCGCTTGAGCTTCTCCACCGCCACCTCGACATGGACCTGGCCCATGCCGGAGAGGATCATCTCCTTGGTCTCCTCCTCGCGCTGCACGTGGAGGGTCGGATCTTCCTCCATGAGGCGCTGCAGCGAACTCATGATCTTTTCCTCGTCCCCCTTGCTCTTGGTCTCGAGGGCGAAGGAGATGACCGGCTTCAGCGCCATCGGACTGGGATAGACGATGGGCCGGGCGCCATCGCACAGGGTATCCCCCGTCGCCGTCTCCTTGAGCTTGGCGACGGCGACGATATCGCCGGCCTCGGCCTCGCCGATGGCATGCTGCTTCTTCCCCTCCAGCTCGAAGATCTGGCCGATGCGCTCCGTCGTCTCCTTGTTGGGGTTGTAGACGATGGAATCGCTCTTCAAGGTGCCGGAATAGATGCGGAAGAGGGTCAGTTTCCCGGCATAGGGATCGCTGATGGTCTTGAAGACCATGGCCGAGAAGGGCGCCTCGGGATCGGGACGCCGCTCTTCCGGGCTGTCGGTCTTGGGATTGACTCCGTATTGGATCCCCTTGTCGATGGGCGAGGGGAGACAGGCGACGATGAAATTGAGGAGATTGCGTATGCCGATATTGGCCGTGGCGCTGCCGCAGAAGACCGGCAGAAAGACCTTGGTCAGCGTCCCCTCGCGCAAACCGAGAAGGATGTCTTCCTTGCTCAGGGTCTCCCCTTCGAGATACTTCTCCATCAAGGCATCGTCGGCTTCGGCCACCGCTTCCAGCAACTGGCCACGCAGGCGCTCGGCTTCGCCGAGATATTCGGCGGGGATGTCGATTTCGTCATAGGTCCCCTTCTCGTCGAACTTGAAAAAACGCGCCTTCATATCGACCAGGTCGATGATCCCCTTGAATTCTTCCCCGGCGCCGACCGGCATGCTCACCGCGACGGTCCGGGTCTTCAGGGACTTCTGGATATCGTCGACCGCCTTGAGAAAGTCGGCGCGCTCGCGGTCCATCTTGTTGACGAAGGCGATGCGGGGGATCTCGAATTCCTGGGCCCACTCCCAGATCTTGATCGCCTGCGCCTTGACTCCGTCGACGGCCGAGACGACCAGGACCGAGCCGCCGAGGATGCGCAGGCAGTTGCGGGTATCGTGGAGAAAGTTGGTGTAACCGGGGGTGTCAACGATGTGCAGGCTATGGCCTTTCCACTCGCAGTGGTTGAGACTCGAACTGATGGTAATGCCGCGCTTGATCTCCTCGGGCTCGTAATCCATGGTCGAGGTCCCCTGGTCGACCTTGCCGAGACGGTCGGTCATGCCGGTGTTATAGAGAATCGCCTCGGTCAGGGAGGTCTTCCCCGCCCCGCCCTGTCCGACAATCCCCAGATTGCGAATCTTCGTCGTAGCGAACTTGCCCATGAATCGCTCCTTTCACTCCCGGTTGGTGGAATCGAACGAAGAACATCTTTCACGGTACAAAAACCTGGTTGCACGAAATGACGGGAGGGGAACACCCCGGAACGCTGTGCTCAACTCGCCTTGTTGCGCCGATAGATGATGCGCAGACCCTCCAGGGTCAAGTGGGGATCAACCGCTTCGATGCATTGCGAGGCCGGCGCAATCTCCCCGGCCAGACCACCCGTCGCCACCACCAGAGGCTCTTCCCGGGCTTCCTGTTTCATGCGGCTGACGATCCCGTCGACCAGACCGACATAACCGTAGAAAATTCCGGCCTGCATGCTGTGGACGGTATTCTTGGCGATGACCTGGGGGGGGCGGGAAAATTCGACTCGCGGCAAGCGACTGGCCCGCTGGAAGAGGGCCTCGAAGGAGATGCCGACCCCCGGGGCGATGGCCCCACCGAGATATTCACCTCGGCCCGAGACGTAATCAAAGGTGGTGGCGGTGCCGAAATCGACGACAATGAGGTTGCGCTTGTATTTTTCAAAAGCGGCGACGGCGTTGACGATGCGATCGGCGCCGACCTCTTTGGGGTTGTCATAGAGGATCGGCATCCCGGTTTTGATCCCGGGACCGACGATGTACGGCTGACACTTGAAATAATCGCGACAGAGCCCCTCCACCGTCAGCACCATCGGCGGGACGACACAGGAGACGATGACATCGTCGATCACGGCAAAAGTCAGCTCCGCGTGGCGAAAAAGTTCGTGCAGGAGCATGGCGTACTCATCGACGGTCCGCGCCTTGTCGGTGGTCACCCGCCAGCTGCGCTGCAGCTCCTCCCGGGCATAGAGACCCAGCACCGTATTGGTGTTCCCGACATCGATGACCAGAAGCATCAGAAACCTCGGGCGGGAGGAAGGGCGGCTGCCGCCAGGGGGCGGACATCGCCGGAGAGGATGCGCTCGATCTCCCCTCCCGGCAGGCGCAGCAACAGCGCCCCATCGGTATCGATCCCCGTCACCTCGCCGGTCAGGCGGGAACCTCCATCCTCGACGGCGACACCGTGGCCGACCAAGTCGAAGTACCCTTCCCAGCCTTCCCGGATCGGGGCAAAGCCCCGTTCGTGAAAGAGGGTATAGAGATCATCGAGTTCACGCAGCAGGGCCCGGCAGAAAGCGAGGCGCGACACCGCCGACCCCTTTTCCTGGGCCAGGGAGGTGGCCGGATAACGCAGGTTAGCGGGGAACTGCGCCGTCGTCATATTCAGATTGACCCCGATACCGAGGACGAGAAAGTGGATATGCTCGGTCTCGGCACTCATTTCATTGAGCAAACCGGCCACCTTGTGTCCCCGCAAGAGGACATCATTGGGCCATTTGACCGTCGGCCGCAGGCCGCTCATCGCTTCCACCGCCCGGGCCACGGCCAGGGCCGAGAGGAAGGTGAACTGCGGGGCATGGCGCGGAGCCAGATCGGGGCGCAACAGGACCGAAAGATAAAGATTGACCCCCGGCGGCGAGGTCCAGGTCCGTCCCATGCGTCCCTTACCGGCGCTCTGCTCGTCGGCAATGACCACGGTCCCTTCGGCGACATCCGTTTCGCCGCAGTGCCAGGCGCGCAGGTTGGTCGAATCAATGCTGTCGTGGCACTGCAACTCCCGCCCGATGCAGCGTGTTCCCAGACCGGCGGCGATCTCCGCCGCCAGCAGCAGGTCGGGGTTAAGGAGGAGGCGATAACCGCGGGATGGCACTGCCTCGACTTCAAAGCCGGCGCCACGCAACTGGGCGATCTGCTTCCACACGGCGCTACGCGACACCCCGAGCCGACGACTGATGCTCTCGCCCGAAACAAACGCGCCGCGATGCTCGCGCAACAGCGTCAGCAACCCTTCGCGCGTATCCTTCCCCTTCATGACCTCTCCACCGGCAGCATTGATCGACTATTGAAAAAGCATGGAAATGTCGGACGACCTGAAGGAGTGAGTCAGCGCTCCGACGGAGATGAGGTCGACACCGGTCTCGGCAATGGCCCGTACGGTCTTGAGGTTGACCCCACCCGAGGCCTCGAGGAGGGCTCGCCGATCGACCAGCTGTACCGCCTCGCGCAACTGGAGCAGATTCATGTTGTCGAGGAGGATGATATCGGCGCCGGCGGCGACCGCCTCGCCGACCTCGGCCAGGGTCGTCGTCTCGATCTCGATACGCAGGGTGTGGGGAACCCGTCCCTTGGCGCGACCGAGGGCGGCGGTGATACTGCCGGCCGCAGCGATATGGTTCTCCTTGATCAGCACGCCATCGTACAGGGCGTGGCGGTGGTTGCGCCCGCCGCCGGCCCGCACGGCGTATTTCTCGAGAACCCGCAGCCCCGGCGTGGTCTTGCGGGTATCGACAATCGCCGCCCCGGTGCCATCGACAGCCTTGACGAACTGGGCGGTCAGGGTGGCGATGCCGCTCATGCGCTGGAGGAGATTGAGGGCCACCCGCTCGCCCATGAGCAAGGAGGCGGCCTCCCCCTTGATCCAGGCAAAGACCTCGCCGCGACGGACCCGACTGCCATCCTCGCGCAATTTTTCGAAATCGACATGACCGTCGATCTGGGTAAAAACGCGTCGTACCACATCGACACCGGCGAGAACGAAATCGTCTTTGGCCACCAGCTCGGCCCGCGCCTGGGTTCCCGGCGGGATACAGGCCATGGTGGTGACATCGCCGCTGCCGATATCCTCGGTCAAAGCGTTACGGATGATGCGATCGATTTCCGGCATCCGATTCTCCCATGTAACATATTGAAAACGTTTTCGTTATAACACAGCGCACAGAGCCCCCGCAACCGAAAACCCGGCTCCGTCGCGGGCCCGCTTTAAGCCTTTACTTTTTTGCTCGCTGTGCTATCAATTGACTCGCAACGAATCCGCCACAATGACGCAATATTGACGCACCGGCACTCCGTCGCAATTCATTAATCCTTACCGACCGGTCGTTGTTCCCCCGAAGGAGGTCAACATGCAGCGCATCCCCGGATTAATCCTGCTTCTCGCCGCCCTCTGCTGCGGCGGCTGCGTCACCACCGGCACCTACGAGGAGAAAGTCGCAGAAGCCCGCCTCCTCGACAGCAGCGTCAAAGCCCTCGAGGAGGAATATGCCGGGTTGTTCAAGGTGAAAGAGGGCCTGGTCCAGGAGAAGAAGGAGCTGAACCAGAACCTCACCGCCGCCATGCAACAATCCGCCGATCTGCGGCAGGACCTGATCCGCGCCCGGGCCGACACCGATCGTCTCGAACGGGTTCTGTCCGCCCGCAGTCAGGAGGCCGGCCAGGCCATGGCCGAAATGCGGCAGACCATCGACCGCCTCGAGGGGGATAACCGCCGCCTGCAGCAGCAGATCGAGACCGAGCGTCTGGCCCGCGAAGCCCGCCTGGCCGAAGTCAAAGGCACCTATGACGAACTCGTCAGCAAGATGGAGTCGGAGATCACCCGCGGCGAAATCACCATCTCCGACCTGCAGGGGCGCCTGACCGTCAACATGGTCGAACGCATCCTCTTCGATTCGGGCCGGGCCGACGTCAAACCGGCCGGGCTCGAGGTGCTGCAACGGGTCGGCGAGATTCTCGGCGGGGTCGAGGGTAAGGAGATCCGCGTCGAAGGGCACTCCGACAATGTCCCCATCAGCCCGCGCCTCCTCTCGACCTTCCCCAGCAACTGGGAACTCTCCACCGCCCGCGCCACCAACGTGGTCCATTTCCTCCAGGACAAGGTCGGCATCGCCGGCGCCAAACTCTCCGCCTGCGGCTTCAGCGAGTTCCGTCCGGTCGCCGATAATGCCAGCAGCGAGGGCCGCGCCCAGAACCGCCGCATCCAGATCGTTCTGGTCCCCATCGAAGAGCGGATCGAAGCCCCGGCCAAATAGCCATGTTCATTTCTTCGGCAACGCAAAAAGCCGGGCCCTGGGCCCGGCTTTTTGCGTTGCAATAGCTACGGTTATCGGGGCCTAGCGCAGTTGCCGGGCCAGGTAGAGAAAGGCGCCGCCGACGGAAATACTGGCGAGAACGTTGCCGACGTTGCTGACCAGCAGCGAAAAGTCGTAACGGAAGGGATATTCCTTGGCGAGAAAATCGAGGTCATAGACGCGGATGTAGAGTTCCGACCCTTTCCACAGGAAGATGCAGACGAAGACCAACATGAAAATAAGGAATCCCTTGCCGATGGGGCTGTCCTTGACGTTGATGTAGATCTTGCGAATCATGTCGATATTGATCAGGGAGAGAAAGACCCAGTTGGAGAGACTGACGACCTTGATGATGCGCAGGGTGTCGAAGTCGGGGGTCGGGTTGATCAGGATGAAGACGAGGGAGCCGACAATGACCCCAATAGTCGCCAGGTAGACGTAGAGCTTGTTCCCTTCGAGTTCGAGGGTGCGGGAGAAGACGTAATACTCCTGAAAACCATGGGTCATGACCATGATGGAAATCGTCCCGATGATCAGGCCCATGGCTTCCACCTGGGGGATGTCCATGCCGGGAAGAAAAGGGATGGCCTGGGGGATCATCTCGCCGATGAGGACGAGAAAAAAGCCGAGGGAAATGCTGGTCCAGACTCGGGCATTGCCCAGACTGAAATAGAAGGAAACGACTCCGGCCAGCAACCACAGGCCGATCTGCACCAAACTCCAGTTCATGTCACATGCCTCCCTGAAATAACATCAGTTGCGCAAATTACCCCGCCTTGGCCATGCCGCGCACACCGCGCTTCATTTCGTCGAGCATGGTATTGACCGCCGTCGGTCCGGCCACCAGCTTGGCCGCCTTGCCGAGATTGTCGAAAAAGGTGGTAAAGCCGGCTTCAGTCAGCCCGGCCGCCAGGCTGCGCTCGAACTCCTTGTCGACCAGCGACCCGCCGATCTTGCCGACGTGGCGTTCGGCGGTACTGCGCAGCAGGGCAACGAGGCGCTGGCGGCGTTCCTGTTCGGCGAAACCCTGGGTGCGGCTGGCTTCCTCCTGCTCCTGTTTTTGCAGGCGCTGCCGCTGTTCCTGAGCCTTTTGCCAGAGTTTGCCGATATCGGCCGACTGCATGAGGTCGGCCATGACCGAAACATCATTGCCCTTGCTGCTGAGGACGTCGATTTTGGCCCCGGGGAGGCGGGCCACCGACATGGAGGTGCCGGGGGTCGTCTCGATCTCCGTCGAGCCGTCGTGGAAGAAACCCAAGGGGTTGCCGTCACGATAGAAAATCAGCGCCACATGCTCGGCGGTGTAGATGCGCAGACAACCGCTGAGTTGGTCGCTCTTGAACTGGCCGAGGAGGGCCTTGATATCGATGAGCTTGAGCTCCTGGCCGCGGTAAAGGACTTCGCCGTGGAGGAGGGCATGAATACTCATGGCCAGCTCGTTGGAGAGACGGAAGATGTCGAGGGTGCAGCTGCCGGCCAGGGCCAGTTCGAAGAGGCGGGCGAGGGCATCGTAGGCGATGAGGACATGACGCTCCCCTTCGAAAAGGGCGCTGATCAGCTTCCCCTGTTCGAAGATGACGATGCCGACCCCCTGCGGGGTATCGAAGCGGAGATAACCGCTGAAGCCGCTTTCCTTGAGCTTTTTCAGGGCCTCGGGAAGATTGACTTTAGCGGGGTCGACCTTTTCTTTGACGGGAATGCCCCGGGGGAGGAGAATCATGCCGAAACCTCGATGACCCGATGAAAGCGGATCGTGGGATGTTAGGTTCGCAGTTGTAGCCGATGCGACGCCTTTTTGTCAATAAAGGATTGCGATTCCAAAGAGTTCAGCTGCGGTTCAAGCCGCGGCATAGATCGCCGCCAGGACCCGGTGACGCAGGGCGGCAAAGTTCCGCCGTCCCCCGCCCGCCCCCCAGCCACGGGCCGGAGCCAGGGCCACCAGCAGGGCATCGCGGTAAAAGTCGGCAGCGTGGCGGGAGCAAACCGTGCGCAGAAAGGCCTCTATCTCGGCGTGCCCGGCCAGGGCCAGCTCCTCCTGCAGCAGCTCCTCGCCGTCGGCCGCGAAGAGCTGTAATCCCACCATCTCCCCCGGAGACGACAGCCCCGCCGTCGCCAGGTTGAAGGCGAGCATGCCGCTCTCCGGCAACGACTCGCCGACCTCGCTGGCGACCAGGAGACCGCCGAGACAGTCGCGATGGAGCCAGCCCTTGTGCCGCGTCTGCACGTTCTGCCAGAGCAGGACATCGTCCGCATCACCGACCCCGTCGCAGAGCGGACACAGCGCCGGCAGCCGCCGCAACCACCGAGCGCTCCCCTCGGCGCCAGCAACGACCGGCGCTTGCGGGACAAAGGCGGCGTAGCGGGTCATGACGAAGTCGGCGAGGTCGCGATACTGCTGGTGGACCACGGTGTTGCGGGCATGGGTGAGAATGGGGTAGACGCGACTGGTGAGGTTGGTGGCGAGCCCTTCGACCTTGGGGCTCTTGGCGATCCAGGTATCGACCACCTGATAGCCCCGTTCGCGGGCGGAAAAGGTGAGAAAGTCGCCGACACCGATATCCTCGCGCAGGCGCAGGCGGGCATCGATAAGACTCGGCACCAGCCACAACCGCGCCGGATCGCCGCCGGCGTCCGCGAGGACCTGTAACAGGGAGGCGGCGTTGACCAGGGAGGGACGATCCTTGATCGGGGCGAGAATCAGGTCGGCGGCGAGGAGGGCGCTGCGGGTGAAGTAGTCGATGATCGGGCGGGTGTCGATGATGAAGATGCCGCCGAGGGCGGAACGCCGGAGCAGCTCGCCGAGGCGGCCGGGGTCGGCGTCGGGGGGATGCAGGCTGCGCTCCGAAGCGAGGTACTGCACGCCGTATTCGCCGAGCTGGACCAGTTCGTTCAGCGGGACGCCGGCGAAGAGGTCGGCGACGGAGCGCCCCGGGCGGGCGCCGATGGCGAACATGCCCTCGACACTGAAATGGTTGTCGAAGGAGACCACCGTCACCGGCAGATCTTCGTGCAGCGCCTTGAGATAGACGGCGAGGTTGGTCGCCAGGGTGGTCTTGCCGACCCCGCCCTTTTCGCTGGCGACGGTAAGGACAAAGGGGATCGAGGACATCACCCCTCCGCCAGCGGCTGCAAACTTTCCCAGCGGCCGTAAAGGAGAGCGATCTCTCCCTGCAACTCGGCATGGCGCGCGGAGACCTCGCGCCAGCGCACGGCATCGCGATAGAGTTCGGGATCGG
>Ga0154505_1068_pt1 | contig 9581 bp, 8 predicted proteins | sample RifGroD2_FD_115984 | JGI IMG/M metagenome (GOLD analysis project Ga0154505, IMG submission 115984) | Desulfuromonadales bacterium GWD2_61_12
CCGCTGGGCTAGCATTCATTGGTTGATGCCGTACTCCCAACCCCCTACGACCTCCTCGTCCTCCTCGGCCCCACCGCCTCGGGCAAGACCCGGCTGGCGGTACAAGTGGCAGAGGCTTTTGGCGGCGAGATTATCTCGGCCGACTCGCGCCAGGTCTACCGCGGCCTCGATCTCGGCAGCGGCAAGGATCTGGCCGAATACGGCACGGTCCCCTATCACCTCATCGACCTCATCGAACCGGGGGAGGAGTACAACCTCTTTGTCTTTCAGCGCGACTGTTTCGCCGCCATCGCGGCGGTGCGGGGGCGGGGGCGGCTGCCGGTCCTGGCCGGGGGGACGGGGATGTATCTCGACGCCGTCCTCAAGGGCTACCGCCTGGTGCCGGTGGCGGAGAATCCCGAGCTGCGCGCCGAGCTGGCAACCCTCGGCGATGCGTCCCTGGCGGCGCGCCTGAGCGAGCTGCGGCCGCAGTTGCACAACACCAGCGACACCAGCGACCGGGCCCGACTGCTGCGGGCCATCGAGATCGCCGTTGGCGAATGTGCCGTCGCGGCTACCCTCCCCCCGCCCCCCCCGATCCATCCCTTGATCTTCGGCTTGAGCTGGCCCCGTCCCGAGCTGCGCCGGCGCATCACCCTGCGGCTGAAAGAGCGCCTGGAGCAGGGTTTGATCGAGGAGGTGCGTCAGCTCCACGAGGAGCGCGGGGTGGCGTGGGCGACTCTGGAGTATTACGGCCTCGAATACCGCTATCTCGCCCGCCACCTGCAGGGGGTGCTCTCGTACAACGACATGTTTCAGCAACTGAATAGCGCCATCCACGATTTCGCCAAGCGTCAGGAGACATGGTTTCGCCGCATGGAGCGTCAGGGGACGCAGATTCACTGGCTCGATGCCGCCGCCGATCCGCTGGCGCAGCTGCGGGCGGTCGTCGCCGGTAAGGCCGAGAGGCTTGGTCAGTGACAAAAGTCCGCGCAGCTCTTACTCCCACCGCCGTCGCCGCCTATCGCCAGCGTTTCCCCCTGCCCCAGCCGTGGCGATTGGAGGGGTGTGCAGACGGCGGTTTTGCCGGGGCGGTGGTGATCCCCGCCCTCGCCGAAAGTCCGGAACTTTTCGCCACACTTGCCACTCTCGCCAGCAATCCATCTGACCTGTTGCAACGTTTTCTGGTTGTCGTCGTCGTCAACCATCGCGCCGACGCCAGTCCGGCGGAGCAGACCGACAACCGCCTGACCCTGCAACGACTCGCCGGCGGCGACGGGGTGCCGGAACGCCTCAAACTGGCCTGGGTCGACGCGGCAACGCCGGGGCGGGAACTCCCCGCTGGTGACGGGGTTGGACTGGCGCGCAAGATCGGTTTCGATCTCGCCCTCGACCGGCTGGAAGCAGCGGGCCGTCCCTTTCTCGTCGGTCTCGATGCCGATACCCAGGTCGAGGCGAGTTACCTCTCCGCCCTCTCTGCCCACTTTGCCGGCAACGCCGCCGGCGCCGCCTGCCTCCCCTTCTGCCACCGTCCCGCCGTCGATGCGCAGGGAGAGGCGGCCATCGTCCGCTATGAACTCTTCCTGCGCCACTATGTCCTCGGTCTGCGCCTCGCCGGTTCCCCCTATGCCTACCACAGCATCGGCAGCGCCTGCGCCTGCATGGCGGCGGCCTACCTCAAGGCCGGGGGGATGAACCGCAAGCAGGCCGGGGAGGATTTCTACTTCCTCCAGCAGCTGGCCAAGACTTCCGGCATCGCCACCCTGCGCGGCACCACCGTCCATCCGTCAGCCCGCGCCTCCGGGCGGGTTCCCTTCGGCACCGGTCGCAGCATGACCCGGCAACTTGTCGAGGGGGATGCGGCGGTGCGCTTCTATCCGGGAGAAGCCTTCCGTCTCCTCGGCGCCTGGCTGGCCCTGGCCGCTACGGAGCAGAGCGACGACGGCACCCTCCTCTTGGCGCGGGCGGGGGAGCTGTCGCCGGGCCTCGCGGCCTTTCTGGCGGACGCCGGATTGGCACGGCTCTGGCCGCAGCTGCGGCGGCAGCACCGGACGCCGGCGACCTTTGCCGCCGCCTTTCACCGCTGGTTCGACGGCTTTAAAACCTTGCGCCTGATCCATACCTTGTGTGCCGAGGAGTTGCCGCCGATTTCGGCGGAGGTGTCCCTGGCCGGGTTGGCCGACTGGGCCGGGCTGGCGCCGGCCGCCGACATCGCCGGCTGGTTGCACCAGCTGTGCCGGGCCGAGGCGGACACGGATGGCCAAGGGGGGGAGAGTGCAAGGAATTTCCTTTAAAATTCATCGGCTCTGGTGTATATATGGCGGCGGCGTCGGGCCGCTGTCGGTCCGCGGGATGTGCCGGGAGCTTTCATGAGCGAGACCAGGCCACAAGCTCCACCTGTCGTGCCGGGCGATCCGCGGAGAAATCTGCGCTCGCCGCTGATGGTTCTGCGGGTGCGGCTCGATGATGGGCGCAAGACCTTTTTTGGCTATGCCAAGAACATCAGCCGGGGGGGGATCTTCATCGCCACCATCAATCCCAAGGAGGTCGGCAGCCGCTTCCAGGTCGAGATTCCCTTGCCCCCGCCTTTGTGCCGGACCTTGCAGTGTTTCTGCGAGGTCGTCTGGATCCGGGATTTCAGCAAGGGCTCCCTTTACGAGCCGGGAATGGGGCTGAAATTTCTCGATCTTCCCGCCGAGATGGCCGAGCGCATCGAGGGCTGGATCGGCAGTGTCGGTGCCTGAGGTCGCGACACCGTCAGGCGATCAATCAATAGACCCGGAAGGCGGCGCAATTGCACCGCCTTCCTTGCTTTCCCCGACGACCCTGTGCGGCGCGGGCCGGGTAGGAGAGAGAAGATCATGAAAGGCATCCTGTTGCGTTGGGGGATCTTGACCCTGGCGATTCTCGCGGCGGCTTATCTGCTCGAAGGGATCGAGGTCGGCAACTTTGGCACCGCCCTCGCCGCCGCCGCCATTCTTGCGATTCTCAATGCCTTTCTGCGGCCGCTGCTGATTCTGCTGACCCTGCCCATCAATATCCTCTCTCTGGGGCTCTTTACCTTTGTCATCAACGCCCTGCTGCTGAAACTGGTCTCCGTCGTCATTGCCGGTTTCGTCGTACAGGGTTTCTGGGTGGCGCTGGTCGGGGCCCTGATCATCTCCCTGGTCAGCTGGCTGCTGACCTCCTTCGTCAGCGACCAGGGGCGGGTCGAAGTCATCAACCTGCGTCAGAACCGCAAGGGAGAATGGCAATGACGGGTAATCGCTGGGTCCGGCGCAAGCGCTCCCTCTTCGGCCGCAGGGAGAGTTCCTTTTCCCGTCGTCCGCGGGGCGGCTCCATCTTCTTTCGCGTTGTTCTCGTGGCGGTCGTTGTCACCGCCGCCTGGTACTACCTGCGTGATCTGAGCGCCCCGCTTGTGAGCGGCGTTCCGGCGGCGGGGCCGGTGGGGGCCAAGCAGGAGCTGGTGCTGCGCCTCGCCGATGGCGGCACCGGTCTGCGCCAGGTCCAAGTGACGGCAGTGCAGGGGGCGAAGCAGGTGGTGCTGGTCGACAAGAGCTATGGCTCCGGCAGCCACAACGCCGAGGAGCGGTTCACCCTGGAGAAGGGCGGACTGGTCGATGGCCCCTTCGAGTTCGTCATCGCCGCCCGCGACCACGCCCTCTTTCCCCTGCTGCAGGGGAACCGGCTGGAGCAGCGTCTCAGCCTCGAACTCGACAGCCAGCCGCCGACCCTGACGGTGCAGTCGGGGACGACCAACTTCAACCAGGGCGGGGCCGGTCTCGTCGTCTTCACCGCCTCGGAAGAGCTCGGCAGCGCCGGCATCCGCGTCGCCGACCACTTCTTTCCCGCCTTCCGCCAGGCGTCGGGGAGCTATCTCTGTCTCCTCGCCTTCCCCTGGAACCTCGCCCCGGGCGCCTTCGTGCCAAAGATCGTCGCCAGCGACCGGGCCGGCAATGAGCGGGTGACGGGAATCTACTTCCGCACCAACGCCAAAAAATTTCCCACCGACCGCATCGTCGTGTCGCAGGCCTTCCTCGACAACAAGATCGTCCCCGACTTCCAGCACTATTTCCCCGAGACCAGCGATCCGGCGGCCCTCTTCCTCCGGGTCAATCGCGAACTGCGCGGACAGAATCTCAAGACCATCCTCGAACACGGTCGCGAAACCGCCGCCACTCCCCTGTGGCAGGGGGCTTTCCAGCGCCTCCCCAAAGCCGCAGTGCCGGGTTACTTCGCCCAGACCCGGACCTACCTGATGGGCGGCCGCACCGTCGATCGGCAGACCCACCTCGGCATCGACCTCGCCTCCACCGCTCAGGCCCCGGTCCCGGCCGCCAACAGCGGCAAGGTCATCTTTGCCGGTGAACTCGGCATCTACGGCGACTGCGTCATCATCGACCACGGCCTCAACCTGCAGACCCTCTACGGTCACCTCAGCCAGATCGATGTCGGCGAGGGGACACAGGTGCAAAAGGGGGAAACCATCGGCCGCACCGGAACCAGCGGCCTCGCCGGGGGTGACCATCTGCACTTCGATGTCCTCATCGCCGGGCGCCAGGTCAATCCTCTCGAATGGTGGGATGCGGCCTGGCTCGAGAACAATATCGTCGGCAAACTGCGTCTCGCCGGACTCCCCTGACCAAGGGGAGAAAAACTTTCGCTTCACATCCTGGGCAATGTCAGGTAACCTTTTGAACTATAGTATTTTTATTTGATTTTAATCTGACGAGGGTCAACCGCTAAAACGACGGGATAACAAATCAGGACCCTCATGCCCTTCTCGACCGTTCACCCCCTCGGCACCCCCCGCGGCAATGACCTGTCCGCGCGCGCCGCGCGCATCCGCCTGGTCGTCCAGATCCGCTGGCTCCTGCTGATCCTCCTCGGCGCCTATGCCTTTATCGCCGCCGCCGCCTTTGCCGCCAGCCCCTACGGCTTTTTCCTCTCCCCCCTGCAACTGCAGATTCTCCTCCTGACCGTCGCCACCGTCGCCGCCTGCAATATCCTCTTCCACCGCCTCCCCGCCTGGTTGCTACGCTGCCGCTGCGCCGAACGGGTACAGATCCTCCTCGATCTCGTCTGCGTCACCATCCTTATCCATTTCAGCGGGGGCGGCGCCAGTTGGTTTTGGCCGGTCTATCTCATCGTCACCATCGAAGCGGCCTTTCTCCTCGAGCGGCGCGGCGAGGTCTGGCTCCTCGGCGCTTGCGGCGGACTCTTTTACGGCTCGCTCCTCGCCGCCGTGTATTTTGGCTGGATAGCCTCCGCCCGCATGCCCTTCGTCGACCCCGCCCTGCATCACGACGCCCTGCAGATGCTCCTCCTCTGGCTCTGGGTCGCCCTCCTCAATGCCGCCGTCGCCTATATCGGGGCCTACCTCATGGCCTCCCTGCGCCGGGAGACGGCCGCCGCCCGCGCCGCCGAAGAACGCCTGGTGCAGTTTCTCGACGCCGCCAGCGACCTCATCTTCTGTTTCGATCGCGACGGCAACTTCCTCTTTGTCAACCGGACCTGGTCGAAGATCCTCGGCTACCGGTCCGAGGAGCTCGGCGGCAAGACGGTCCTCGACACCATCCACGGGTCCAACCAGGCCAAGTGCCTGGTCGAGTTCCGCAAGGTCCTTTCGGGGCAGGAGACCAATGCCATCGTCGGCCACCTCGTCACCAGTTCAGGGCAGCTGGTTGCCGTCGAAGGGCATATTACCAGCAGCAGCGGGGCCGACGGGCGTCCGGTCATCTGGGGGCTCTTCCGCGATGTCTCCGAGCGCAAGCAGGCGCAGGAACAGCTCTACCACATGGCCCACCACGATACCCTGACCGGCCTCCCCAACCGCCTCTACTTCGCCGACCACCTGCGCCAGTCCCGGGCCATGGCCAAGCGCCTCAACCGGCCGTTGGCCGTCCTCTTTCTCGACCTCGACCGCTTCAAACTGATCAACGATTCCCTCGGCCACGCCGTCGGCGACAAGCTGTTGCAGGAGATGGCGGTGCGCCTCGGCGCCTGTGTGCGCGAGACCGATATCGTCGCCCGCCTCGGCGGCGACGAATTCACCGCCATCCTCTCCGATATCAAGGACCCCGCCGATGCCGAAGTAGTGGCGCGCAAGATTATCAAGGCGCTGGCCGAAGCGGTGCACATCGGCGAACACGAACTCTACATCACCACCAGCATCGGCATCAGTTTCTTCCCCGAGGATGGCGAGACTCCGGCCGACCTCATCAAAAAGGCCGACATCGCCATGTACCACGCCAAGGCGCAGGGGAGGAACAACTACCAACTCTACGATCCGGCCATGGATCTCGATACCGATCGTCGCCTGGTCATGGAGAACGGCTTGCGCAAGGCATTAGAGCGCGAGGAGCTGCGCCTCTACTACCAGCCCAAGGTCGACACGGTGAGCGGCAAGGTCACCTCCCTCGAAGCGCTGGTGCGCTGGCAGCATCCCGAGCTGGGCCTCCTCCCCCCGGCCGAGTTCATTACCCTGGCCGAGGAGACCGGGCTCATCGGCGCCCTGGGCGAATGGGTCCTCTATCGTGCCTGTCAGCAGAACCGCGCCTGGCAGATCACCGGCCTGACGCCGGTGCGGGTGGCGGTCAATCTTTCCGGGCATCAGCTGCAGGACAAGGGACTGGTGGCGACAGTGCGGCGGATTCTGGCCGAGTGCGAGCTGGAACCGTGCTGGCTTGAGCTGGAGATCACCGAGACGGTGGTCATGCAGAATCCCGACTTCGCGGTGCGTATCATCGGCGAGCTGGCCGAGCTCGGCGTCGCCATCTCCATCGACGATTTCGGCACCGGCTACTCCTCTCTCGCCCACCTCAAACGCTTCAGCGTCGATACCCTGAAGATCGACAAATCCTTCGTCCGCGACATCGAAACCAACAGCACCGACGCCGCCATCGCCACCGCCATCATCGCCATGGGCAACAGCCTCAACCTCAAGGTCATCGCCGAAGGAGTGGAAACGGCCGGCCAACGCTCCTTCCTGCGCGCCTGCCATTGCGACGAGCTGCAAGGTTTCCTCTTCAGCCGGCCGGTGCCGGCGGCGGAAGCGGCGGAGATCCTGCGTCGCGGGGTGATTGACGAGAACTAGGCGACACTCCCCCCGGCCTTGGCTTCCGTATTAACTTGAATACGCGAGGCATCGCCAAAGAGCCATGGCGGCCGCGCAGGTCGCCATGGCTCTTTGGCGTTTGACAAGGCGGTTGCGTTTAGGGTAAATGGGAGGGCGCTGGCCGTGAGCGGCCAGTAGTAGGAGGGGCGATGCGGGGATGGCAGGGCGGACAAGGCTGATGACGCCGGCGCGATCAGCAGCAGGAGGCTGGTTGCGGCGGCGTTTTGTTTAAAGGGCAGGGATTAGCAAGGGGATTTGCGGCCGGGGCAGCGATAGATCGAAGCGGCTGGTCGAGACATATGACGCGCCGCGGTTCGGTCAAAAGCTTCTTATATAGGAAACCATTGGGGTTACCTATATAAGTAACAAGTTCGCTATATAGGTAACAAGCTACCTATATACGGAAACCCTATAATAAGTATTAAGCCAGGGAAAATGATGATGCTAAAAGATATCATATTGAAGATGAGCGAATGGGAGCATCTTGGGGCTAAAGGAGATAGTCGCGGCTCCAAGATAATTGCGCATGTCCCGAGAGACTTCCCAGCAGCCTACCTTCACGGATTCTTTGCTCCAGTGGCTGCGTCAGATTGGTTGAAATATGGCATGACCTTGCCAGAACAACTAAATCTTTTGTACTCCGAATGTAACGGCTTGAATTTCTTCCTTGGAAAACTAGTTACATACGGGCTAAGACAGCACTATATAAGAGATCTTTCAGCGCAATTCCAGCCATTTGACCTAAAAACTCACGACGAAGAACATCGCAACATTCATCATAAACTTAAGGGCACGAAGGACAATCGAGTGTTTTTTGCCTCTTATCGAGAAGACGGTTCAGGAGTATATGTCAATTTAGACGATGAAAAAGCATTCCGGTGCCTGCGCGGATCTTCTGAACCAGTTAACTCTTGGCCAAACGTGAAGAGCTTTCTCGAATCTGAATTTGACAGGCTCGCATCTCTTCACCGAGCTGATGGGTACCTACGACAAGAAGACTGCACCACGACACCGGCAAAGAGCATAGCTTAACATTGCGCTGGTGCGGTTAAACCGCACAGCGCCAAGCCGTTGGAGCAATAAATGGATGATTTAGTGCTAAAGACTGCGAGGAACAACAAGCTCAACAATTGGGGTGAACGCGAGCCAATTGTTTGTGAGGATAGGGATAAGATTCATCGGGCGATGGCAATAAAAACTAATCCTGACTTGACAGCCCCTGAGAAATCAACGCTGTATGTACATGAGATATCGGGGTGCAAGGGACTAGAGTTTGTAGGCTTTTCAAATGCTAAAATTGCTAGGCCAATCAGGTTGGCCACTGGAATAATCATTTATCCTTGTTTCATGCAAACAACAGAGGGACACAGCTTCGAAGACCCTATTGTTCGTGCCTCTTTTCAAATGTCTCAAACAGGCCGGTATATCTATGATGGGTGGCTGCCAATTAACAATATGATTGATGTTGAAATACGAAACCGAATTCGGACGCTTAGGGAGGTATTAGGCTCTTTCCCTCTGATTTCAGGCAGTAAATTTTACTGGGAACCAAAATATCAAGTATCAAATACCACTGACAACACACACTATTTTTCAGAAACTGAGATTAAGACAATTGAGGGATTTGCTGAAGCAATTGACCTAGCCATCCCTGATGACAGGATAGCTTTATTGCGGAGCATTGGGTGGGTGTCAGAGTGCGTGAGAATTGAGAATCCAGAATCCAAGTTCCTTTTCGCAGTTTTAGCTATCGAATCACTATGTTCGTATATTGAAGAAGCTGGAGAGGATTCATCCTTTCATGCACTTGCGCAAGACCATAGAAGCAAAGCCGAACGAAAGAGGGAAAGAGAGAATTGCATACGCCGGACGCTGACAAATCTTCTTGATGCAGATCCTACAAAAGCAATTTCTACCGCATATTTTGAGTGTATTGGTGGCATCAAGAAAAGATTACAAACCCACCTTATAAATATTTTTGGCGAAGAAGATGATGGCATCGTGGCGTTTTTCAAAAAAACAGATGGCGGGACTTCTTTATACGAATTGAGACACACAATAGCCCATGGATCACATGACATTCTTGCCGAATTTGACCGCAATGGAGTGGATCGAAATGTTCATAAAGTTGAAAAGTTAGCCTTAAGGTACATTTGGCATGTTTTAAATCATTGCCTTGGTTTCTTCAACGAAAGCAGCTCTATCCACGCAAAGATATCTTTCGACCTCAATACCGGAATAATTTCTAGTCGGGCTATGTATCACGGACCAGTTGACATGGGCCTTCTTTACGTGAAGTAGCTCCAACCAGCGCTTAGACCATGACCGGGCAATAAATCCGCCCGTCAGGTCAAGCGCGAAACCGTTACCCGAAAACGCCTTGCGCAACAAATCCTTCAGTGATACATTTGGAAGTACGAAAGGAGGTACGACCAATGCAAAGAGCACCAAAAATCATCCCCATCTCGGATCTCCGTCAGGACGC
>Ga0154505_1075_pt1 | contig 9482 bp, 8 predicted proteins | sample RifGroD2_FD_115984 | JGI IMG/M metagenome (GOLD analysis project Ga0154505, IMG submission 115984) | Desulfuromonadales bacterium GWD2_61_12
TCCTCGATCGCCTGGTCGACAACATCGGCAAGGGCGATTCGACCTACGCCAACCCCACCGAGATCCCCGAAGGCGAATACCGCGGCGTCGGCTTCCACGAAGCGCCCCGCGGTGCCCTCTCCCACTGGGTGGTGATCAAGGACAAGAAGATCAAGAACTACCAGGCGGTCGTCCCCTCGACCTGGAACGCCTCTCCCCGCGACGAAAAGGGGCGCATGGGCGCCTACGAGGCGTCCCTCATCGGCAACCCCGTGGCCCAGGCCGACAAGCCGCTGGAAGTGCTGCGCACCATCCACTCCTTCGATCCCTGCATTGCCTGCGCGGTGCACACCATCGATCCGGACGGGCAGGAAATCACCAGCGTCAAGGTGATGTAGATGCGCATCCTCATCTTCGGCGCCGGCAATCTGATCTTCTCCGATGAAGGCTTCGGCGTCCATCTCGTCAGATACCTGCAGGCGCACTACACCTTCCCGGCCAATGTCGAGCTTTACGACGGCGGCACCCTCGGGATCATGGCCGCCCACAAGTTCGACGATGCCGACTGCGTCCTCATGGTCGACGTCGTCGCCGTGACCGGCGAGCCGGGGACGATCCTCCGTTACGACAAGGAGGATATCCTCCTCAAGCGCCTGCCGACCAAGCTCTCGCCGCACCAGATCGGTGTGCAGGAGATGCTCACCCTCGCCGAAATGCGCGACTGCTGCCCGGCACGTGTCACCCTCTTCGGGATCATCCCCGAGTGTTACGACACCAGCACCGAGCTCTCGGCAGTGCTGCGCGCCCAACTGCCGGTGATGGCGGAGCAACTCGGGGCGGAGCTGGCGGGTCTGGGAGTCCTCCCGCGCAGGCTATCCCCCTCTCCCTGACCCTCTCCCACGGAGGGGAGAGGGGACTTTAAGCCCCCCTCCCTTCGATGGGAGGGGCTGGGGGAGGGTGCAAAAATGCATGTAGGAGCAGGCTCCAGCCTGCGCTTATCGCGAGCTGGAGCTCGCTCCTACAATAAACGGATTTGATTTTAGTCGCCGGAGCAAACAGTGAAGACAAAGCCGATGGAAAGCCAGCGCACCCTGCGCCAAAGTATTCTTGAAACGATTCGCGAGGCGATTCTCGATGGTCACTTCAAACCGGGAGAGAAGATCGCCGAACCCGAGCTGGCCGAACGTTTCGGGGTCAGCCGCACCCCGATCCGCGAGGCCTTCCGTCAACTCGAAGCGGAAGGGCATCTGACCGTCATCCCGCGCCGGGGTGCCGTGGTGACCAATCTGAGCAATCGGGAAGCAGAGGAGATCGACTCGATCAAGAGCGTCCTCGAAGGCTATGCCGCCCGCCTGGCCGTGGGGAAGATCAGCCCGAAGGACTACGACCGCCTGGAAGGGATGAACGCTCGCCTCCAGCAGTTGGCCCGGACAGGGGATGTGAAGACCTTCATCGTCGTCCACGACGAGTTCCACGAACTCTTCATCCGCGCCGCCGGCAACGACAAGCTCTGCGCCCTGGTCGGGGAGTTGCTGCGCAAGCTCAACCGCCAGCGCATGGCCGCGCTGGCTCTGCCCGGACGCATGGAACTGGCGGTGCAGGAACACTTGCGGATTCTCGAAGCTTTTCGCCGGCAAGACGGCGACCGCGCCGACGATCTGGTGCGCCAGCACGCCGCTTGAAGGTCGCCGGCTCCGCCGCCACTGCACCTGCGCAGTTGCGGTCGATCCGCCTCCTGGCCGGACTGGCGGAAGAGGAGCTGGAGCGGGTCGCGGCGCGGTTGACCCTCTGCGACTTTTTGCCCCAGGCGGTCATCCTGGCGCGGGCGACGCCGCCGGAGGCGATCTATTTCCTCCTCGCCGGCACGGTGCGGGTCGAACTGCCGGAGGCGGACGGCCAGATCTTCAACCTGGTCGAACTCGGTCCGGGGGAGGTCTTCGGCGAGCGGGCGCTCCTCTCCGGCGAGGCGCGCACCGCCGATGTGCGGGCGCTGACCGCGGTGCGGGCGGCGCGGCTGGAGCGAGACGTTTTCGCGGCACTCCTCCCCGAGTGTCCCCGCCTCTATGCCAACCTCTGTCGAGATTTCGCCCGCCAGCTCGGTACCTGGGCGCAACGCCACCAGCGCGACGAGCGCGACAATCGTGAAGTCCTGGCCCACGTCATCGGCTGGCAGCTCCTCCCCGAATTCGGCGCCTTTCCCGGCAACTCCCCCTGGGTGCGCTCGCTCAATAGCCGGCTCGGCGCTCTCGGCGCTGCCGACGCCCATGTCCTCATCCTCGGCGAGCGCGGCACCTGGAAGGATCTCGCCGCGCGCCTGATCCACTTTCATGGCGCGCCCGGCCGGCCGATCCTCTTTCTCGACTGCGCCGCGCCGCCGCCGCTGCGGCCCGGCGCCCCTGCCGCCCCGGCCGCCACCCCGGACCCGCTCCATCGCGAACTCGCCCAGGCGGCAGCCCTCTTCGGCCAGGCCCCGGACAGCGCCCTTTCCGCCCACCGGGCGCGACGGGGGATGTTGGAGCTTGCCGCCGGCGGCGAGATGATCCTGCGCAACGTCGACTGTCTGGCCCCGAGCGTCCAGGCCGCGCTCCTTGCCTTTCTCGACTCCGGCCGTTTTCAACGCCGCGGCGAAAGTGAGTGGCGCACGGCCCAGGTGCGGATCATCGCCACCTGCAGCGAGCCGCTGGCGGCGAAGGTCGCGCGCCAGGAGTTTCTCGCCGGGCTGCAGCAGCGCTTGCAGGAGGAAGTGGTCGAGATGCTGTCCCTGCGCGAGCGGCCGAAGGATATCCCGGTCATTGCCCGCAGCCTCCTCCCCGCCCTCAACGCCAAACACCACAAGGCGGTGCGGCGTTTTTCGCCGGAGGCGCTCAACCGGCTGGTCGGCCACGACTGGCCCCTCAACGGCAGCGAGCTCTATCAGGTCTTGAGTCGCGCCGTGGTCGTCTGCACGGGGGAAGAGATCGGCGCCGAACAGATCTTTCTGCAGGGGGAGCGCAGCGGCGCCGGGCGCTTCAACCTCCTCACCCTGCCGGCGGTCGAACGCCTGGCTCGCCGTCCCGACTTTCCCGGGTTGCTGCGGCGAGTGACCATCCCGCTCCTTGTCGCGGTGATCCTCTACACCCTCTTCGGCCCTCCCTACGCCAACCTCGCCAATCTGACGGTGTGGACGGTGTGGTGGCCGCTGCTGTTGGTCACCGCCTTTTTCGGCGCACGCAGCTGGTGCAGCTTCTGCCCCCTCGAAGGGCTCAGTGCCGCCATCGGCGCCACCCGCGGCGTCCGCCACGAGCCGGCCCGATGGCTGCGGCGCTGGGGGCCGTCCTTAAGCATGGCCGCTTTGGCGGTGATCCTGCTGCTGGAGCAGGCGAGCGGCATGTTCGCCTGGGCCCTTGCCACCGGCCTGCTCCTGACCTGGCTGCTGGTTGCCACCGTGGCCGCCGATGTGGTCCTGGGGCGGCGCGGCTGGTGCAAGTACCTCTGCCCCCTGGGGCGGGTGGTCAGTCTGGTCGCCCGCATCTCGCTGCTGGAGATGCGCAGCAGCCCGCACGTCTGCGTCAGCCGCTGCCGGGTCGATGACTGCATCAAGGAGCGGGCCTGTCCCATGGGGCTCCACCCGACCGGGATCGACAATTCGGATCACTGCATCCTCTGCCTCGATTGCGTGCGCCACTGCCCGCACCACTCGATGCAGCTCGATCTGCGCAATCCCGCCAGCGGTCTCTTCGATCATTCCCGGCGCAGCTTCGCCGAAGCCCTCTTCAGCGTCATCTTCGCCGGGGTGGTCCTCGCCGCCAAGGGGACGCCGCTCCTCATGGGTCGGCCGGCCGAAATTTTCCCGACGGTCCGCTGGAGTCCCGCCGAGGTCGGCCTCGCTCTCACCCTGGTCGCCGCCTACGTCGTCCTCGCCCTGCTCATCTCCCGCGGCCGGCCCTGGCGCGCGACCTTTACCCTCTGTGGCTACGCCTATCTCCCCCTCGCCTTCACCGGGGTCTTCGTCATCTATCTGCGCGCCCTCGCCGAGGGCGGGGCGCAGATCGTGCCGCTCTTCCTCACTGCCCTCGGTTTCGCCGACTGGCTCGATCTGGCGCGCCTCACTCCCGAACTCGGCACCCTGCGCCTGCTGATCCCGCCGCTGCTGGTCGGCGGCGCGGCGATTTCGTGGGTGGTTCTCGGCCGTCTGCGGCAGCAGTACGGTCTCGACCGCGCCGTGGTGACCGCACATCGTTTGCTGGTGGGGCTGACCTGTCTGGCCTTTCTCTGGGCGTTGTAACATCCCTTTGTAAGTTGAAGCGCATGTGCTGATGGAACGAACAAGGGTACAGGCGTCGCGACGCCTGTACCCTTGTGATTTTTCTATTCAGGGACTGGCTGCTTTGCGTCGTCGGCAAAGCTGCCCGTCCCTCTCAAGCTCTTACAAGTCCAAACTCCTCAACGGATTTGCGTAACCGGCTGCGCCATTCAAGATAATGGAGTAGAAACTTATTCGTGAAGCACCTAACTATCGATAGTCCGGTTCACACTATGGTTAAGTGCTGCTTTTTATAAATATAAGATTCGATCCATACAGTAGTTAATACTGCCAAGAAACAACCGCCAATGCTATAAACATAAATATTATGAGGGATAATAATTATTTCTAATCTAAATAGAAAAGCAAATGCTGCAACTGGTAGACAATAAACTACAATAGAAAACAAATAATGCCACGCTACATTATTAAACTTTGACCTTTTGCGATTAAATCTAATTGATTTTCTTAAGGCAAATGCCGAACCTAAATAGATAATTACCCCTCCACCCCAGAACCGTTGCCACTCTTCAGATAAACCTGATGAGTCTAATGCTCGGATCAAACAAAACCATGAGATGCCTACCACAAGGGCGGTAATAACAAGCCAAATTCGGTCAATGAATCTGTTATTTTTGATCATTAATTTTGCACCTGAGAACTTGGGGGGTCAGCCCTTGACATGCGACATGTCTCGTGTCAAGGGCTGACCCCTCTGCCCTTGACAAGTTCTAACCAGCCCAATCACTTCAAACGACCAGCATCCTCATGAGATGGTGCCAGTCCCCTTTAGTGTTTCCGGAGATCAACTGACAGCGTTTGGTCAGGTGTATTTACCTAGTTGTGCTTTATTGACCTTCTTCCGCTAGCACTTTTGCTGAAAAAGCGCGAGGGTCATTTAGTGCTGTCCTACACTGCCCTGACCACTGTGTTTTTCCAACAGAAATTACGAGCAGGGAGTCGCACTCATCTTCGAAAGGTTCTGCTGGCCAGGCTGCGTTGAGGGAGTCCCATAGTGCCTCTGACATAGAGTCATTTTCGTGCCATGTGGTCATGACTTCTTGTAAATTCTTGTTGTTTGCCGACAGCTTGACTAATTCTTCGTCAGCTAGGTCGTGTAAAGCTTCGCAACCCGGTCCCCAAAAAAGGAAATACACGCACCCCGATGTAACCAATTTCTGAATCAGCCGAGACAGCTCTGCACGCGGTGTATTTTCAGTATCTGCTGCTATAAGGCAGAGGGAATATTGACTTTTTACCTGCAGGTTTGACGGGATGTCAGTAATGCTCGGCACGTCCAGAAGATAAAGCTTCCGATCTGAGACACTATCGATCCCTATGAACTCCAGTTCTATCATTCATTCTCCGGTGGACGGGAACTTGAGGGGTCAGCCCTTGACATGCGACATGTCTCGTGTCGAGGGCTGACCCCTCTGCCCCTGCTGACCCCTCTGCCCCTGCTCGGCCTGGTTAAGTCGGCTCAGCACCTTTTGTAGCTTTTCGCGCCAAATCTCGGGCGGCTACCTTCTCTCGCAATTCGGCTAATGCCTCTGTTTTCACGACGCCGGGCATTAATTTATCAGTTGCCTCAAATCCTTTTAGGCGAACCATTTCGATGCCGGGTTGAGTTAAAACCATATTCATAGCCAAGCCTTGAGCTGCGCCAATGTAGTGCCTAATGTAAGGGATATCTTTGATCAGCTCATAGCCTGCTACTATTCGCTCTGCACTTGAATTTCCGGGCGGCAATAGCGATTCCCCCGTAGTTTTAGAATAAAGTTCAATGGCCGAAACAATACGCTCCAAAAACTCAAGGCATGGGTTGCTTACAGTCATCCATCGAAGATATGCATCGAAGACATCATTTGCGTTCTGAACTTCAAGTCCGAGTTCCGGGGACACCTCACTTAATTCCCCCCGGCTTCGGTCCCGGTTTTTGTTTACTTAACCCGCGGCCCAGCATCCCCTCCAACTTTGCCACAAAGTCCATTTCTCCCAGAGGCCGACCTGATCGCTCGGCCCGGCCGATCGCTGTCCTGCACCCCGCATCTACCTCGGCGGCCAGAAAGGACGACCAATCGTCGACCAGTTCCCCCAGCGGCGATTGTTGAATCAGCGGATCGAGCTGTTGCCCCAGATAGTGGCGGGCGCTGCTCCAAGGATAATCCCCCGGAGCATTGACGAGCCCAGCAGCCACTGGATTTCGCTCGACATATCGCGCTGCGGCAAGTAGGTACCGTTCATCCATGGCACAGGAGGAAAACCGCCCTTGCCACAGATGTCCACGCCAGCCCATGCGAAAGTTGATTCGGCGCGTGTATCGTCGATGAGTCTCACCTATCGCCAGTTTTAGCCCGTCTTCGGTCTGAGGCACCACGATCAGATGCACGTGGTTGGGCATCAGGCAGTAGGACCACACCAGCACCTCATGACAGGTGCACCACTCGCTCAACTGGCTGAGGTAGTAACGATAATCGTCCTCGTCAAAAAATGTAGTCTGCCGACGATTCCCACGTTGTGTCACATGGTGTGGCAACCCCGGCGCCACGACTCGTGCAATGCGTGCCATCTCCCCCTCCCTGGAAATGATGACTCAATTAAGTGCGGTGTCCCCGGAACTACAGCCATATCCTGTTGTTGTAGGGGAATCCAGGAGGGGTCGTGTCTACACTTTTCATTTTGTGTATGCGTAGACGCGCCCCCTATGCCATCCCGAGGGTTAGGCAAAGACCAACTTTTCCAATCGTTGGAAATCCGTTTCCACGGGCAAAATCACGGTACCCATAAATGTTCTCGGCTCAAAGGCAAAAGCACCTAGCCATGCTTTCCCGTTCTTGTTTATTGGGTACCGATACAGTTGCTCCACCGGTAATTCCTTCTTCAGATCCTCAAACTTCTTCTTCGCTTCTGAGCTATCTCCAAGAACTTCAAAGCCGAACGGAACTTGCCAATATTGATTTTTATGAGGGTAAAGACGGTGGTAATCGATTGCTAGCTTTTCCACATCATGATGTAGCTTGGCATTCGGGTTCTTTTTTATAATCATCGCCTTCAAGAATAGCTCGACCGCATGGTAAGCGGTAAAAATTACAACGCACCCATCAGCATATTTTGCCTGATCAAAATTATCTTCTATTCTCTGGCAGAGCACCTTAGACGCAGATAAGTATGACTTAGCAAATGCAAGAAGCTGTTCAGCCTCATCAACGTCTTCCAACTCCCAAGATCCTAGGAGTATCTTGAGGGACGCTGCTTGTTATTTTTCTATTGCATCCATAATCTGCGCCCTAACCACCTTTTCGGCTTTCAAATACATCTCTCCCCGTTTTGCGGCGAGGCTTACACCTGATGAGCCGAGGTAGAGGTATTTGCCAACTTCGCTGCCCAAATAGCCAAATTCAAATATTGCCAGGTGGCATATTACTCCGCGTGCTAATGCCGGTAATCTGCTTTTGCTCGGTTTTCGCACCAAATCAGCTGCAAGCCCCAGAACTAACGCTACTGCCGAAACCAATTGCGTGAGGCTTACTGCGCTTCTCATCTTGTCTCGCAGCTGTTCCACCTGCTTGAGGCTATCGACAAAGTCGCCATTACCCAGGACCCGTGCATCGAAACTTTCGCATTCGATAAGCGGCCGTTCACCTTGGCTCCGTTTCAATCCTCCGCCTACAAGTTCATCACGCCGACCTTCCTTAATGCCGTCAGCGACAAATTGTCGATACAGAGACCGTGCAGTGCCAAGCTTTCGACCAAAGCGTTCAAGAACAGCTTCTGTTTCCTGGCCGACAAAGGTCCGGTTCCCCAGCAGAACTGCATGCCCGCTCCAGGAGTGCTGATCCAGTTCCTCAAGGCTTTTGACCATGCCGGCTCGCAGCGGATTTAGGTGGATATATCTGACCAACTCCAGCAGATATGCTTCTTCTTCGCAAACGATAGATTTGTAGCGATTTTGGAACAGGTGCCCGGAGCGTTTGTTATTTCGATTGAACGACACGGCATAGCCGGTAAGAAGCCTGCGCATAAAGGACGACAGCGGCGTGGAAGTTGGCATTAACAGAAGGTGAAAATGATTGGATAACAGCGCCCAGGCATAACAGCGGACACCGGTTTCGGAAAGCAGTTTAGCGAAGCGATCAAAAAAGAGTTGCCGGTCATGATCATCATTGAAAATGTCGCGCCGCTCGATACCACGAACGATAACGTGTTGGAGGAGGCCGGCAATGTCAAGTCGGGCTAGGCGTGGCATGGGCAAAATGTACCATCGTGGCAAATAGTGTCAATAGCAAAATAACAAGCAGCGTCCCCCCAAGGTTCCCCAAGCAGCGTCCAAACCTTAAGCGACTTTGTCGGGGGCGGCGGAATCGAAGGGAACGAGCTTGAGAACCGAGATCTCGGGCGCGCAATTGATGCGGATCGGGACCAGATACCAGCCGATCCCCCGGGAGATATAGACTTGCATGCCTCCGCGGGCGTGCAGACCGCACAAATTGGAAGCGAACGGCGGCATGGCAATCTGACCTCCATGAGTATGCCCGCAAATCATCAGGTCGACCTTTGACTTGAATTTGGTATCCGCCGCCGAGGGGTTGTGCGACAGCAAGATCTTGCATTCGTTTGGAGGGGTATTCCGAAACGCTTCGTCGATACCAAGGGAATCGTGCCACAGATCTCCCGCCCCTCCGATCCAGAGTCTGTCTTTCCCCCGCACAATCGGTACCGCCCCGTGGCGCACGCTCTGCCCGCTTTTGGCCAGATAGGCTAAAGATTGCTCTGTGTTGTCGAACATGTGGTCATGATTCCCCAGGACCGAGAAGACGCCGCTCCGCGCCTGCAACGTGTTCAATCGTGACCAGACTTTGTCGATCGCGTCACTCCCATCGCCACCATGGATATAATCGCCAGTGCAAACGATGGCATCCTTTTCAATCAGGTTGACTTGCTCGATGACTCGGTCGATGACACTGATCGGAATGCCGAAGCCATGGTGCAGATCGGTCAGTTGCACGATGGTGAAGCCATTGAAACTCAACGGCAAGTTCGGGACAGGGACCCGATAGGTGTTCACCTCAAAGTGCAGCGCGCTGAAAATCCCGTAAGCGCCAGTCAAAGAGCCGACTCCGCAGAACGCACTCAATTTCAAAAACCTCCGGCGGCTGAGTGCGTCGTTCATAGCTAAGTTACTCCTTGATCCTGTAGTGAGAGCGTTAACAGCATCTTTGAT
>Ga0154505_1065_pt1 | contig 9460 bp, 8 predicted proteins | sample RifGroD2_FD_115984 | JGI IMG/M metagenome (GOLD analysis project Ga0154505, IMG submission 115984) | Desulfuromonadales bacterium GWD2_61_12
CGCAACTCCCCGTCGGCCCCGACGGAGGCCTGCTCGTCAATGGCCAGCTGCAGAGCGTCGCCTATCCCGAACTCTTTGGTGGCGGCGACTGCATCCACTTCGCCCCCCGCCCCCTCGACAAGGTCGGGGTCCATGCCGTGCGGCAGAATCCCATCCTCCGGCACAACCTCCTCGCCGCCCTCGAAAACAAAACGCTGCGGAGCTATGTCCCGCAGCGCGACTACCTCCTCATCTTCAACCTCGGTGACGACCGTGGCCTCTTGCACCGCAACGGCTTCATCATCGACGGCCACCCCGCCTTCCGCCTCAAGGACTGGATCGACCGCCGCTTCATGCGCCGTTTTCAGGTCAGCGGCGAGCAGGACTGAACAGCTATCAGCTATCAGCTATCAGCTCTCCCTCCAGCCACATTTCCCCTGCCGCCATGAAGGCAAAAAAATCGTCCTCGAGCCCGACATAGTGCCGCGCCAACTCCCCCGCCCCGGCCGCCAGCCCGCCGTGCCGCCCCCGCCCCGCCATGCGCCGCAGGACCAGCTCGACCACTTCAAGGTCACGATAGGAGACGAGCCAGTCGTGCTCAATCATGCGCGACGCCACCCGTTGCAAACCCAGCGGCAGGAGATCGTGGTGACGGCGCAGGTCGGTGTAAATCACGGAGGAATAGGCTTCGAGGGAGATCGGGGAGTAACGTGACCAGTGGCGGGCGAGGAAGTGATCGTAAAAGATATCGACAAGGACCCCGCGGTAGAGGCCGAGGTCAGGGTTGAGACGCTGGCGGCTGCGGTTGAAGGCAGGGTTGTCGTGGGCGAAGGCGTCGAGGCGCCGGTGCAGGGCGAGCCCCCGCGCCAGCTCGGCGTCCCAGTGCGCGTCGATGCGCCCCTTGACGAAGTCGCCGGCGAGGCTCCCGAGGCGCACGAGGGTCTGTTGCGGGGAGAGATGGAGGTGGACGAGGTAGTTCATGGCAGTTGTCCTCCTCCCCACCAGATTAGCAGATTTCACATGCTCAGGATCTTGTTCTTGAGCACGAGGATTTCAAAGGCCATGGCCGCCTTGGCGGTGAGCTTCTGCACCTCGAAAAGGCGCTCGCCGAGATCGAGCCCCTGGCCGTCGGCATAAATGATGCCGACGACCCGACCGATCATCTGCAGCGGGACGAGGAGCGCGGAATCGGGGACCTTGCCGCCGATCTCCTGGAGGAAGACCGAGTTGAAGGGGGTCCGCGGAATCGGACCGAGGTAGAAGGCGCGGCTTTCGGCGACCGTCTTCAGAACCGAGGGTTCGGCCAGGGGGAGGCGCATCTGGTCAAAATTCTTCAGCGGTTTGCCATCGATCGTCCCCCGCCAGCCAAGGGCCATGTCCCCCCGGACGAGAAGCACGGCGGAACGGGGAAACTCGTAGGCGAGAAAGTCCGCCAGGGTATCGAGGATGTCATCCCGATTCCGTGCTTCGGCCAGATTCTCTGAAACCGTCTCGGCATCGGCAATCTCCTCGACGGGGGGAGCCGGCGCGATCGGCGCCGGCTTGGCGGGAGGCGGGGACTTGCTCGCGGCGACGGGCTTGGGCGGGGGTGGCGGCGCCGGGCGGGGCTCCTCATCGGGCCAGATCTCCTCCATGGCCGGCGCCGGCTTTTCCTTCTGCCCGGGCTCCCCTTGGAACCGCGACGGTTCGGCGGTTCCGCCAAGGTCGTCGACGGCTTCGATATCGACGCCGAGGTCGAAATCGGCGCTCGCCGAAACGGCTGCGGGGGACGCCGTCACCGGGGGGAAGGTGCCGGTCTGGTCCGGGGCCGCCGCCTTGGGGCGCGGAAGTCCGTCCGGTCGCGTGACGTGGATGAAGCGGCGATCGCGCTGAATGTCGTAATAACGCTCCAGGGCATTGGCCATGCGCAGCTCGGAAACAACCGCCACCTTGACCACCAGCCCGGTGGTAAAGGCGATGGCATCGACAGCGGCGAGATCGGACGGATTGGTCATGGCGACCGTGATCCGGCGCCCTTCGATCGAGAGGGGGACGGCATTGTACTTCTGCACCAGATCGCCGGGGAAACGGTCGATAACACTGCGGGGGACATTTTCCAGTTCCTGGACTTTCACCGCCGGAACCCCGAACTTTTTCCCGAGGACACGGGCGATGTCGTCTTCGTTCACCACCCCCATTTCGATGAGATTGGTGCCGATCTTTCCTCCGAAGATGACCTGGTATTTGAGAGCCTCTTCGAGCTGAGCCGGGGTAATGGTCCCATCCTGCAATAACAGGTCACCAATTCTGACCGCCATCGTTGCTACCTCCCTACCGTTTGGGTGATGCGGCCAGGGCCGTATCGAGAAGACGAAAATAGTCGCGTTGACACCACTGCTCCACCTCGAGCAGCGCACGGAAGGCTTCGCTGAAGCCGTCCTTGCCGGTGGTAAAGACCCCGTGACCAAAGACAATGGCGCGCCCGGTGGCGCCAATGACCGGCGGCACCCGCTTGGCCAGACCGCCGGCACCAATCTCCCCCGCCACCACCGGAATCCCCCCGAGGTAGCGGACTGCGGGACAATCCTTCCAACAGTCGACGACCCGGCAATCGGCCTGATGTTCACAGAGCATGCTCAGGATGACGGCAAAGCGGGGATGCCCGTGGAGAATCGTCGTCGCCTCGGTCATCTCGTAGATGCGCCGGTGCGCCGGCAATTCGCTTGAAGCGGTGAGCCCCACTGTCGAGGAACCGTCAAAAGGGACCGGATCGATGCAACCGGCCAGGGCATCGAGACTCGACGCTGTCTGCGAGATGTAGAGGATAGCACCGGCGCGGCAGGAGATGTTGCCGAAAAACGAATCGACCAGGCCGCGCTCGACAGTATAACGCCCGACCCGGGCCATTTCGTCAAGAATTTCCTCCGGCTTCAGGAGAGGGCCGGGGCGAAAGCTGAGGCCCTCCATACCGGGCGCCGCGGTGACCTCCCGGCGCAGGTCGGCCAGCAGCTCATGTTCCGCCGCCGTCCGCACCCCGTCGCGCAGCAGGTCGAGGAGGAGTTTGACAAAGAGGGCGTGATAGACCGAGGAGACGTTGATGTAGGCCTGTTCGGGGGTGACGCCGGTGGCGATAATGCCGAGGCCCTCGACCGCGATCCCCTTGCGGCCGCCGAGAAGGGAGGCCAGGTGTGCCGGGTCATGCACGCCATCGGGCGGACGGCGGACGATGGGAATGTCATGGAGGAAGGTGCGGGTCTCGGTATCGCGCGGGACGATGACCTCATCCCCGGCCGCACAGCGGGCGATGAGCAGGTCACCGCAGGGGCGAGCCGGAGCGGCGATGGCCAGGGCGGTGACATTGAGGCGGGGGAGCAGCTCCCGGCCGAGGGTGACAAGATCATCGGCCCCGTAGTGCAACAGGACGTCGTCCTGGGCGAGGAGGGCGACGCGTCCCGGAGCGGCGACGCGGTCGCTGACCAGCTTGGCCCCGTAGCAGGCAATCTGTGTCTTCACGGCTGGTACTCCAGAAAGGCCGGATCGGCGAAGCCGCCCTGACTATTGAGGCCGCGCATGGCGTAATACTTGGCCAGTTCCTCGGCGAAACGGGAACGGTCGATGGGGGGGATGGCGATGCCGTCGCCGCTGCTCCCGGGCTCCGTAAAGAAGCGCTCCGGCAGGGTATCGTCGGCCGCGGTGAAACCGTTCTGCTGGTTATAGAAACGTTCGCTCATCCAGATCCGTTCGCCGATGACCATGAGGGCCTGAGTTGAATACTCCGAGCCGGTCACCGCTGCCAGCAGGTCGGCGTACTCTTCGAGACTGGCGCCGAGAAAGGCCAGCTTGCAGGCGACCAGGGAGTCGATGGCGGCGTTGCTGTCCTCGGCGATCTTGATCATGCGCGCCTTGCCGGCAAAGGAGAAGCGATCGGTCGGCACCGGTTTGCGCAGGATTTCGTGAGCAATCGGATAGGCACTCAGGTGGCAGCCGCCGTGGTTGCCGGTGGCATAGGCGAGGGCCATGCCGTAAACCCCGCGCGGGTCATAAGCCGGCAGCTCCAGGGATTTCACCGCCATGGCCAGTTCCGGCCGGCCGCGGGCCACGGTCAGCCGCCGTGAGCCGCGGGCGAGGAGTTCGCCGTCGCCACGGCGGGCGGCGATCGCTTCGAGGAGCGGTCCGACCTCGGCCGGCCGGGGAAAACGCCCCCGCATCTCGCCCCAGGCGGCAAGAGTGGCGGCGGCCGAAATGGGGTCGAGACCCAGATCGGAGCAGAGAGCGTTGGCGGCGACGATGGTTTGCAGGTCAGCGATCCCGTTAAGGGCACCAAAATGCGAGACCGCTTCGTATTCGGGGAGGGCAAGCCCTTGCGCTGTCCGCTTCTTGCACTCGATGGGGCAATCGTCGCAACCGTAGCGCAGCGGCGCGAAGGCCCGGTGAAGGGCCGGGCCGGCATAACTGGCGCAAGAGGGGAAATGGGTCTTGCGGAAATTCTCCGTCGGCGTCAGGCGGCGCTGGGCCATGAGGTCGACGAAGGCCGGGGTGCCGAACTCGCCCAGGCCGAGTTCACCAAGGAGGACCGGCGAGGCACGAAAAAGACGCATGACATTCTGCCGTGCGCTTTCCAGCCGTACAGGGTCGGCGACGACCGTCGGCAGGTCGCCGGCGACGGTGATTGCCTTGAGTTGCTTGCTCCCCATGACGGCGCCGAGACCGCCGCGGCCGACAGCTTCCCCATCGCCCATGACGATACTGGCATAGAGGACGCCGTTCTCGCCGGCCGGGCCGATGGCGGCGACGCTGCCGTGCTCAGCGAGAGCGGCGACGGTGGCCGCGACCCGCTTCCCCCAGAGCTGGGCGGCGGGAAGAAGTTCGCCCCCTTGCGGCGTGAGGGTGAGGACAACCGGCTGCGGGCTGACCCCGACGATACGTACGGCGTCGAATCCGGCCGCCTTGAGGCGCCGGGCGAAAGGCCCGCCGGCCGAGGCGGCGAAGACCGTCCCGGTGAGGGGCGAGCGGCTGACGACGACGAGACGGGAGGAGGTCGGGGCGACGGTACCGCACAAGGGACCGACGGCAAAGAGCAGGGGGAGATCGGGATCGGCGGGGTCGCGGTGGTAATCGTCACGCAGCAGGCGGACGCCAAGGCCACGGCCGCCGAGGTAGGCATGGAGGAGTGCGGTTGGGATGGACTCGCTTCGACAGCGACCACGGCCGAGGTCGACATGAAGCAGACGACCGTGCCAGCCGTTCATCGCGGCGGCTCCGTTGTGGTCCCGGCCACGGCTTGGGCCGCCACCACCACTTCACGCCCTTCGAGACGGGCGAGGAGCGGCGCGGTCAGCGTCGCAAATTCGACCATGCGTTCCTTCGCCACCGGCTGGGAGGCGGCGGCCTTGACCCGGGCGGGATTGACCGGGGCGCCGTTCTTGACCATGCGGAAGCAGAGGTGAGGGCCGGTGGCCAAGCCGCTGCTGCCGACATAACCGATGACCTGCCCCTGGGTCACCCGCTTCCCCTGGACCATGCCGCCGGCGAACTTGCTCATGTGCAGATAGAGGGTTTCATAGCCGTTGGGGTGGCGGACGCGGATATAGTTGCCGTTCCCCGAGGTAAAACCGATGGCGGCGATGAAACCGTCACCGACGGTCTTGATCGGCGTACCGACGGGGGCGGCGTAATCGACGGCCGGATGGGCCCGCCAGGTCTTGGCGATAGGGTGGAAGCGTTTCATGGAAAAGCCGGATGAGACGCGGCTGAAGGGGAGGGGCGCCTTGAGAAAAGCCTTGCGCAGGGCCTTGCCGCTGGCATCGTAGTAGGAGACGGGGTTCTTGCCGTCCTGAAAACGGAAAGCGGTGAAGGTCTCCCCCTGATTGGTGAAGGTCGCCGCCTGGATCGGCCCGTAGGTCGGCGGCTTGCCGTCGCGCAGGCGTTTCTCGACGAGAACGCGGAAGCTGTCGCCGACGCGGATGTCGCGAATGAAGTCGACATCGTAGGCGAAGATATCGGCCAACTCCTCAGCCAGGGCATCGGTTTCGCCGATGGCGGCGACGGCTTCATAAAGGGAAGAGGAAATCGACCCGGAGACGATGGCATCCTCACGGGTAAAGGGGATGACGACGCGCGTCGGCATCAGCAGTTCACCCTGACGGCGGATGATCAATTGCTCCTCACTGCTGATATCGTACTCGAAGGAGCTGAAGCGATCCTCTTCGAGGTTGATCCGGTAGGTGTTGCCGGCGCGCAGGGAGGTCAGGGGGAAGACGACCCGGCAGCGCTCGACCAGACTGTAGAGTTCCTGCGAGCTGCAGTATTTGCCGAGAAGGACCGAGGCGGTGCCGCCGTCGGGAATCGTCCCCTTGACGACCAGGCGGCGGATTTCCGGGGGTGCCGGAGGCGGCGGCACATGGGCCTCGGTCGCCGGGATGAACTCGCGCAGCAGCAGGGCGACCAGGACGACGGCGACCAGACCGGCGGCGATGAGCGGACCGCGACGGCGTCCTGATTGTGGCCGGGGGACGAGGCGCCCGCGGCGAGCGAAGAGGGCGGATATCCCGTCGCCAAGGCGGCGGCCGAAACGCCGCAGGGAAGTGGGTCGGGAAGAGTTCGGTCGATACAGATTCAAGAAAGGGTCCATCCTTTACGCATTTCATCCCGCTGCTTCTTGCTCGGCAGAAGGTTGCGCATCATAGCAGCGACATCCCTTCCATGTCCAGCCACCGGCGCACTTTTTCATCCGGGCGCTCTCCCCGTGCCGGCGATGAAATTATCGGGCATTTTCGCGGCACTCATGCTAAAAAATGGTAACCCTGTCCGGCAAAGGATTCCTGTCATGATCAACGTTTCGCGTCTCTGTGACGAATTCACCCGTCTCGCCGCCATCGCCAGCCCCTCCCTTGCCGAGGGAGAAATCGCCGTCTATCTGCGCCGGCGTCTCGGCGAACTCGGCGCCACCGTCGTCGATGACGGCGCCGCCACCCGCTGCGGCGGCGAAGTCGGCAACCTCATCGCCCGCCTCCCCGCCACCGGCCCCGGCGCCCCTCTCCTCTTTTCGGTGCACATGGATACCGTCGAACCGTGCGTCGGGGTGGTGCCGCAATTGGTCGACGGCGTCTTCACCAGCGCCGGCGAGACGATCCTCGGCGCCGACGACAAGGCCGGCATTGCCGAGCTCATCGAGGCCCTGGAAGTCGTACGCGAGGCAGCGATTCCCCACCCCCCCCTGGAGATCGTCGTCACCATCGCCGAAGAGATCGGCCTGGTCGGGGCCAAGTCCCTCGATTACAGCCTCATCGCCGCCCGCCGTGGCTTCGCCCTCGACACCGCCGGCACCGACCGCCTCATCCTCACCGCCCCCTGCGCCAACAAGATCCGTGTCACCCTCAGCGGCCGCGAAGCCCACGCCGGCATCGCCCCGGAGAAGGGGATCTCGGCCATCGAGGTCGCCGCCCGCGCCATCGCCGCCATGCGCCTCGGGCGCATCGACAGCGAGACGACAGCCAACATCGGCACCATTCACGGCGGTCTCGCCACCAACATCGTCGCCAGGAGTGTCGTCCTCGACGGCGAAGCGCGCAGCCACGATCCGGCCAAACTCGAAGCCCAGACCCGGCACATGGCCGACTGCTTCAGCGCCGCGGCGCGGCAGATGACCAAAGAAATCGACGGCAGCAGGGTCAGCGCCGAGATTGAAGTCGAAATCGTCTCCGACTACCCGCGCATGTCCGTCGCTCCCGACGATCCCCTGGTGCAACTGGCCCAACGCGCCGCCGCCCGCCTCGGCCGCGCCATCGAGCTGCGCCCCGGCGGCGGCGGCTCCGACGCCAACATCTTCAACGGTCACGGCATCGTCACCGCCATCCTCGGCACCGGCATGACCGACGTCCACACCGTCGACGAGTCGGTCAGCGTCGCCGATCTGGTGCGTGTCGCCGAATTGCTGGTGGAGATTATTCGCGAAGCCTAATCATTCCCCTCACCCCAGCCCTCTCCTTTAGACCCTCTGGGGCCACAAGGGGAGAGGGAGCGATCTTCTCCCCTCCCTGCAATGGGAGGGGCTGGGGGAGGGTGGAAGTGTGAGGTTCTATGAAATTTTCCGTCTCGCCGCACATCGAACAGGTCCACTTTCCACCGATCTCCGAGGTCAAGACGTGGATCGCCGGGCGCACCTTCCCCCAAGAGAGGCCCCTGATCGATCTCTGTCAGGCGATCCCCGACTATCCCCCGGCGCCGCAGCTCATCGACCACCTGCGTTCCCTCCTCGACGACCCGACCGTCGCCAAATACAGCCCCGACGAAGGTCTCCCCGAGAGCCGCACGGCCATCGCCGCCTGGCTCGCCCGCCGCTACGGCGCCGGTCCGAGCGCGGCCGAGGTCTGCCTCACCGTCGGCGCCAGCCAGGCCTTCTGGCTCGCCCTCACCGTCCTCTGCCAGGCCGGCGACGAAGTGGTGGTCCCCCTGCCCGCCTATTTCGACCACCCCATGGCCCTTGCCACCCTCGGCGTCAAATGCGCCGGCATCCCCTTTGATCCGACCCGCGGCGGCCAGCCCGACCTCGAACGCATCGCCGCCGCCATCACCTCGCGCACCCGTGCCATCCTTCTCGTCACCCCGAGCACCCCGACCGGGGCCATCCTCCCCGCCGCGACCATCCGTGCCCTTTTCGAGCTCGCCCGCCAGCGCGGCATCGCCCTGATCCTCGACGAGACCTACAACGCCTTCGTCCCCGGCGGCGCCCCCCATGACCTCTTTCTTGATCCGCACTGGCGCGACCATTTCATCCACATCGCCTCCTTCGGCAAGACCTTCGCCCTCACCGGCTACCGCGCCGGCGCCCTGGTCGCCTCCGAACGCTTCCTCCACCATGCCCTCAAGGTGCAGGATTCCATGGTCGTCTGCGCCCCGCACCTGACCCAGCACGCCATCCGTTATGGCTGCGAGGAACTCGACACCTGGGTCGCCAGCAACACCACCTTGATGCAACGGCGCCACGACGCCTTCCGCGCCGCTTTCGACATCGCCGCCAACCGCTTCGAGCTCGTCGCCAGCGGCGCTTTCTTCGCCTGGGTCAAGCACCCCTTCCCCGGCAGCACCGGTCGCGAAGTCGCCCGCCGCCTCGCCCTGGAAGCCAACCTCATCTGCCTGCCGGGCGAGGTCTTCGGATCCGGTCTCGAAGGTTACCTGCGTCTCGCCTTCGGCAACATCACCGAAGCACAGATCCCGGCGGCGGTGGCACGCTTTATTGAGCTTTCCTGACTTAACACAGAGAAACTTCTTGATCCGCAGATGACGCAGATGTCTGCAGATAAATCAGAGTCAAAACTCTTTAAGTAATTGTTTTTATACGAATTTATCTGCGTCATCTGCGGATAAATAGCCTTGTTGCCCCTGGACAAAGGATCACGCAATGACGAACAGCGCTCCTCCTTCTCCCGATGCCATCCTCCAGCTGACCGCGCTCTTCACCTCGTCCCTCGACCCGCGCGTCATCCGCCACGGCGCCATCGAG
>Ga0154505_1069_pt2 | contig 9357 bp, 9 predicted proteins | sample RifGroD2_FD_115984 | JGI IMG/M metagenome (GOLD analysis project Ga0154505, IMG submission 115984) | Desulfuromonadales bacterium GWD2_61_12
AAAACCAGGGTCGAAACGACCAGGATGAGAAAAGCAACCACCGGGAGAATCCAGAAATCAAACATACCCGCTCCTTCGATCAACGACCGCGACATATCAGGAAATCCTTTCAACGACAAGAATGGACGCTTCGCTGCGCACCACCCGCACCGGCGTCCCGGTCGGCAGTTCGCCGCCATCGGCGGCGACGGCGCTCAACTCCCGCTGCCGCCCGGACATCGTCACCGTCACCTGCCCGGTGCCGCCGGCGGGAATCTTCAGGTAGACCGTGCCGCTGCAACCGGGAGCGGCGAGTCCGCTGTCGAGGGTGCCGTTCGACTGGAGGCGCAAAGCCAGGGCAAAGAGCTTGCCGACGACCCAGACCGCCGCCAGTCCGGCGGCAGAACCGCCGGCAATGGAAATGAAAAAGCCGGCCCCGCTCTGGCGGTACAGGGCGAGACCAACCAGCCCGAACATCAGGAGAAAGGCGGAAAATCCTTGCAGGGAGAGGAGCTTGAAGCCGATATCGGAGTCGGCATGCTGGGCGTCCAGCGTCGGGGGACCGTCGGTGTCGAGGTCGGTGCCGACCCCGGCAAATTGCAGGATGAAACGAAAGAGGACGAAGAAGCCGCCGATGACGGCACAGAGGAGAAAGAAGATCTCGAAACCGTCGAAGCCGCTGAATGCACCTGTCATGAAACCTCCAAGGGACTAAGCCATCGCAAGTAAATAACGGAAGTGATTGTAATGGATTGCCCGCCAAAGCACAAACGCAAAAGGGGGCGGTTGTGCGCAAGACCATGACAGCGGACCATGCGGCGGATTGCGCTTTCGAGATTCTCTTCGCTGACGCCCTAGCGATCGCGTGGCTGGACGGAGTGGCGGACGATATGCCAGCATTGGTGAATGCGCGGATTGCGCGCGAAATCGGGGGGGAGGGTTTGGCCGCTGATGTCACGGATCTCCAGCTCGGGAAGGTCGGCGGCGGCGAGACGGAAGCGGCGGTTGTTGGTGGAGAAGAGCAGCACCCCGTCCCGCTCGAGGAGGGCGGCGGCCCCCTGAATCAGGGCGACATGGTCGCGTTGCACATCGAGGGTCCCCTGCATCGACTTGGAATTGGAAAAGGTCGGCGGATCGAGAAAGATCAGGTCAAAACGCCGCCGCTCGCGCTTGAGCCAGGCCAGACAGTCGGCCTCGATGAGTTCGTGCCCCGGGCCGCGGAAACCGTTGAGTTCGAGATTGCGCCGGGCCCAGCCTAGGTAGGTGCGGGAGAGATCGACGCTGACGGTGCTCTTGGCGCCACCGGCGGCGGCATAAACGGTGGCGGCGCCGGTATAGGCAAAGAGGTTGAGGAAGCGTTTCCCCGCCGCCAGCTCCCGCAGCAGCTGGCGGGTCGGGCGGTGATCGAGGAAGAGGCCGGTGTCGAGGTAGTCGGTGAGGTTGACCAGGAAGCGCAGTCCCCCCTCGTCGACTTCGAGAAAGCGCTCCTGGCGGTCGAAGCGCTCATACTGAGCGCTCCCCTTCTGGCGTTTGCGCACCTTCAGGGCAATGCGCTCCCTCGGGATGCCGAGAGCCTGGGGCAGCGCCGCCAGCACCTCACGGAGGCGCACGGCCGCCTGCTCGGGATCGACGGTCTTGGGCGGGTCGTATTCCTGCACATGCGCCCACTCGCCGTAGAGATCGACGGCGACGGCATATTCCGGCATGTCGGCATCATAGAGGCGGTAGCAGCTGACCTCATGCTCCCGCGCCCAGCGGCCGAGCTGCTTGAGATTTTTGCGCAGGCGGTTGGCGAACATCTCCGCCCCCGAGGAGAGGGGAGCCGGCGGCCGTTCCGGCAACGCCGCGTGGGCGGCGCCGGCGAACCACTGTGCCTCGATATCGAATTGCAGCAGCTTGCATTCGAGGGCGCCATTGAAGAGGATATTCTGCCGCCGGGCACGGAGCCCCAGTTCCTTGGCGAGATCGGGATTGCCGGTGAAGACCGCCCCCTTCCAGCCGACAAAACTCTCCCGCAGCCGCGCGCCGAGCTCGCGATAAAGGGGATAGAGATTCTCTTTCTCCCCGAGCCGTTCGCCGTAAGGGGGGTTGACCGCCACCAGCCCCGTCGCCAGCCCTTCCGGCGCCCGCAGCTCAAGGACCGGCCGGCACTCGAAACGGAGGCGGCCGCCGAAGCCGGCGAGGTCGGCATTGACCCGGGCCGCCCGGATCGCCGCGCCATCGGCATCGTAACCGGTGATGATTGGAAAATCCTTGAAACCGACTTCGCGGCGCTGCCGGGCTTCTTCCTGCAAGCGGCGCCAGAGGGCCGGGTCGTGCTGCCGCCAGCCCAAGAAACCGAAGTAGTCGCGGCCGGCGCCGGGGGCGAGATCGGCGGCCATGAGCGCCGCTTCGATGGGGAGAGTGCCGGACCCGCACATGGGATCGATGAAGGCGCCGCCGGCGGCGGCGATGGCGGGCCAGCCCGACTTGACGAGAATGGCGGCGGCGAGGTTCTCCTTGAGCGGGGCGGCGACCCCTTCCTTGCGATAGCCGCGCCGATGCAGGCTCTCCCCCGAGAGATCGAGGCTCACGGTCGCCTCGCCGCGATGCAGGCGCAAGTTGATGCGCAGGTCGGGGCGTTCGAGGGCGACAGAGGGGCGCTCGCCACAGCGCTCGCGCAGACGGTCGACGATGGCATCCTTGACCTTGAGGGCGGCAAAGCGGGTGTGATCAAGGCCGCTGGCACTGCCGCTGGCATCGACCGCGAGGGTGTTGGTCGGCGTGAGATGCTCTTCCCAGGGCACCGCCGTCACCCCGGCGTAGAGGTCGTCGGCACTCGCTACCGGGAAGACTGTCAGCTGCAGAAAGATGCGGCTGGCCAGCCGCGACCACAGGCAGGCGCGATAACCGCACTCCAGTGCCCCGGAGAAACGCACCCCGGCGCGGCTCTCCCGCACTTCCCCGGCCCCGAGCTGGTTCAGTTCGTCGACCAGCAACCCTTCGATGCCCAGGGGGGAAGTGGCAAAAAACGTATACTGCTTCATCTCTCCCCCTGACGCTGTTGACAGCGCTCGCGGATTTCCTCGACACAACGGTAAGGAATGCGCAGATTGCCGCGGACGCCGCCGAAGATCATCTTCTCGCCGTCGGTGCCGTGGAAATCGGTGCCGCCGGTGACGATGAGTCCCTGACGGCGGGCCAGGGTGATGGTCTGATCGACGGTGAGGTTGTCGGCGCCGCAGTTCCAGGCTTCGAGACCATCCAGCCCCATCCCGGCGAATATTTCAACCATCTGGGTCAGCAGGCGACGGTCGGAGGTGATGAAAGGGGGATGGGCGAGGACCGCCACCCCGCCGGCGCTATGAATCAGAGCGATGGCCTCGGCAATGGGAAAGTCGCGCTTGGCGACGTTGCAGGGGATGAGGTAACGGTTGAAGGCCGCTTCCGAGTCGGTGACGATCCCCGCCTCGACCAGGGCCATGGCGATGTGCGGACGACCGACGGTGCCGCCGGCTTTCTCCCGCACAACCGCGAAATCGATGGCGCCGCGCCCCTCGGCAGCCAGCTTCTCGTTGACCCGCTCGACGATCATCTCGTTGCGGCGGGCGCGAAAATCCTGAAAGGCGGTGAGATCGTGCCGGAGTTTTTCCTGATGGTGGTCGAAACCATAGCCGAGGAGGTGAATGTCATCATACCCCTGCCAGATGACGGAGAGTTCGACTCCGCTCAAGACCTCGACGCCGTGGGCGGCACCGGCGGCCATGGCGGCGTCGATGCCGTCGATATTGTCATGGTCGGCGATGGCTATCGCCGCCAGGCCAAGTCCGGCGGCCATGGCGACCACCGCTGCCGGGGGATGGAGGCCGTCGGAGCAGGTGCTGTGCAGATGGAGGTCAACGTAGCGATTCATATACTTCCCTAAAGGTGTTACCCCCCTTTGCAAAGGGGGACGATAACGCAAACCGAGAATCAGGGCTAATCAGGAAAGTGTTTGATCTGGACTTTGCTGAGCAGCGTAACTCTCACTATCACGCCACCATAACACAATCGTCAGCGGCCGCGCGTCTTGACCCGAAAACCGCTCTGAGCCCAAGGGTCCTCCCCGCTGGCCGCCGGCTTCTCCACCGGCTTCACCGCCGGACGCTCCTCCCGGGTTGGCCGCTGGCCGGCGTTGGGGTCGGCCTCCTTGATGGAGAGGGCGATGCGCTTGCGCGGCAGATCGATGGAGAGGACCTTGACCCTGACGATCTGGCCGACCTTGACCGCGTCGTTGGGATCCTTGATGAAGCGGTTGGCGAGATGGCTGACGTGGACCAGACCGTCCTGATGGACACCGATATCGACAAAGGCGCCAAAGGCGGCGACATTGGTCACCACCCCTTCGAGGATCATCCCCGGCTGCAAATCGCGCATCTCCCGCACATCCTCGCGGAAGGTGGCGGCCTGGAAGCGGGCGCGGGGGTCGCGCCCCGGTTTTTTCAACTCCTCGACGATATCGCGCAAGGTCGGCAGACCGACGCTGTCGCTGACATAACGTTTGAGATCGATGCGCGCCACCAGGGCGGCATCGGCGGCCAGCTCGGCGACGGAGACCCCGAGGTCGGCGGCCATGGTCGCGACCAGGGCATAACGTTCGGGATGGACGGCACTGTTGTCGAGGGGATTGGCAGCGTTGCGGATGCGCAAGAAGCCGGCGGCCTGTTCATAGGCGCGGGCGCCGAAGCGCGGCACCTTGAGCAGCCCCTGACGGGCGACAAAAGGGCCATGCTCGTCGCGATAACGGACAATGGCATGCGCCACCGACTCGCCGATGCCGGAGACATAGGCGAGGAGCGCCCAGGAGGCGGTGTTGAGATCGACCCCGACCCAGTTGACGCAGCCTTCGACGACGGCATCGAGGGATTTTTTCAGCTCGGTCTGGCCGACATCGTGCTGATACTGGCCGACCCCGATACTTTTCGGGTCGATCTTGACCAGCTCGGCTAACGGGTCCTGCAGGCGGCGGGCGATGGAAATGGCGCCGCGCACCGTCAGGTCGAGTTCGGGAAACTCTTCGCGGGCGATGTCCGAGGCCGAATAGACGCTGGCGCCGGCTTCGCTGACAGCAACCACCGGGACCGTCCGCCCGGCCTCGCGCAAGGTCTCCTTGACGAAGGACTCCATCTCCCGGCCGGCGGTGCCGTTGCCGATGGCGATCATCTCGACCGCATGACTTTCGACCAGACGCAGCAGCTCCTTTTTCGCCGGCGCCACCCGCCCCTCGCCGGTGTGGGGATAGATGGTGACATGTTCGAGAAAGCGCCCGGTGCCATCGACCGCGGCCAGCTTCGAGCCGGTGCGCAGGCCGGGATCGACGCCGAGGACCCGGACGCTGCCGGCGGGGGGGAGGAGGAGGAGGTTCTTGAGGTTGCCGGCGAAGATGGCGATGGCCGCTTCATCGGCTCTCCTTTTCGCCTCCAGGCGTAGTTCAACCTCGATGGAGGGGGCAATCAGGCGTCTGTAGGCATCGACCGCCACCGTTTCGAGGAGGGGACGGAAGATGCTCTCCCCTTTCAGCAGTCGCCCCTTGAGACGGAGGAGGATCTCCTCTTCCGGCGCTTCGAGGCCGAGGCGCAGCAACTCCTCCTTCTCGCCGCGACGCATGGCGAGCATGCGGTGCGAGGGGATACTTTTCAGCGGCTCGCGGTAATCGTAATACATCTCGAACTTGCTCACCGTCCCGGCCTTCTTCGGCTCGACACAGGAGGTGAAGATTCCCTGCTCCCAGGTCAGACTGCGGACCAGGGCGCGGGCGTCGGCATCCTCGCTCAGGCGCTCGGCGAGGATATGCCCGGCCCCTTCCAGGGCGGCCGCGACATCGGGGACATCCTTCGCCGCATCGACGAAGGGGGCGGCCACCTCTTGCGGAGTGCCGCTTTTGTGCAGTTGCGTGGCGATGAGATCGGCCAGCGGTTCGAGTCCGCGTTCGCGGGCGATAGTCGCCTTGGTCCGGCGCTTCGGCTTGTAAGGGAGATAGAGGTCTTCGAGTTCGGTCTTCTGCCGCGTCGCCGCGATGCGCGCCGCCAGCTCCGGGGTGAGCTTGCCCTGCTCCTCGATCGACTTGAGGACCGTCGCCTTGCGCTCGCAGAGTTCGGCGTAGTAGCCGAGGCGCTCCTCGATGAAACGCACCTGCACTTCGTCAAGTTCGCCGGTCTGCTCCTTGCGGTAACGGGCGATGAAGGGGACGGTGCCGCCGGCGGCGAAAAGTTCGGCGGTATTGGCGATCTGGCTGGCCTTGAGACCACCGGTCTCCTCCATCAGCCAGGCGAGAATCTGCGGGCTCGGTAACTGGACTGCACTCATGCGCTAAAGGTCGCTCCTGCTGCGGGGGGATGGAAGAAGGGCGGGATGATAGCACGGGCGGGGGGAGAAAAAAAGGGCGGAAGCTTGGTGCGGGGCGGATGGTGGCTGAGGAGGATTCAGGTCAGAGGAGAAGGTCGGTTGTCAGGCGGAGGTGGCGGGGCTGTATCGTCGGAGATTGATATACTGTCCCGGAAATTTCCGGTGCACATGATTCAGTCCTCCGCACAGTGTTGTGCGAAGATGGCTGGACCTCCGGAAAAATTTCAAGTCGTTTAATGGCATGCTGCCGCTTTCTCTCAGAATTTACGGGCCATTACGGACCATCGACTATTCAACGTCGGGACACTACTGATTGCCCTGATAACGGGAGGCAGCCTCACGGCTGCCTCCCGTTGCATAAATCGTATGCGGAAAGATTAATGCTCGAGTCGAACCGTCATGACCGGGATAGGAGACTTGCGTACGATTTTTTCCGCCGTGCTTCCAAACAACATATGGTCCAGGCCGGTACGACCGTGGGTACCGACGACAATGAGATCGGCGTTGGCAGAAATAGCCTTTTTGATGACCTCATCATATGGAATCCCAGGAACAATGAAAGTTTCGTAGTTGTCGTAATCACGCAGATGATTTTGACAAAACTTTTCCATCATCTTCTGCGCCCCCTCTTCAATCTCCTCCTCAAGTTTTTCGAATGAAATGTGGGGTGCATAAAAACCGCGCAAATCGACGGGTTCATTAATGACATGAAGGAGAAGCAACCGAGCATTGAATTTTCTGGCCAGCGATGCGGCATATGAAAAAGCGTGATCGGAGCTTTCGGAAAAATCGGTCGCCATGAGAATGGTTTTGAACTCTTTCATATCACCTCCGAATTCGTGTGATCCGGTAAATCAGCATAACCATACATGAAGGACTGATCGAAACCGGCGATTTTACGCATCACCGCTTTGAGTTCCTCCACTTTGATGGGCTTGTTCAAATACTCGAAGGCACCCAAATGCATTGCCTCAAGATAGGATTCAACTTCACCAAAAGCGGTTATCATGATGACGGCCGTCCCTGGATGCCGCTGTGAAAGTTCACGGAGAAAGGTCATGCCATTCATTCCCGGCATCTGAACGTCGCTAATAACCAGATTCACCGGAACGTGACTCAGACATTTCAATGCCTCGTCACCATCGGCGGCACAAACAACGTCATAACCCTCTTGCGCAAGGAGGCGACTTAGCCCCAGACGGGCATTTTCTTCATCATCGACCACAAGTATTTTGGGAACTCTACTTGCTACCACAAAAAAACCCTCCTTCACTTCAGAAATTCTAACATCGAGCCTCAATCTGTCAAGGGGGAGGAACAAAAGTTCAAGAAATAACGGAGAGTTAAACATAATACAGGGGGGCGGACGAGACACGACCAGATGTCAGAAAAATAATCCTGACGCACAAGAATTGGTGCTACGGGATACTGAAAAATCATACTTGCAGTAATCGTTTAACACGGAGTTGAAGTTGTTCCGGTTTGAACGATTTATTGATAAACTCGTCAGCTCCGGCCTGTTCGGCTTCTATACTCGCCGTTTCCTTGCGGAAAACACCACTTAAAGCCAGAATTTTGATATTTCCGAGTGCCGGTTCGGCACGGACCATACGGATTAACTCATAACCGCTCTTCCCCGGGAGGTTTAGATCGACCAGAATCAGTCTGATTCTTTTCTTGTGGAGAAGATCAAATGCTTCATCAGCGTCGGCCGCCAGCAGGCAACACAAATTCATCGGCTTAAGAACGTCAACAATCAATTCACGAAAAAATTTGGAGTCGTCGACAACCAGTACGCTATCGGAATTGGCAACCAGCGGCGTTTGAATCGGGGGCGGGGACACCTTAGAGCTGGATATATCAATCACGACGGGGAAGACATGGTTACACTTGGGGCAGCGGATTCGCGTTGATGTGTTTTTTGCTCTACTGGTATCGATGCGATAACGCGCCTGACATTGTGGACATTGGATAAGCATGATGCCATATTCCCTTTTAAGCTGTAATCTCGGGCTGCTAACCGGTTCTGAGCCAGAAAATACCCTCACTTGATCAGGGACAGATATTCCCTGGACTGGCGACCTTGTTCAGAATCTGGCGCCAGCGTAATGACTTTTCGGAAAGAGGCGGACGCCAGTTCATTGCGACGCACCTTGAGATATGCCAGACCGAGGCGGTAATGCGCATCGACATAGCCAGGAACAAGGGTGACCGCCTGCTGAAAAGCGCGGATGGCGAGATCGTTCTTGTCTAAGGCAAAATAGGCTTCGCCCAGGCGTTGATGAGCAACGGCGTAACGCGGATTACGCGAGATAGCATCCTGGCAGGCAACCACGGCAGAAAGGTATTCCCCTTTCTGGATATACGCATGACAGATACCGGCCAAAGGAATTTCCGGAGTTTCAAAGAGAAGATCTGCGGCGGCCTGGCGAAAAGTGCGAATCGCATCGTTCCAGCGTCCGGTCTCGAGATAAAGTACCGCTAAATTGTTCAGATAACTCGGGTTATTATGGTCAAGTTGTAGTGCTTTCAGATAGTGGCGTTCGGCTTCGGCATAGGCCTTTTTCTGTTGATAGGTTTGCGCCAAGGCCGCCTGGATATCGGCGTGGCCCGGATTGTACTTTTCGGCCAGAAGAAACTCCTTGAGGGCCAAAGAAATGCTCGGCTCTCGGAGATAGGCGACACCAAGGGCATAATGCACCATGGCATCGTTTTTGTTTTTCTTGCTGACGGAACACCCCCCGAAAAAAAGTAGAAACACCAGCAGAACAACCATTTTAACAATATTGAAGCGCACTCGACCTCCGTTATATCGACGCCAGTAAACGCCCAATGTCCTCAAGCACAGAATGTTCCCGGGCCGCGGCGGCTTTTTCGGCGGCAGCTTTTTCGGCAGCAGCTTTTTCGGCGGCGGCTTTTTCGGCGGCGGCTTTTTCCGCGGCGGCTTTTTCCGCGGCGGCTTTTTCCGCGGCAGCTTTTTCCGCGGCGGCTTTTTCCGCGGCAGCTTTTTCCGCG
>Ga0154505_1122_pt2 | contig 9303 bp, 5 predicted proteins | sample RifGroD2_FD_115984 | JGI IMG/M metagenome (GOLD analysis project Ga0154505, IMG submission 115984) | Desulfuromonadales bacterium GWD2_61_12
CGGGATGGCGACCAGGCCGGAAGATTATTTATAATCTGCGTGGCTGCCCCCTGTGTCGACTGCGAGTCTGAGTGTATGTGGTTCGAAGTTCCTTCCCGATAACGGGCGGGCGTTGTTGGCGGCGGATCTGCAGTCGGGGGATGAATTCGAAGGAAAAAGGAAAATATCATGTCGATGAGAATGAACTTCATGCTTACCGTGGCCTTCGTCTTTCTGCTGTCTGCCGGCTACTCACTAGCTGCAGAACTGGAAGCGTTCCAGTTCCTGAAAATCTCCCCGCAGGAGCAGAAGGCTGTGGTGAAACTCCCCGAGGGTGAACTGCAAATGGTCGGTATCGGCGCCGTTATCGCTGGAGACGCCAGAATTGTCGAAATCGTCGAGGGTCGGGTGGTACTGGAACAGCCGGGAGAAGCTGGGGACGAAACGGTCATTGTTCGGCTGGACGGGAAGCAGCAGCGGATCGAACGGATAAGCAAGCGCGGGGAAAAGCCCCCGGAAACGACCGCGCCAGTGAAAGAAAGAGATCCGGAGGAGCGTGGTAAGTCCGGGTCTCAGTGATGGCGGAGGGGCGACGGAATGGCGACGCTGCGGCAATCACGGGCGAGCAGAGGGCGCTGACGCTGTTCGGCGACATTTTAGCACTTGGTTCCGGCGCAGCCGGTGGCATAGAGAAGACAGTGGAGGGGACATGAAGCAGAAACACACATTGACGATGTCGGATGGCCGCTATTACCTGGTGCTGAGACTCATCCTCTTTTTCCTGCTCGCGACGTTCACCATCAGCGTGCCCGCTGCTCCAGCCGCTGCCGCGGAGCCGTTCACCGCGGCGACGATTGGTGATTTCGGCCATGTCACCGTCATGGAGGTCTCGGGGAACTACGATCAGATGACCCCCGAGGGCCTGGTTAACGCAGTTCCGCGCGAGTTGATCGCTCAGGAGTTCTACCGGACGCATAAGGACGAATACGATTTTTTGACGATTTTTTCGACGTTCGATTTCAAACTCAAGGCAGAAGCGGTCGCTTTTTATCTCGGCGTCAAGAACGACACCCTCGGCATCGGCAGTGAAGTTTTCGATAATGGCCATCTTTACGGCAGCGGCGGGAAGTTGCAGGGGACCGTCGACATGGGGAATATCACCAAGCTCGCCTCCTCACCCCTTGATCCCCGGTTTGAATTCTCCCTCGACATACTGGCCCACGAGATGCTGCACCGCTGGTCCGCCTTCGTCAAATTCCGCGACGCTTCGGGCAACTTGAGCGCGGCGCTTCTGGGCAAGGACGGCTCTCACTGGAGCTATCTGCTCGATAGCAAAGGTTCGCTTGAGTACGGCAATAGCTGGCGAGACAATGGAGACGGCACCTTCACCTCCGTTGCCGCCCGCAAATATTACAGCCCCCTCGACCTCTATCTCATGGGGATGATAGACAGTTCAAAAGTCCCCCCCGTGCTCCTCATCGACAATCCGTCGATCGACCCGAAGAAGGTCTCCGGAGCGGGCGACACCATCAGCGGGACGCCCCGCTACATCTCGATCGAGGACATCGTCTCCGCCGAAGGGGAGCGGGTTCCCAAGGCCGAGGTTGCGCAAAAGCAGTTCAAAATGGCCTTCATCCTGATCACGCCCGGAACTCTTACTCGCGACGACTTGAACGGCGTCGAGAATATCCGGAAAGGCTTCCTGACTCGCTTCTCGATCCTCACCGACGGGCAGGGTCTTGTGCAGATTGCCCCAACAAAAAAAGAGGAGCTGGCCACGAACCCGGATGTGCTGCCCCCCGACGCGACGCCGCGGACGGTAACACCGAGCATCGATGAAGGCGTGAGCTGGCTGCTTGCCGCCCAGCAGGAGGAGGGCTATTGGGGCGGTCTTCAGACGGCGCCGCGGGATACGGCCAAGGCCATCACGGTCCTGGGAAATTTCCCCCTCACCGGTACAGCGCAACCACGCGCGCTGCAATGGCTCGCGGCCAGCGGAGCGAAAAATACCGACTATCTCTCGGCCAAAATCGCGGCCCTGGCGCATGCGGGAGAGGATTTCTCCCTCTTCATCGACGCTTTGTTGTCCATGCAGAACCCTGATGGAGGCTGGGGAAGCAACAGAAATTACCAGAGTGACCCCATCGACACCTGCTCGGCAATGCAAGCGCTCCTGGCGGCAAACTCCACCGCGGCGGCCGGCGGCAAGGGTGCGAATTATCTGCTCGCGCGGCAGAATGCCGACGGCGGCTGGGGGTTCCAGACGGAGGCATCGAGCAATGTTCTGATAACCGCCGAGGTCGCGGCCATACTGCAAAGACTGCCGCCTGCAAATGCGCTGGCGATGGCCGTGAACACGGCGACCGCCTTCCTGCTGAACCGGCAGAACCTCGATGGGGGGTTCGGCAGTTCTCCTTCGACGGTCTATGAAACCGCTCTGGCCTACCGGGCCTTATCCGGGGTCATCTCCGACGCGACGGTGCTTAAGGGAGCCATCAACTACCTTTATGCCGCCCAAGGGAGTGACGGTTCCTGGCAGCAAGAACCCTATAGCACGGCGCTGGCGATCGAGGCGCTCCATCTCTCCGGCATGAGTCCGCCGGTGATTCCGACGAGCGGTACCGTGACCGGAACGGTCGTCGACAGGGCGACGGCTCAGCCGCTGGACGGAGCGACGGTCACCTTTGCCGGCGATTCCGCCATTACCGCGGTCACGGCCGCCGGCGGAGTTTTCAGCCTGGCGGACGTCCCGGCCGGCGCGCAATCAATCGCGGTCTCTCTGAACGGTTATGCGCCCGCAACGCAATCGGTGAGCATCACGGCCGGCTCCATCCTCAATCTGGGCTCGATCAAGCTCGGGCCGAACCCGACCATGGGGATGATCAAGGGGGTCATCACGGCAGCGGCCAGCGGAGAGCCGTTAGCGGATGTGAGTGTCACGATCACGGGTGCTTTCGCCGGGACGGTGCTCACGAAAGGGGACGGCAGCTTTGCCTTCGTCAACGTCACCCCCGGCGCTATGACCATAACGGCGTCAAAAACTGGCTACCGGTCCGCCGCGGGGACTGGAACGATCATTGCCGGGAGCGTGCTGTCGTTCCACCCGCAGCTGACCATTCAGTCGCCCCTTCCTCCGCCTCCTTCGTCGACACCGGGGACACTCATGGGTCGAATTGTCGATGGGGCGACGAATGAACCATTGAGCGGGGTTGCCGGCTTCCTCAAAAGTAATCCCACGATTGCTTCAGTGTCGGACGCAGCAGGCGGGTTTACCTTGGAGGACGTCCCTCCCGGCACCCAGGCGTTCGAATTCAGCCTGCCGGGGTATGCCACATCCACGGCAACGGTCGAGATTAGCGCCGGCGCTATCGTGAACTTCGGAACGTTCGCGCTTTCTTCCTATCCGACAACGGGGAGCATCAAAGGCTTGATCAGCGCTGCCGTCGATGGCCGACCGCTGTCAGGTGCGACGATCACCGTTACCGGATCCTTCAGCGGTAGTACGGTTACCGGCGCGGACGGGACCTTCATATTAGAGGGAACTCCCGGCAGTGTGACCATAACTGTCTCTAAGGCGGGATATGCTCCGTTGACGGGAACCGGCACGGTTAGCGTGGGAGGGGTGCTGGTTGTCAATCTCCAAATGACGGAGTTGATTCCAGTCCCGACCACCAGTGTTCTCGCAGGCACGGTGCACGACGGTGTGACCCTTGCGCCGGTTCCGGGAGCGGTCATATCCCCGTTGGGAGAAAACCCGGTCGCGACCGATGCCCAAGGGGTTTTCACAATCAGTAACCTGGCACCGGGGACCTGCGAAGTCACGGTTTCTGCGTCGGGCTATGCAAGTCAGCATTATCAGATCATGACGGTTGCCGGCGTTAATGCCGACATGGAGATTCTTCTCATGCCCCTGGCCCCAACGACCACGGCGACAGGGCATATTATCGCTTCTCCAACCGGACTGCCGATCGCCGGCGCTGCCGTTGAAGTTGTCGGCACGTCGCTGACAACGACTACGACCGCCGATGGCAGTTATACGATAGCGGCAATCAATCTTCTGGATTTCAGTATCAGAGCCGCTGCAACCGGCTACGACAGCGGCATCGTCCACCTGACGACGACCGGCTTTGGCCTTTATCAGGCCGACTTGCAACTCGTCCCCAGCCACAGAGACGGCATCGCCATTACCGCGTTGGCGCCCGACATCCCGGCCTACCGTGCCTATGATCCGGTAACAATCGCTGCAGAAATCGCCAATGACGGCACTGTCACCATTGAAGGACTGGTCAATTTGACCATCGTCAATCCGCAAGGGGAGGTGGTCAACGTTCAGGAAGCGACCTGGACCGACGAAGAGGGGGTGGCCCACAATCGGTTCAGCTTCGTTCCCGGGGTCTCCACCCCGGTTGCATTTCATTGGAACAGCGGGTTTTCTTCTCCTGGCGACTACAAAATGATTGTGATCGTTGTCGAGGGCGTGCCTGGTATCTCGGCAGCGACGGTTGCCGATCAAGCGGGGAGCTTCGTCATCGAGCCGACCCAGGCTGTTTCCGTCCTGACGGTGACGCCTACCCCTCTCTTCACCAACCTGGGTGCGACCGAGCACATGGAGTTGGCGGCGACCGTGGTGAACACGTCGAATGTGCCGACCAGTCTCGATCTCGGCTACGTACTGCGAAGTCCGACGGGGAGCTTGATTCATAGCGGAGCCTATCAGATCGTTCTGGCTCCGGAGGAGTACCAGAAAAATATCGCCCTGGCGCCCTTCGCTTATACCTTCACGGCCAGCGGGAACCATCCGCTCGTGGTGACGATCGACTCCGGCCCGGTTCCGGCGACAATGAGCGGGAAAGCTGTTTCGGTTGCACCGGGTACGCGGATCGATCCGACTGTGACGCTATCGCCCGGCAGCGTCATCCCCGACGGCGACAAGCGAATACGCATCAATTTCCAACTGAAAGGGGTGGAACTGCAATGAACAATCCCCTGCAAAATACGGCACGATTCTTCTCCCATTTCAAATTGTTCCGCACTCTCGGATTCATTCTGACGTCCTGGGTGTTCCTGGCGCTGTTTACCCTCTTGCCTTCGACCTCTCATGCGGCGAGCATGATCCGCGGGCTGGGCGGGACTGCTGATCTGGGCACCCGCGCCATGGCACCCAATGACGATGGCTCTACCGGGAAGATACCGCTGGGACTCGGTTTTCCGCATGGCTTGAACTTTTTCGGAACCACCTATTCCGATTTCTACATCAACAACAACGGCAACATTACTTTTAGTGGCCCTCTCTACAATTACACGCCAGATCCTTTTCCGGTCAGCAGCCAGCCGATGATTGCTCCGTTCTGGGGGGACGTGGACACGTACGCTACCGTGTGGTCGGACCAGTGGAAAAACAACGTTTATTACAAAATCGCCGGCAAGAAGATCTACATCACCTGGAACTATGTGGGGTATTTCGCCTCCCATTCAAACAAATTGAACGCCTTCCAGATCGTCCTCACCGATCGCGCTGATGTCGCACCCGGTGATTTCGACGTCGAATTCCGCTACGAGCAGCTCCAGTGGACTACCGGCGACGCCAGCGAGGGATCGGGGGGGCTGGGCGGCATCCCGGCCCAGATGGGTTTTGATGCTGGGGACACGGTCCACTTCTACTCCCACCCCGACTCGCAAACGGCACAGATTCTCGACCTTGTGCATTCCAGCAATGTCAACGCTCCCGGGGTGTGGCTCTTCGAGGTCCGCAGCGGCGTGGTCCTTCCCGGCCCGGTGGCGATCTTAACGGATGTCCGGATCATCGACACGATCCCGGCCATCGGAATCGATTTGGACCATTCGTCCTTCTCCAGGACCCCTGCCAGCATCACCAGCGTTGGCGACACCACCGTCATTGAGTGGTATTACCCCAGCTTTGCCGCCGACGCGGTGGCGGATTTCTATTTCGATGTAATATTGAAAAATCCGCAAGGCGGCGAGCCGCGGATTGTGAATCACCAGCTGGAGTTGACCTATACCGAAGCGAACGGCAATCCTGTCCGCACCGAACTCGGGCCGCGTTCCGTTCAGGTCCTCGCGTCGGCGTTCGACAGTTCCATCGCGACGGATAAGGCTGCCTACGGACCTAACCAGAACGCGCTCGTAACAGCTACCGTCAAGAGCCTTAGCGAGTACACCCGCACCGTCGATGTCGCGATCATGGTGGAAGACGCCGGGGGAACGGTTGTCAGCCGGGAGCTTTATTCCGCCGTTCCCTTGGCCGCCGGGAACATCAAGGATTTCGCCGCCACATTTGCGACCGGAACCAGTTATGCAGGGGATTACACGGTCCATCTGTTTCTTTACGAGAATGGGACAGATGTGGGAGAGGCGACGGCTCCGTTCAAGATAACCCCGGAGATCGGTGTCACTTCCGGCATTTCAACGGATAAAATGCTGTATGGAGCCAACGAGGCGGTGACCTTAACGTCTGAGGTGCGCAGCGGAAGCTGCAATTACATTCTCAGCGATCTTAACGTCCGCGTGACGCTCTCGGACGCGGCCGGAACCCAACTGTTCTCGGAGGAGAAACCGATCAAAACGCTCCTGCCGCAGCAGACGATGCAGCTGAAAGCCTACTGGAATACGGGTGCCAGCCTCAAGGGACGCTACACGGTCCTGCTTCAGGTCTTCGATGGTTCCGGATATCTCAACTCTTCATCCACAGGATTCGACGTCGCCGGGACGGCATCGACGGGGAGCGGCATCACCGGCACCATCGCGGCCCAGCCGAATCCGGTCCAACAAGGGGCGGACGAAAGTATCGATTACTCCATCACCAACACCGGCAACGAGGGGATAATCGACCTCACGGTGAATATCCTCATCGCCGATGCCGCGACCTTGGATGTAAAGCGGACGATACCGACGATCCGGTCTTTGCCGGTCGCCGCTGTCGATAGTAGTTCAATCACTGTTTCAACCGCGGATCTCGCCCCTGGTCAATACCTTGCCTTGCTGCAGATTGCTCCGCTCGGCTCGCAGCCGAAAACCTTGGCGCGTGCGACGTTCGAAGTCTTCATCGACCTGAAACCGAAGCTGGAGGTCACCAAGAGTATCTCAGGGACAGGCAACGTTCTCGTCTGGCTCAATTATCCCTGGGAAAGCGGGAACAACTGCCCGGACGAGGCGCTGATCAAGAGGGCACTGCGGGAGGCAGGGGTGCTTTACCGGGTCGTCACCGAAAAGAAGGATTTCCAGACGGAACTCCGCAACCCTATCTACACCGATTTCGTCATTTTGGGTGATCAGCAGCCGCTGGAGGACCATTTTTCGGAAGAACTACGGGAGCAAATTAACCGCGGTAAGGGTCTTATTGCATCGATGTTCAATCGAACGAACTTTGACGCAGACCTCTTTGGCGTAAATATCACCGGGTATCTCCCCGGAAGTAATTATGCTCTTGAGCTGATTCCGAGCGATATCTCGGCCGGAGCCAGCCTGATTACGTCGGGCCAGGTACTCAGAGCCGAAGTGCTGGCCGCCGAGCAAAACGTCGGCTGGCTGGTCGAAGAGACACGTACCGGGATTGCAAGACATCCGGGTGCGACCGTACGGCAGTATGGAACAGGAAAGGTGGTTTTCCTGGCGTTCGATCTCGGTCTCGCGAGCAGCAACTATGAGCCATTTGCATTGCTGCTGGCCGATTCCCTTCACCACATCCATGCGCCGGTGAGTGATTTGCTGCCTGGGCAGCCGGTTCCAGTCGAGGTGACGCTGAGGACGCTTGCCGGAAACCTCGACCTGAAGTTTGCTGAGATATTCCCGCCGCAGGTTGCCCTCTTCGACACAAAAACCGGGCTGGAGCTGACGAATCCATGGACAACGGATCTGTCTTTGATGATGAACGAAGAGAAGACGATCCTCTTCAATGCCGTTCTTCCGAAGGAAAGGGGGATTTATACTCTGACGAGCGAGATCAGTTATGCGGACGGGGGCATTTGGCAATCTTCTGGGACTTATCCCCTGGATCTTGTCGTCGAACAAAATACCTATGACTTACTCGATGCAATTATCTTCGAAGTTGACGGACTCAGTCCCAGCTTGAAAGACGACGGAATAACTATCGCGAGGGCAAAAGACATTCTGGCGAAGATACCTGGTTATGAGGATGAAAATCGGAGCGATGTTGAAATACAACAAATCATCCATGAGCTGTTGAAGGCCGTAAATGCGCTCACCGCGGTTCAGTCGGTCGATGTGGCGGAAATAAGGGAAAGCATAGACAGACTTCTCGCAGTTTACGAAGCAAGGTGGTATGCGCGCCAGTAAGGTGTTAGCGCGATGTAATAACAGCAAGTGTCTCCGCAAGGACAAAGGGCCGCGCTGAAAGCCAACAGCATCTCGCCTTAACCGCCACAAAGACAGTCAAAGGGGAAGGCAACGACAAAAAAGCCCTGCTTTTAGCAGGGCTTTTTTGTCAACGCTGGACATAGGAGCTGGACATTTTTTGCTTATCCCATCTTGCGATCCAAGCTGCGGTACTGAATCGCCTCGGCGAGGTGGGCCTGGTGAATTTCGGCGCAGCCGGCGAGGTCGGCGATGGTGCGGGCGACCTTGAGGATGCGGGTGTAGGTGCGGGCGGAGAGGCCGAGACGGTCGGTGACGAGTTCAAGGAGTTTCTGCCCGTCGGCGTCGACAGAGCAGAACTTGCGGATATGGCGCGACTGCATGCGGGCGTTGGCGTGCAGGCCAAAGCGGGCGAGGCGTTCGCGCTGAATCGTCCGGGCGGCGTCGATGCGGGCGCGGATGGCAGCGCTGCTTTCGCCGTCGACGGGGTCGGCGAGCTCACGGTGGCGAATGCGCGGCACCTCGATGTGCAGGTCGATGCGGTCGAGGAGGGGGCCGGAGAGGCGCGAGCGGTAGCGCTGGATCATGATCGGGGTGCAGCTGCAGGGGTGCTGGGGATCGCCGAGGTAGCCGCAGGGGCAGGGGTTCATGGCGGCGACGAGCATGAAGGAGGCGGGGTAGGTCAGGCTGGTGGCGGCGCGGGCGATGGTGACCTGACCGTCTTCGAGGGGCTGGCGCAGCATTTCGAGGACGTTCTTCTTGAACTCCGGCATCTCGTCGAGGAAAAGGACGCCGTGGTGGGCGAGGGAAACCTCCCCCGGTTTGGGGATGGTGCCGCCGCCGATGAGGCCGGCGTCGGAGATGGTGTGATGGGGGGAGCGAAAGGGGCGGACGGCGATGAGGGCGTTCTGGCGCGGGAGGAGGCCGACGATGGAGTGAATCTTGGTGGCGTCGAGGGCCTCGCTGAAATCCATCGCCGGCAGAATCGTCGGC
>Ga0154505_1031_pt2 | contig 8866 bp, 9 predicted proteins | sample RifGroD2_FD_115984 | JGI IMG/M metagenome (GOLD analysis project Ga0154505, IMG submission 115984) | Desulfuromonadales bacterium GWD2_61_12
GATCTGCCGGCTGCGGGCAAACTTTTCGATATTTTCGAAATTGGGGACGATCAGGGCGGTCAGAAATGGTTTGCGGTCGCCATAGACCATGGCGTTGGAAACGAACTTGTTGGTTTTGAAGAGGCTTTCAATGTTTTGCGGGGCGACGTTTTCGCCCCCGGCGGTGACGATCAGATCCTTTTTGCGATCGGTAATGACGAGAAAACCGTCGGCATCGAATTTGCCGATATCCCCGGTTCTAAACCAGCCGTCGTCAAAGGCCGCGGCACTTGTCGCGGCGTCATTCCAGTAGCCGCTGAAAACACCGGGACCACGGGCCAGGATCTCCTCATCCTCGGCGATACGAATTTCGGTCCCGCCCAAGGGGGGGCCAACCGTGCCCGGGCGGTGATGCCCAGGGTAGTTGGCGGCCAGGACCGGCGAGGTTTCAGTCAGTCCGTACCCCTCATAAATGGGGAGATCGGCCGCCAAGAAGAACTCGGCAATATCCCTGGCCAGAGGAGCTCCCCCCGAAACAAAGAAGCGCAAACTCCCTCCGAGGGGAGCCCGGAGTTTATTGAAAACCAGATGTCTGGCCACGGCAATGGCCAGACGCAAGTGCAGCCCGGCTCTTTTCCCCGCAATCTGCCGGTGGACAAAGGCCCGCCCGGCATGGACGGCGGCAAAGAAAATCTGCCGCCGCAACCAGGAACTCGCCAGTGCCCGTTCCAGTATGCGGGCGTACATTTTTTCGTAAAGTCGGGGAACACTGATGAGGATGGTGGGGTGAACCTCCTGCAGGTTGGTGGGGACCGAGTCGGAATTTTCGGCGTAGGCAATGACGGCGCCGCGACTGAGCATGAAATAATATCCCGCCATGCGCTCAAAGACGTGGGAGAGGGGCAGGAAGGAGAGGCAGCAGTCACCCGGGCCGACTGGGAAAATATGGCTGCAGGCTTCGACGTTGCTCAGCAGGTTGCGATGGGACAGCATGGCACCCTTGGGCATGCCGGTCGTGCCCGAGGTATAGATGATTGTCGCCAGATCTTCTGCTGCTCCTGCCGCCAGTCTCTGTTCCAGAGCCGTTACCGCAATCCCCTCACCCCGAAGCAGCAAAGCAGCCAGCGTCAGGAAGGCCGGATGGGCAATCTCGCCGTTCAGCAGAATAATCAGTTCCAGATTCGGGACTTCACCTAGATGTGGTAAGAGATCCTCGCCAAGGACCGGCGAGTGGAGAACCAGGAAGCGGCTCCCCGAATCGCGAAGGATATGCAGGGCCGTGGGAATCCCCTCGGTGTGATAAACGGGAACACTCACCGCGCCGACCGCCATGATGCCGAGGTCGGCGTAGGCCCATGTCGGACAGTTGGGGGACATGATGGCCACACGCTCCCCCGGGTGGAGGCCGAGGGCAAGAAGTCCGCGAGCGAATCCTGAAATCTCGGCGGCGACGGTGTCCCAGAGGATGTCACGATAATGACCCGACTCCTTGCTTTGCAGGGCAGGTCTCCCCTGTAGCCGGCGGGCCTGTTGCAAAACCATGCTTGGGATAGTATCTTGCACGAGGCCTCCGATCCTGAATCGATCTAATCATCCGGCGGTTGCTGACTTCATTCTAGCGCATTGGTGGATTCGATGAAAAGACTAGACCACTTACATGCGGGAGCGGCTTGATGATTCTGGGTGTTACCGGCGGTATCGCTTGCGGCAAGAGCGCCGTCACTGAGCTCCTGCGCGCCGAAGGCGCAATAGTCGTCAGCGCCGATGAGCTGGCGCGCGAGGCCGTGTCGCCGGGGAGCCCGGTGCTGGCAGAATTGGTCGCGTATTTTGGTGCGGAGATTCTGCGGACCGACGGTGAACTCGATCGCCCGCGGCTGGCCGCACGGATTTTTGCCGACCCGGCAAAGCGCCTCGAACTCAACCGCATCACTCATCCGGCGATCGCCGCACTTGCCGATGAGCGGCTGAATGTGTTGCGTCGGCAAGGGGTATCGCTGATTGTTTATGAAGCCCCATTGCTCTTTGAGGCCGGCGCCGAACAGAGGGTTGATGCGGTATTGGTGGTCTCGGCTTCGGAAGGGGAGCAGTTAGCGCGGCTGATGGCACGCGACAATATTTCCGCCGCAGATGCCCATGCCCGCATCGCCGCACAGCTTCCCCTGGCGGCCAAGATCGCGCGGGCCGATTATGTCATTGACAACTCGGGGACGCTGGCGTCCACCGCCGCTCAGGTCAAGGCCCTTTGCCGGGAATTGCGGGGGGACATGCCGCCGGGAAGCGATCACCGATGAAGCTGCGGGCCAGCTCCAGGACCGTGTCCCGATACGGGTTTTCTTCGGTTGTCAGGACATGGGGAACTTCCACGCCGAGAAGATGGAATACTTTGGAGCGACTGCCGAGACGTTCGTAAAGGGCTTGGGCACTCCCCGCCGGCACGGTCTGATCTCCCCTCGCGCCGACAACCAAGGCCGGCTGTCGGATGGTGGGGAGATGTGGACCGATCGCGTCAAGCAAGCGAACCAGTTCACGCACTCCGAGCAAAGGCCGGCGTCGATAGTAATGGCGCTCCGCTCCCGCCGCCAGGGGGCGCTCTTCAAAAGGATAGACCCAGGCGATGGGGCCGGCGAACCGGACCAGTGGATGCTTGAGTTTGACGAAGGGAGAGAGGAGCACCAGGCCCGCCAGCGGGCTCTCGGTCGCCAAGGCAAGTAGGAGCAGCCCCCCGGTACTCATGCCAAGGCCGAAGACGTTATCGCAGCCCTCCGCCAGAATGGCATACCCCTGTCTCACCGTCGCCAGCCACTCCTCTCTAGAGTGTTTCGCCAGATCTTCCGCCGTTGTGCCGTGTCCAGGGAGGCGCACACCGAGGCTGTGAACGCCGTTTCTGGCAAGACCCGCGCCGAGCCAGCGCATTTCCCAAGGGGTGGCGGTAAATCCGTGGACGAGGAGAACGCCGGTTCGGGACTGGATATGGGGGGGAGGGTCGAAGAGGAAAGGGAGGTTGTCGGCATCGCTGACGCCGTCGGTGAGGGCTTGGCGGAGCATGGCGTCCAGTTTCATGACGATGCCTCTGCCCCAGAATGACAAAGTCCCCCGAGGGAGAAGGGGACTTTGCGAGGTCGGGCGGGTGGTTGCGTATTACTTGTGGTAGCCGAGGCGGGTTGAAAGCTCATCGGCGGCGCTGATGACCAGGGATATCAATTCTTTCTGAATGCGCTCGTCGCTGAAACGCATGGACGGCCCAGAGATGCTCACTGCTCCGACGATACGGCGGGTATAGTCGCGAATCGGCCCGGCCAGGCAGCGGACACCGAGATCGAGTTCTTCATTGTCGATGGCGTATCCCTGCTCGGCGATGAGCCGCAACTCCTTCTTGAGGGCGTCGCGGTTGGCAATGGTCGTGGGAGAGTAAACCTTGAAGTCTCGCTGGGGGTAAAGAGCATCGACCTCCTCCTCGGACATGAAGGCGAGATGGATCTTGCCCGAGGCGGTGCAGTAACCGGGGAGGCGGGAACCGACCCGGGAGACGACGCGTACGGTCAGGTCGGTTTCGACGACATCGAGATAAACGACGTAGCCTTCCTTGAAGATGGCGACATAGGCGGTTTCGTTGCACGCCTTGACCAAGCGTTCAAGGATCGGTTTGGCCTGACGGAGCAGGCCCATCTGCTTGATGAAGGTCTGTCCAAGTTCCAGGGATTTCAGCCCGAGGCGGTAGTTCTCCGTGGCCTTGTTTTGCTCGATATAGCCGCGTGATTCCAAGGTCGCGAGGAGGCGGAAGACGTTGTTCTTGTGCAGTTTCAACCGTTTGGAAAGCTCGGTAACACCCAGTTCATCGACGTCTCCGTGAAATTGCTCAAGGAGATCTAGGGCGTGAGAAACTGCCTGGATTATGTACTCAGCTTTTTCTTTTTTGGCCATTTTGCTCAGTTCCTCATGGATGAATTTCAATTCAATAGCCACCCCGTCCATCTTATGAATTCCTCATCATAAGTCAAGCAGGAATGGTAGTGTCAACGCAAGTGGGTCAGGCATCAAACAACGGCCGGAGAAATTACCTGGTGGCGAATAATAGAATAATGTTTTAAAACTGTCAAGGCCCCCTCCAAAAAAAGGTAAAAACTGGTTGCCGCCACAGCGTTGACAGACCCGGACCTTTCCGCTACATTGATTTCGGTGCAGATCTGGAGGTGGTAATGCTGAATCTCAGCAAGAAAATTCTGGTGGCAATCGACGGCTCCCCGCAGTCAGACAAAGCCGCGGAGGAAGCGGTGCGCATGGCCGGCGCATCGGGGAATCGCCTCAAGAGCAAACTCTACGCGCTCATGGTTCTGCCGAACATGCGTGCGCCGTCCTTTACCGATTTCTTCCCGGCCACTCCGATCACCGAACGGCCCGACTGGGAAGAAACGCGCAAGCGGATCTTCTATGTCGTTGAGAAATGTGCAGCCGAGGCTGATATCCCTCTGGAAAGCCTCGTCCTTTACGGAGATGCCGCCGAGGAAATCCTCGCCTTCGCCGAACGTGAAGAGATTGATGTCATTACCATCGGTTCTTCCGGTTCGGGGCGGATGAAGCGGGCTCTCCTCGGCAGCGTATCGACCAAGGTCGCCCTGCACGCGCAACAATCGGTCTATATCGTCCGTTAGCCGATACTCCTCGCCATTCTCAGAGGCTTTCCTTTTCCTGTCGCATCGCCCTGCCGTCCCGCCCCCCGTCCGTCGCTCGCCCCGGTGTCTCCTCCGCCCGAGTTTCACTGCACAGATATCGGTAAATCTCGGCCATGCGCTCCCGGATCAAATCCTCATCCTTGGGGAATTCGTGGGGCGACAGTTCCAGAGTTACGGTTTCGTTGTAGTCGGTTTCACGCAGATGGTTGAGAAAGCGGGTGAGCGGCAGGGTGCCATGGCCCGGAAGGAGGTGTTCGCGGCCGTAGCCGTAGTCGGAGAAGTGGATGTTGCGCATCTTCCCCGAACGGTAGAAAAGATGAAAATCCTCGAGAAAATTGGCCTTGGACGAGCCCATATGCGCGGTGTCGAAGGTCATGAAAAGGTTCCTTTCCCGCATGAACTCGATCATCCTGCCGGTTTGACTCAACAGGTAAGGGTTGCTTTTCAGTGGCCCGGTCGCCGGCATATTTTCAATGGTGACGATGACACCATCGCGACCGACTTCCCTCTGGAAATCCCTGATCGAAGAAAACCAGCGCCAGAATTTGAATTCAAAGGCGAGCCAAGAGGGGGGGTGAAAGTTGATCAGGGGGATGCCGGTGGCCATGGCGAGATTGCAGGTGCCATGCAATTGATCGATCTTGTCCCCCCAGCCATCGACATCGAAGAAGGGAGCATGCAGGGAAAGGACAGGATGGATCGCCTGCAGGTCGCGAATAATGGCGATTTCGTTCTGCAGGGCGAAAACATTGGTGATGATGACCTCGACTCCGTCGAAGCCGGTATCGCGGGCAATCTCAAATATTTTTGGCAGCGGCAGGGTGTAAAGACTGCCGGCAGAAAGGACCAGTTTCATACGGGCTCGCAATCTTCCAGCGATAGCAGGATGGGCAGGGCCACGGTGGTAAGGTCTGTCAGGGTCCATGAACCTTGTCCGCCAGTTGCTGACGGATTGCCTCGGGCGGCGGCGGGGTGAGCAGTGACACCACGATCATGACGAGAATGACCAGCGGGGCGCCGATCAGGGCTGACGAGGTCGGCGGGATGAGCCGGTGCAGCAGCGGTGCCCCGTCGCCCAGAACAAGGGCGGCGAACGTAATGAAGAGACCGACACTCATGCCGGCAATAGCGCCGTATTTGTTGGTCCTGTCCCACCAGAGGCCGAGAAGGAATACGGGAAAGAGGGTGTTGCCAGCCAGGGCGAAGGCAACGGCGGTGATTTCGGCGATGAGACCGGGGGGATTGGCGGCGGCGACGATGACCACGGTGGCGAGGACCAGGGTCACCGCTTTGGCCACTTTCATCCGCTGCCCCTCCGTTGCTTCAGGATTGAGGAGACGGTAATAGATGTCATAAGAAAAGGCCCCGGCACCGCTGATAAGGAGGCTGGTCACCGTCGAAAAGGCAGCCATGATGGCACCAACGGCGAGGATGGCGGTGACCAGGGGGGGGAGCCCAGCCAGTTCACCGGCTCGAAGCAGAACGAGATCGGCGCCCTGTCGAGCGGCTTCCGGGGACAGGTTGATCCCCTGCTGTAGTTCCATGAGGCGGGCAAAGGCCGCGTAGGCCGGCGCGCTCCAGTAGAGCAGGCCGATGAAAAAGATTCCCCAGACTACGCCCCAGCGGGCGTCCCGGATATTGGGGACGGTGTAGAAACGGGACAGGACATGGGGAAGTCCCGCCGTGCCAACCATCAGGGTGAAGCAGAGAGCCATCCACTCGAAAGGGGTGGCGAAGGCCCAGGGCGAGGTATAGCTGAGACCACTGCTGGACGAAAGTTCTTGCAGGGCCGGGCCGTAGCCGAACTGGGGGATGACCCAGAAATAGCCGAGTTTGCGCGCCAGCAGCATCAACGGAACGATAAAGGTGATGATGAGAACGGCATAGTGAAACTGCTGGTTGCGTCGTGCGCCGAGGGATCCCGAGACGACGAGATAGGAGACGGCGACGAGGACGCCGAAGAGGAGGGCGGGGGTATAGTCGATACCGAAAATCCAGGAGAAAACCAACCCGATCCCCTTGTACTGGGCAACACAATAGATCAGGGTGATGAGGATGGTGATGACCGCTGCAACGAAGCGGGCGGCGGGGGAATCGAAGCGCGCTTCGACAAACTCGGCGGCCGTGTACTTGCCGAAGCGGCGAATCTGTCCGCCAAGCAGGATCAGCAGGAGAACATAGCCGCCGGTCCAGCCGATGACGTAGGCGAGAGCGAAATAACCCTTGAGGTAAAAGATGCCGGCGATGCCGAGGAACGATGCCGCGCTCATCCAGTTGGAGGCGATGGCGGCTCCGATGCCGAGTCGACCGATGGAATGGCCCGCCGCCGGATAGTATTCACCATGACGAGAGCGGCTGGCCAGTCCGACGAGGACGGAGACGAAGAGGAAGGCCAGCAACAGGAGGAAGGCAACGGGCTTGAAGCTGATCGGCATGGGGCTCCCCTTCTAGCGGCGCTTTCGGGTGCGGTCGGAGAGGCGATCGACCAGCAGGTTGAAGATGATACAGAGGAGGATGAACCAGACAATGAGGAACTGGCCGGTAAACCAGAAATGAAAAGGGAAACCGAAGAGGGATGCTTCCGTCAGCATGCTGGTGCCGGCACTGCTTTTCTGACTGGCCAGAAGGAGGAACTGAAAACCGAAGGTGACAAGGATCCAGCCGCCCAGGGCGAGCCAGATATAGGTGACCTTGCTGCGCATGTATCCAGGACGGGGTCGAAAGAAGTTGATACCGTGCGGCGGCTTGATGTCCTGTGGCGGGTGTGGGGGGGGCATGGTGTCCTCCTCGAAGCGTGACGACGGAGCGTCCGGCAGCGCCGGTGCAGTGCCGGTCATTATAGCCTCTGGGTGAGGGAAAACCAAGCGCTAGTGCGAGCGGGTCAGGGGTCTTCGTCCTCGCTCCCGGTCGGAAGGGTGCTGGTGGCGACTTTCATGACTTCATCGAGGACGGTCGTAGCATAGCTGCCGCTTGGCAGCTCAAAGGCCAACAGGAGGGTATCGCCCTGCTGCTCAGCCGTGGCGGCAGCCAGGGGGACGCGCAGCGGGCGACGTTCGCCCGCCATATCCAGGGGGGGATCGAGACGAAAATCGCGCAGGGTGATCCCTTCCTTTTCGAGAAGAGCGCTTTCCAGGAGACCGGCATGCCCCGTCGCCAGGGTGACCTTGTGGCCAAAGAGGGGGGCGGTTGGACTGATTTCGAAATTGTCGGCGCGGGGCTGTTCCGCCGTCGCATCGACGACGGTGAAGCAGGCACCGTTGACGTGCTTGTAGGCGAGATCGCCAGGCCAGAGGAGGTTCATCGAAGCGAGGCGCATCTCCAGCAGGCGATCGAAGAGGGATGACTGGTAGGCCGAGAGGTAAAGGCGCAGCAATTTGCGCGGTAGCCGTAGGACCGCGTCACGTGGTGATTTTCCTGCAATCAGGGCGTGAACCAGGGTCCGTTCGTCGCGACAGCGGGGGGGGAGGGGGGCGAGGGTCCCCTGCAGGTCGCCGGCGGCGAAGGCAGTAGCGGCCTGGCGCCACCCGGGATGGTCGATGGTCGCAGGGTCACCGACGATCAGTTGTGCTGCCTGGCTGAAATCCTGGCGCAGGATGGCGCGGCCGATGCGGTGCGAGGTGCCGAAAACCCCGTAGCGCTGGGCGCCGAAACGGTTGGGGACGCCGAGGTCGGCGAGAACATGAAGGATATCAAGGGCACGTTCGCCGGCGTTGACGTCAACTCCACGAATACGGATGACGAAGCGGTTACCGGCAAGATGGCCGAGACGCAGCTTGTTGCGATGGCGGTTCGCCGCGAGGATCTGTACCCCGGGGATGGCGAGGGCCTCGACCTGTTCGGCCGAGACACCGGTCAGGGAGACGGTCTGGCGGGTGAGGGCACGGGCATCCTTGAGGCCGGCGTAGCCGATATCCCTTTCTCTTACGCCAAGAGCACTGGCAAGATGGCGCAGCAGGTCGAAGGTCGTCAGCCCGCGCTTCTCAACGGTCACATAAAGGTGCTCACCACTGCCGCAGGTGGGGTAAAGGGGGAGTTCCTCGACACGAAAATCCTCAATTTCGCCGCGGATAGTCCCACCGACACCGGGAAGGAGATCGGTCAGATATCTAGTCATTGCCGGCCCGTCCCCAGCGGATGCGGAAACCCTGACGCACTTCCGGCGGTTCCAGCACGTCGACTCCGTCGCGGCGGCGCCAGTGAAGAAAGTGGATCGGCTC
>Ga0154505_1047_pt2 | contig 8622 bp, 9 predicted proteins | sample RifGroD2_FD_115984 | JGI IMG/M metagenome (GOLD analysis project Ga0154505, IMG submission 115984) | Desulfuromonadales bacterium GWD2_61_12
TCTCGGCGAAGCCCAGTATTCTGGCATCTTCATCGACGGAAAAAACGCCAAAACGGATCGCATCCTCGGCCGGCACCTCAAGAGCGGCAATGGTGATATCGGCCCGGTTCATACGATGAAAATTGATCATCTGGGTGACGTCCATCTTGTAGATGTGATCGCCGCCGAAGATCGCCACGTAGTCGGCATCGGAGGACTCGACAAAGCGCAGGTACTGGAGAATCGCGTCCGCCGTTCCCCTGAACCATTCCTCGCTTTCGCTCTTGGTCTCCGGTGAGATGTCGACATAGAATTCGCCGAGACCGGTCCATTTTCCCCACGATTCACGGATATGTTTGTTCAGGGAATAGGCCCGGTACTGGGTCAGGATGTAGACCTTCTTGATCCCCGAATTGAAGAGGTTGGAGAGAACAAAGTCGATGATCTTGTACTTGCCGCCAAAGGAAACGCTCGGTTTCGCCCGACGCAAGGTCAAAGGGCTGAGTCGCTCACCCTTGCCACCGGCCAGAACCATGGCGATGGTGTTCCGTCCGACATTATCGAGGGCGTACATGCAAACCTCCCAGGGCTATGGATTTCCGGCGGGTACATGACTGATTCTGCCGAACAAGAGGAACAATTGCAAGGAGGAGTTATGCCGTAATCGGCAGCCATGTCGAATGATATCGCGATTGACGACGGTTGACGCCCGCGCACAAAATATTTATAGTGCCAGTCCACCGCCGGAGGAATTTTATGGACCTTTTCTGGAATGACCGCCTCAAGGTCGGCCATGCCACCATCGACGAACAGCACCGCCAGCTCTTCGCCGCCTTTGCCGCCTTCATCGACGCCTGCGAGAAGCGGCGCGGGCAGGCGCAGCTGCAGGAGGTTTTCACTTTTCTCAACGGCTATACGCGCACGCATTTTGCCGCCGAAGAAGAGTTGATGGCAGCACACGGTTTTCTCGGGCTGGCGGCGCATCAGGAACAGCACCGCCGCTTCATCGTCCGGCTCGACGACCTGCAGCAGGAGATGGCTACCTCTGGGCCGACGATCAAGGTCCTCATCGGGACCACCAAGGCCCTGGTTTACTGGCTGACGGAACACATTCGCGACGTCGATACGCGTCTGGCCGGTTTTCTCAGTAGCTCTCACGCTTGACCTGGGCATGGAGCCTTTCTCCTTCGATCCCCAGATGTGCCGCACCTGCGGCGGTCGCTGCTGCCAGGGGCACCCCGGTCTCTGGGTCGAGCCGGCGCGTCTGGCCGCGCTCTATTTCGACGGAACACTCCCCTCCCGCGAGCGACTTGCCGAACTCCTTCCCCCCTTCGGTTTTTTCCTCAAGGATCTGTGCGGCGTTGCGGTCCCCGCCCCTGTTGCAGACGAAAAGGGCTGCACCTTCCTGACCGCGGATGGTTGTCGCCTTCCGGCCAGTCACCGCCCTTGCCAATGCCTCGCCCTGACCCCCAGCATCGACACCCTGATGGAAGGGGAAATCTGTTGTTCCCTCCCCCCCCCTTTCCGTTCCGGAAACGTCATGGAATCGTGGCGCCACTTTTGGGATGAGCACTCCCAGTAACCTGTTGCCACTTTTTTCATCCCCCCCTGCCTCTTTTCCCGGCACAACTGTCCATACTCTCAGAGATATCAGATCCAACTCGCTGATTTTTTAGAGATTTTTTCAGGCACAACAATTGTATTGGGAATCTCACGGGCAACGATGCCCATGCCACCCGGACAAGGAGGTCCCCCCGATGGAGAACGCAGCTCAATCGTTGCTGCAGGCCGGCGACGTACTTTTTCTCATGCTCGGCGCCGTTATGGTCTTTGCCATGCACGCCGGCTTCGCATTTCTCGAAGTCGGTACCGTCCGCAAAAAAAATCAGACCAATGCCTTTGTCAAAATCCTCACCGACTGGTCGGTTTCGACCGTCGTCTACTTCGCCATCGGCTTCCCCGTCGCCTACGGCATCCATTTCTTCCAGCCGGCCAGTCTCTTGCTCGGAGGCGATCAAGGGTACCAACTGGTCCGCTTCTTCTTCCTCCTCTGCTTTGCCGCCTGCATTCCCGCCATCATCTCCGGCGGCATTGCCGAACGCACCCGTTTCTGGCCCCAGGTCGTGGCCGGTGCGATCTTTGCCGGCATCACCTACCCCTTTTTCGAATCGCTCATCTGGGGGCAGAATTCGGCCGGGGTGCAAGCATTTTTCACCCGCACCTTCGGTGCTCCCTTTCACGATTTCGCCGGGAGTGTTGTGGTTCACTCCATGGGGGGCTGGCTCGCCCTCCCTGCCATCCTCTTTCTCGGTCCGCGCATGGGCCGCTTCGTCCGTGGTAAAAGCCACCCGATCCCCGTCAGCAATATTCCCTTCCTCGCTTTGGGGAGCTGGATTCTCGCCATCGGCTGGTTCGGTTTCAACGTCATGAGCGCGCAGAAACTCGCAGGGATCTCCGGCCTGGTCGCGGTCAACTCCCTGATGGCCATGGTCGGCGGTGTCCTCTTTGCCCTGATTGCCGGCCGCAACGATCCCGGCTTCACCCACAACGGGGCACTGGCCGGGCTCATCGCCATCTGCGCCGGCTCCGATCTGGTCCACCCCATCGCCGCCTTTTTCATCGGCGGCATCGCCTCGCTGATCTTTGTCTACGGCTTTCAGTGGGAGCAGGAGAAGTTGCAGATCGACGACGTCCTCGGCGTCTGGCCGTTGCACGGCATCATCGGCAGTTGGGGCGGCATCGCCACCGGCATCTTCGGCCTGCCGCTCCTCGGCGGTCTCGGCGGGGTCAATTTCTTTTCCCAGCTCGCCGGCAGTCTCTTCGCCATCGTCTACGCCTTGGCCACCGGCGCCCTGATCTACGGACTCATCGCCAAGGGCTTTGGCTATCGTTTGACCGACGAGGAAGAATTCCGCGGTTCCGATCTTTCCATCCACCACATCAATGCCTATCCTGAGGACCATGTAAAGTAGCCGGGCGAGACCTCGCTCCTTCCACGAATGACAACAGCCCGGACGCGAAAAGACGTCCGGGCTGTTGTCATTAAGGGTGGGGGGGACAGGTCAGATAAGCCTGAAGAGGGATTTCGGCACAACTCCGGCAAAATCGATGAAATTGACCAGAAAATGCGCCAGCATGATGGCCGGCAGTGACCTTGTCCACAGATAGGCCATCATGAAAACCGCACCGATGAGCGTGGTAATCAGGACGGCATGCAAGCCGAGGCTCCAGTGAATGAGTCCGAAGACAACGGCGGAAATGCCGACAATAACACAGGGATTACGGGTATACCTGCTGATGACCGTAAACATGTAGCCACGAAAGACCAGTTCCTCGAACAGACCGACCAGCAGCAGGCCGATGGTCAGATCGAACCATTGCCAAAAGGTGTTGGTTATGACGGGGATACCACCGATCGGCCGATAGCCGGGAAAGTCGGCAATCATCGTATAGGCGTTCTGATCAATGAATATGGCAATGGAACTGGCGACAACAAAGCCAACGAGAAGGGTTGGCACAGTCTGGGGAAGCAGACCAAAATCGACGAGCTCCAATCTCCTGCGGAGCAGAAGGAAAATAATCACCATGCCCGGCAGCAGCTTGGTAAAGAGATAATCGATGGACAACCACAACTGCCAGCCCTTGACAAAGATATTGGCAAAATCATTGAGGAAAAACGGCCCGGCCAACATCAGCAAGACCAAAAGATAAAATCGGTTTTGCCGGGTCTCGTCCATAGCCATCCGACCCTTGTCCCGAAGGAATCCCGCCGCAATCAAAATGGGCTTCCCGATGCACGGAAGCCCAAGGATGGAAACAGTATTGCGATGACCATGAACCGGCAGCTACTCCTGATCCTTGAGGATATAGACGGTTTCGCGAGAATCAAGACTGCTCGGCTTTAGCGGTTCAGGGAAATCACTAATTTCCAAGACAAAGACCAGCGTCGACTCACCGATGACAATTTCGTCTTTATCACCGAGAACGCAAAGGTTCTCGACGGGAAAACCATTGACGCAGGTTCCGTTGCGACTCATCTTGTCTTCAATGGAATAACAGCAACCACGGCGATAAATTTCCGCATGAAAGCGGGAAACCGTTGGGTTGTCGATGCGTATGTGGTTGATCCGTTCACGTCCGATGCGTGTCGTTTCGTTATTGAGGAGAAACTCCCTGAGCACTGTTCCCTTTTCCGTCATCATGATTCTTGCCATATCGACCTTCCTGCCATCCCGATTTCTGCGCCGGGGAATCAGACCTTACCCGTTTCATACTGCTGCAAGAGCGAGGCTACCCGCTTCAAATCCTGTTCCCGCCGATCCGGATCCTTGTTCAGCAGAGACATTACCAGATGGTTCAGTTCTGCCGGTAGACCTTTTTGCAATTGGGCCGGCGGCACTGGCTCCTGGGTAATCTGTTGTGCCAACACACTGCTGACATCCCCGATAAAAGGGTTGACCCCGGTCAACATGCGATAGAGAAGGATACCCAGAGAGTAAATGTCCGAACGGGCATCCGTAGGCCCCCCGGCCGCCTGCTCCGGGCTCATGTATGCGGGTGAACCAAGTAAAGCGCCCTGCTGGGTCAATCCTTGCGCCGTGCTCTGCCGGGCGATTCCGAAATCGGTAATCTTCGGCAACCCGGAACCATCGAGAAGAACATTGGCTGGTTTAAGATCGCGATGAATGACCCCTCGCGCGTGCACATAGGACAACGCCTCGGCCAGATGATGGCCATAGCGTGCCGCTTCGGCAACCGTCAAGGCACCGCGTTCGCGCAAAAGATCCTCCAGACAGCCACCATGAACCAGCTCCATCGCCAATAGGAGACGACCACGATCTTCGATAAGATCAAAAATCTGCACGATTCCAGAATGTGAAAGTTGCGCCAAGGTCCGGGCTTCCTGACGAAAACGCTCGGCAAAATCTGGATCTGTCGCCAGCATCAGAGGTAACTCCTTGAGGGCGACCTCCCGATCAAGGACACGGTCAAGGCCTCGATAGACTACCCCCATCGCCCCCCGTCCGAGCATGGCACCCGGCAGATAGCGCCCATGCTGCCCCACCCCCAGGTTGTCCGCGGGGAGGATAATGGTGGCTTCGCTGTCGTCCCCCGAACTCCGACGCGACTCTTCGCTCAGGGCAGCAGCAAGGGCTCGTGGTGCATCAAGGATTAACAGAACGAGAACAGTCCCGGTGCCGAGGGTCCAAAAGAGAATACGCGCCTGATATTTTCGCGCTGCTCTTTCCTGATTCGGCTTCCCGGTGGAAAGCAAACCGAACATCTGTTTTTTTACAGAATTCGGGTAGAGCGCGTCGATTACTCCGTCAATTACGGGGATGACCAGCAAAGGAATCAGCAAAATCGTTGCAGCCAAAGCAATCTGGGCTTTTCGCGCCGAACGCAACCAGTAATAGAGTAGGCGAGGTTCTTTCCACAGGACAGGGAGGCAATGCCACCCCTCCATGACTTTGTCAACAAGAGTCCGGAAGTTGTCTAAACCCTTTTTAAACATTCCCTGCCACCCAAATCCGTCAGAAAAATCGCCATGTCACATACGAGATTGCGAATATAACGCAAAGGCTGCGCTGCAACAAGAGGGAGTAGCCTTGTTCTGCCCAAAACGGAGAAAAATACCATCCATACTCTTAAATATTTATCTGGATTATACGTTGTAGAACAACAGTTTTCTGATTTTGAGAAATCTTTTTCGTGGGTAACATTTTCCTTGAGTCGGCACCGGTGATTCACTATACTGAACCCGAAATCAGCTCTCTCTACCCTGCATGTGAGGTCAGAACGCCCACGCGGAATATTTTTCCTTCGGGGTCGCTTTTAGAGGCGCTGTGAGCCAGCCCACCGTTGAGTGGGACGCCTGATGCGCCAACAAGAGACCCCACCTCATGGTAACTCGTTGTGAGGCACAAGGATCCACGGCAGGCGTGGAGAGTTTAGCAAAAAGGCGTCGGTTGATCCGACGCCTTTTTGCATGTCAAAATTTCCATAAAGGATCACCGACAGCATGCCCGTTGCAACTATCGCCCCCCCCTCCGATATCCGCCGCATTTCCCTTAACGGCCGCGAACTGATTCTTGTCGGCACCGCCCACATCTCCCAGGAATCGGTGGAGACGGTGCGCCGGGTCATTGCCGCCGAATCGCCGGACCACGTCTGCGTCGAACTCGATGCCCAGCGCTACCAGGCCCTCACCGATCCTAACCGCTGGCGCTCCCTTAACATTATCGAAGTCATCCGCAAGGGTCAGGGTCCCTTCCTCCTCGTCAGTCTGGCCCTCACCTCCTTCCAGAAGCGCATGGGATTGCAGACCGGGGTCAAACCCGGGGCTGAACTGGCGGCGGCAGCGGAGGAAGCACAGCAACGGGGTATCGGCTTCTCCCTGGTCGACCGCGAAATCCGCGTCACCCTGCTGCGCGCCTGGCGCAAGACCGGTTTCTGGAAGCGCCTCAACCTCATGGCGACCCTCCTCGCCGGCATGTTCGAGGATCAAAAGCTCGATGAGGCCGAGTTGGCCAAATTGCGCCAGACCGACACCCTCTCGGCGATGCTTGAAGAAATGGGCACTTTGCTGCCGACGGTCAAGACGATCCTGGTCGACGAGCGAGATACCTTCATGGCCGACCGCATCCGTCAAGCCCCCGGCCAAAAGGTGGTGGCCGTCGTCGGCGCTGCCCACCTCCCCGGTATCGAACGCCAACTCTTTATTCCGGCCGACCCCTTACACCTGGCCGAAATCGCCAGCATCCCGCCGAAAGCGCCCTGGTCCGGTCTGCTGCAGTGGATCATCCCCGGCTTGGTCATCGCCGCTTTCATCGCCGGGTTCTTTGTCGGCGACTGGTCGCGCCTGACCGATGCCGCCGTCGCCTGGGTCCTCCTCACCGGCGGCCTCTGCGCCCTCGGCACCGCCCTTGCCCTCGGCCACCCCCTGACCATTCTCGCCGGTTTCCTGGCTGCCCCCCTGACCACCCTGCACCCGGCCCTCGGCGCCGGCATGGTCACCGCCGTGGTCCAGGCTTTCCTCGTCGCCCCGACCGTGGCCGACCTGGAAAAGGTCAGCGAAGATGTCGCCACTCCCCGGGGTTGGTGGCGCAACCGGGTCATCCGTGTTCTCCTGGTTTTCTTCTTCTCCTCCCTTGGGGCTTCCGCCGGTATGCTCATCGCTCTGCGCTGGGTCGTCGGCCTGGTCTAGAGGTCCGCGTGGCTGCGACGTGGCGAAAGCTACGCCCCGCGAGCGCCTGGCATCTGGGCGCTTTTGCTCAGCCTTGGAAGCTCCTGAAAAATCTCCCTGTAACAGCGACGGCGACCGGAATTCCGGTCGCCGTCTTTCATTCTAGCTGTCAGCCCGCCTTTACCCCTCCTGCTGCCGGACCTGCTTCAGATAGACATTGCTGCGCTGTTCGGCGAATTCCAGATGGGAAATCATCGCCGACCGCGCCCGTTCGGCATCGCGTTCACTGATTGCCGCAAAGACTTCGGCATGGTGGTCGTAGAGGCGTTGCTGATCCTCACCGGTCAGATAGACCGCCCGCCACACCCCCTGCTGAAACTCCTTCATGGCATCGAATATACTCTGCATCAGGTGCAGCCAGACAATATTGTGCGTCGCCTTGGCCACCAGAATGTGGAAATTGGCATCGAGGTCCTCGGAAGGCTGCAGCGATACCAGATTGCGCTGCATGCCGTCGATGACCTGCTGCATCCGGCGCAGATCGTCGGGGAGAGCCCGCTGTGCCGCATAGTAGGCGGTCCAGGCCTCCAGCCCCTTGCGCACCTCGATGACATCGAGGGCCCGCTCGCGCTCCTGCTTGATCAGTCCGGCCAAGGGACCGCCACCGGCGGCTTCCATCAGGGAGCGGACAATTGTCCCGCCCCCCTGATACGATTCGACCATCCCCGAAGCCGAGAGGAGATTCAGCGCTTCGCGCACCGACGGCCGCGAGACCCCGAACATCTCGGCCAGTTCACGCTCCGGCGGCAACTTGTCGCCGGGCTTGAACTCACCATTGAGGATGGAAGAGCGAATCTGGTCGGAAATCTGCGCCGAGACTTTTTTCGGTCGGATCGGTTGAAAAGGCATCTCAATTCACCACAGGCAAAAGGGATCGTAAAACGTCGCATATAGATACCCCATCCTTTCCAGGCAGGCAACCCCTTTCACGCGGCCCGGGTTTGACGCGCATCCAGGCTCAGGGCGAGAACCTCGGTCAGGTGCAGAACCTGCACCTGACGCCCACCCGTGGCGAGGGCCGCTTTGAGCTGGAGCAGACAACCGGGGTTGGCAGTGACCAGGATCTCGGCGCCGGTGTTGCGGATGCTGGCCACCTTGCGCGCCAGAACCTTGTCCGCCATCGCCGGCTGGGCGATGTTGTAGGTTCCGGCACTGCCGCAGCAGGTGTCGGCATCGGGCAATTCAATCAATTGCAGCCCCGGAATCAGCTGCAGCAGCTCGCGCGGCTGCCGGCGAATCCCCTGGCAGTGGGCGATGTGGCAGGGATCGTGATAGGTGACGGTGAGGGGAAGCGGACCGAGAAGGGGGCGCAGGCGCTCACTCTGGCCGGCGAGAAGTTCGGCGATGTCGCGCACCTGGGCGCTGAAGGCAGCGGCACTGCTGCTCCCGGCCAAATG
>Ga0154505_1116_pt3 | contig 8512 bp, 10 predicted proteins | sample RifGroD2_FD_115984 | JGI IMG/M metagenome (GOLD analysis project Ga0154505, IMG submission 115984) | Desulfuromonadales bacterium GWD2_61_12
CGCGAGGACGTCCAATAAGCCGACCATCGATCTCGGCTACCCGTTGCAGGACAAGTCGGGCAGGGTGATCGCGGTCATTTGCGCCGGGCTGTCCCTCGATTACTATCGGCATATTTTCGAGGCTTATCAACTGCCCAAAGGGGCGAGTTTTGCCCTTCTGGACCATCAAGGCATCATTCTGACCCGGGCCATCGATCCTGAAAAATACCGGGGCAAACCGGCCAGCCCCGAAATATTCAAGTACATGCTGGAGGGACCCGAGGAAGAAACCTCCATGGGAGCCAGCAGCGTGGTGGGCGATCACCGGATTCAGACCTATCGCAAGTTGCGTCTGGAGGGGGAGTCGATACCCTACATGTATGTTCGCGCCGGGATCCCGACCGACGTGGTCATGTCCGAAACAAATGCGGCTCTGGTCAGGAACCTGGGGTTCTATTCCCTGTCGCTGGCGCTGGCCTTCTTTTTGTCCTGGTTCATCGGCAAAAAATTTATCATCGACCGAATTCTGCTTTTGCAACGCTCCTCGCAACGCCTGGCCGATGGCGACCTTGTCACCCGGGTTGCCCATGAGGCTGGTGGCGGAGAAATCGGCGAGCTGGGCCGGTCATTTGACGACATGGCGCAGAACCTGGCGTCGCGCGAAGAGGCTTTGCGCGACAGTGAAAACAATTATCGGGATATTTTCAACACGACCCACGATGCCCTCTTTGTCAACGATGCTTCCGGCAAGATTCTCGAAGCCAACAGGTCGGCCGAAATCATGTTCGGCTATACCCATGCAGAGTTTTTGCAGATGTCGGTGGAGGACCTGATCCCGGGAGCGCCACCCTACACCTTGACGGAAGCCTTGCAGCGGATCGACAAGGCCCTGCAGGAGGGGACCCAGGAATTTGAATGGTTATGCCGGCGGGAAGATGGCGCATTATTCTGGACGGAAATAGCCGTGTCGCCGACCCGCGATGTCGAGCAACGAAAAGTTCTGGCCGTGATTCGCGACATCACCGAACGCAAGGGGATGGAGCAGATGAAGGAGCTGATGTTGTCGAGCATCAGCCATGAGATGCGCACGCCATTGACGGCCATGCTCGGTTTCCTGGAATTCGTCATCGACAATGAAGTGGACGCGGCCCAGCTGAAGGATTATCACGCCATCATGTATAAGGAAGGCGAGCGGCTGAACGAGATGATCACCAATTATCTCGACATGCAACGCCTGAAGGCCAACATGCATGAATATCACTTCAAATCCCTGGCGATCAGACCCTTACTCGAAGACGTGGTCTCGATTTATGCCAGTCCCTCCGCCAAGCATGCCATCACCGTGAAGGCTCCGGCCGGTTTGCCGCCGATCTCGGGGGATGACGAATTGTTGCACCAGGCCCTGAGCAACCTCCTCTCCAACGCCATCAAATATTCTCCCGCAGGGAGTGAGATCGTCCTCGATGCCCGCCTGGAGGACGATCGGGTGACTCTGTGGGTGCAAGACGCCGGGGTCGGGATTCCCCCGGAAGCCCGCGAGCGGATCTTTGATCTCTTTTACCGGGTCGAGGGGGTGGCCAAGCGCCAGGTGACCGGAACCGGACTCGGATTGGCGCTGGTCAGGGAAATTGTGGCGGTCCATTATGGCCAGGTCTGGGTCGAAAGTACCCCAGGGCAGGGGAGCACCTTTTTTGTTTCGTTCCCCGTCGTCAGGCCTGATGGCGGAAAACATCCGGTTTGAGACGTCGGCAGGAAAAATCGATCACGCCGCCCGTGACCGGCGCTGATGCGCCGGCGGGTGGCTTTTTGTCAGCAGGGGAGGATGTCGTGACCGGAGACTGTTTCAGTATCGAGATGGCGGTGCGGGGTTACGAGTGCGATTTACAGGGGGTGGTGAACAACGCCGTCTACCAGAATTATCTCGAACATGCCCGTCACGAATATCTCAAGAGTGTCGGTATCGACTTCGCCGCCCTGGCGGCACAGAAGATCAACCTGGTGGTGGTGCGGGTCGAGCTCGATTTCAAGGCGTCGCTGACCAGCGGCGACCGCTTCGTCGTCGAGGTGCGGCCGGAGAAGCTCTCCCCCGTGCGCATCGGTTTCCGCCAGGCGATCTACCGCCTTCCCGACCGCAAGCTCGCCATCCAGGCCCAGGTGATCGGCACCGCCCTCAACCAGCGCGGCCGGCCGCAGGTGTTGCCGGAGCTGGAGGCGCGGATGCGGTGAGCCCCGCGTTCAGGGGGCCACCGTGCAGGTGCCGAAACTGATGCCGCCGCGGCCGTTGTTGTCGACGAAACGGAGGTCGGAGAAGAGCTGTACCTCGGCCTGCGGGGCGAAGCAGTAGAACTTCTTGCGTTTGGTCGTGGCGTCGAACTCGATGCGGTCGGCCGGTCGGGGTTGGTCGCAACTGATCTTCTGCCGTTTGCTTTCAAAGGCGCAGCGGCGCAGGGTGGCGCTCTCCCGCCCCTCGGTGATGCGTACGGAGAATTGCCCCTTTTTCGTCTGCTCCCGGGTGTAGCTGCGGCGCAGATCGTAGCGCTTCTCGACGGTGCAGGCGTAGGTCACGGCCAGGGCGGTGGCGGGGAGCAGGAGGAGCAGGGCAATGGTCAGCAGTCGCAGCATGGCGCGCATCCTTGGCTAGAGGTGTGCGGCCAGTATAACAAGTGCAGGCAGATTGTGCAGCGGGAGGGCAGACGAGCGGACGGAACTGGCGCCACGGTGAAGACCGCGGCTTTTCTTTGTCCGCGCGGGGAGGGCTAGTAGCGCAACCAGAGGAGGAAGGAAAAGCCGATGGCGGCGATAACCCCGGCCACGACGGCGTAAAGGAGGTAGTCGATGGCAGTCAGGCGCGCGCGCGGGTCGGTCTTTTCCATAAAATATCCCTGAATCGAAAGGTGGAGGGGGGTAATCCGCGCGGGGCAAAGAGCAACATCGATGCCAGTTTCCACTATCGCCGGAATTAGTGAACAATCCCGCTTGTTAGCAGTCACACGTGACCGCGTAAGGGCTTGAATCCACCCGCCCGGCTTCGGTCAATTGGCGTAAGGAGCTCGGCGATCTGCGGCGGTTGGCTGGCGGGGTCAGGGACAGGAGGCGTGACTGTGCAATTGCGCGGGAGCGGTTGCGAGAAAGTGCTTGTCCTGCGCGAGGCAATCCTGGCGATGGCGGCGGCTGATGAGGCGGGCGCGGGGGAGGGGGACGGTCAGGCCGGTGAGGCGCAGGCGTTGCTCCTGCCAGTCCGCTTCGGTGACCTGCAGGGGGGCGAGAAGGGTCGGGTCGGAGGCGGCGGCGAGATAACGCTCGACCAGGTTCTCGATGGTGCGGTCATAGCGGCGGCGCGATGAGCCGTGGGCGAAGTTGCGCCCGGCAAAGCGGCGGATGTCGCCGTCGCACCGTTCGGAGATATGGTAGAGCTCGTGGACGAGGGTGTTGAGCTTCTCCCGCGGGGAAAGGCGAAGAAAACGCGGGATCATCAGATAGATCAGGTAGAGGATATCGCGTTGGTCGTGGCGCAGGGCGGGGAGGCGATAGGTGCGCAACTGCCACCCCTGCCGCCGGACCTCTTCGCGGGCGCCGCCGGCAAAGCGCAGCGGCGCGATGCGGGCATAGACTCCATGCTCCCCGGCGGCCCGGGAGCGGGCGAGGCAGAAGAGGAGGCTCTGCGGATCGATGTGGCCGAGCTCGGGGAGGCGGCGGCAGAGGTCGGCGGCGAGGGCGGCGCTGGCGGCCGACAGGTCGAGGCTGGCGCGGGTCTCCTTACGACTCAAGCTTGTGGCAGAAGAGGCAGCGCATCGGCGCTCCCCCCGGCTTGGCGGGGTGGTTGGGGGGGAAGGCGATCTTGATGCCGTCATGGCAGGCCGGGCAGAGAGCATCGACCTTGATCTTGTCGACACCGCTTTTGCGCAGGTCGTAGAACTGCTGATGGGTGGTATCCTTCGGCATTTTGACGGTCTTTTCCTTACCGGAAATAAGGAAGAAGGTGCCAAAGACCGCGAGTATGATGCCAATGAAAATCCAGTCGCGTTTATTCATGGGATAACACTGTACTCCGGCTGTCGTGCGGGATGGAGGGGGGCGGAAAGCGGGGCGGGCCCGCCGCGATCAAGTTGCCGGATGAAAATACCATAGGCGACGGTCAAAGATAAAATATTTTTTCGCCGATATGGTCTGCTCGGCCCTTGACTTGCCCCGTCCCCGTCCCGTAGGATTCACCCTTTATTCCTGCAAGGCAAAAAGGGGAAAAGCATGTCTGAACGTGCCATCGGCATATTCGATTCCGGCGTCGGCGGGCTGACGGTTTTCAAGGAGGTTCTGCGCCAGCTCCCCGGCGAGGAATACCTCTATCTCGGCGATACCGGCCGGGTTCCCTACGGCACCAAGAGCCCCCGCACCGTTTTGCGTTATGCCCTCGAAGCCGCCGCCTTCCTCCATGCCCGTCAGGTCAAGGCCCTGGTCGTTGCCTGCAATACCGCTTCGGCCGTGGCGCTGGAAGCGATCGAAGAGCATTATCGGGTGCCGGTCATCGGCGTCATCGAACCGGGGGCGCGCAAGGCCGTCGGGGTGACGCGCAACCGGCGCATCGGCGTCATCGGCACCGAAGGAACGGTCAAGAGCGGCGCCTACACCCGCGCCATCCACCGCCTCGATCCCGGGGTGGAGGTCATCGCTGCCGCCTGCCCCCTCTTCGTCCCCCTGGCCGAAGAAGGGTGGGCCGACCATGCCGTCGCCCGCCTCGCCGCCGCCGAATACCTGGCGCCTTTGCAGCAGGCCGGCATCGATACTCTGGTCCTCGGCTGTACCCACTACCCCCTGCTCAAGCAGACCCTGCGCGCACTCCTCGGCGAGGCGGTGATCCTCGTCGATTCGGCCGAGGAGACGGCGCGCTGCCTCACCCTCCTCCTCGATGAGGGGTCCCTGCGGCGCATCTCGGCCCCCCGCCCCCCCCGCTTTTACGTCACCGACGTGCCGACGCGCTTCGAGCGGGTCGGCGGTGCCTTCCTCGGCGCCGACCTGACCGGGGTCGAGCAGATCGAACTCGACGGTGGCGGCGATGTCATCGTCCCCCTCAAGAGCGCCGGCGCCAACCGCTCGGAGTTGATATGAAGAAAACCTGGCCCCATCGCCTCATCCTCCCGGCTTTTCTCGTCGTCCTGCTGGTCTTCGGCCTCCTCTTCGCTCGGCAGCTGCGCCAGACGTCGACGCCGCCGGGTCCGGCAGGCGAAAGCGTGCCGCGGCGCGACATCGTCCTCTATTTCGGTTCGGCCGATGGCCGGCAACTGGTGGCGGAGACGCGTCAGGTCGAGGGATGCCTGGAGGAGTCCGCCTGTCTGCGCCAGGTCGTCAGCGCCCTGCTCAGCGGGCCCCTGGTCGAGTCGACCCCGCTCTTCCCGGCCCATGCCGTGGTGCGCGGGGTGACGCTGCGGGACGGAACGGCGCTGGTCGATCTCAGCCGCGAGGCCCTGGACGAACATCCCGGCGGTAGTCTTACCGAACTCCTCTCCATGGTCGGTCTCGCCAACACCCTGGCCGGGAATTTTCCCCAGGTGCGCGACGTGACGTTGTTGATCGAGGGGGCGCCGGTGGAGACCCTCAAGGGGCATCTCGATTTGCGTCGGCCGATTCCGGCCGATTTCGCCCTGGTGCGCAGTGCGCCGGGGACCGTTTCCGGGAGGTAAGCATGGCTGATTTTCGACAGGCGCTCAAGGAACGGGTTCTCGTCCTCGATGGTGCCATGGGAACGCTGCTGCAGGAACGCGGCCTCCCCCCCGGCGGTTGCCCCGAGGCGATGAATCTCGACGCCCCTGCGGTCGTCGTCGGCATCCACCGCGAGTATGTCGCGGCCGGCGCCGACATCATCGTCAGCAACAGCTTCGGCGGCACCCGCCTCAAGCTCGCCCATTACGGACTCGGGGGGCGCGTCGCCGAGATCAACGCCCGGGCGGTGGAACTGGCCCGCCAGGCGGCGACGGGGGGGCAGTTCGTGGCCGCCTCCATCGGCCCCAGCGGCCAGTTTCTCGAGCCGGTGGGGGCGGCGAATTTCGACGACATGGTCGAGATTTACGGCGAACAGGTACGCGCCTTCGCCGCCGCCGGGGCCGACCTCATCTCCCTGGAAACCTTCCTCGACATTCGCGAGCTGCGCGCCGCCGTCGTCGCCTGTCGCACCTTCTCCACCCTGCCGATCGTCGCCCAGATGACCTTCGACAACGCCGGGCGGACGGTCCTCGGCACCTCGCCGGAAGCGGCCGCCGTCACCCTCGACGCCCTGCAGGTCGATGTCGTCGGTTCCAACTGCGGCCTCGGCGTCGAGGGGATCTACGCCGTCCTCGAGCGGATGCGCGCCGTCACCTCCCTCCCCTTGATCTCCCAGGCCAATGCCGGCTTGCCGCTCCTCGTCGACGGCAAGACCATCTTCCCCGGCACCCCGCAGGAGATGACGGCTTACCACGAGCGCATGATCGCCCTCGGCGTGCGCATCATCGGCGGCTGCTGCGGCACCACCCCTGCGCACATCCGCGCCATCCAGGCGGCCCTCTCCGGACGGGCCCAGGGCTGGACGCCGCCGCCGCGCCGCCTCTATCTCTCCAGTCGCACCGGGGTCGTCGCCGTCGGCGGCGGGGCGCCCTGCGCCATCATCGGCGAACGCATCAACCCGACGGGGAAGAAGGCCTACACCCAGGAATTGCGCGAAGGGAAGACCGCCTACATCCGCCGTGAGGCGCAGGAGCAGAGCGCGGCCGGCGCCGTCCTCCTCGATGTCAACTGCGGGACGCCGGGAGTCGACGAGCCGGCCGCCCTGGAGCGAGCGGTCTTCGCCGTCAGCGGCATCAGTTCCGCCCCTCTCGTCCTCGACTCCTCCGATCCGGTGGCTCTGGAGCGCGGGCTCAAGGCGGCCGACGGCAAGGTCCTGATCAATTCGGTTTCCGGCGAGGTCAAGAGCCAGCAGGCGGTTCTCCCCCTCGCCCGCAAATACGGCGCCGCCGTCATCGGCCTCGCCCTTGACGCCGGCGGTATCCCCGAAACCGCCGAAGGACGGGTAGCGGTGGCCCGCGCCATCCTGGCCGCGGCTCTCGACCATGGCCTGCGCCGGGAGGACGTCGTCATCGACTGTCTCACCCTGACCGTCTCCGCCGAGCAGAAGCGGGCGCTGGAGACTTTGCGCGCCCTGCGTCTGGTCGCCAGCGAACTCGGCCTGGCGACGGTCCTCGGCGTCAGCAATATCTCCTTTGGCCTGCCGGCGCGTCCCCTCCTCTCCTCGGCCTTCTTCGCCATGGCCATCGAAGCCGGACTGGCAGCGGCCATCGTCAATCCCAAGGAAGAGCGGATGATGGACGCCTTTCGCGCCGCCATGGTCCTCCTCGGCCACGACCTGCGCGCCACCACCTTCATCACCGCCTACAGTCAGGCCGCCGCCCCGGCTCCCGCCGCCGCCGTGGCCGGCGCCGCCCCGCCGGCGATCCGCGAGCGGCTGGCGACGGCGGTCATCGAGGGCGACCGCGATGGCGTCACCGCCCTGGTCGAAGCCGCCCTCGGCGAGGGGCTGACGCCGCTGGCGATCGGCAACGAGGGACTCCTCCCCGGGCTTGAGGAGGTCGGCCGGCGCTTCGGCCGCAACCAGGTCTTTCTCCCCCAGGTCATGCTCTCGGCCGAGACGATGCAGACCGCCTTCGCCCGCCTCAAGGTGGAGATGAAGGGGGGCGCCAGCGCGACCCTGGGGAAGATTCTCATGGCGACGGTCGAGGGGGATATTCACGATATCGGCAAGAACATCCTCTGCACCCTGCTGGAGAATCATGGTTTCGAGGTCATCGACCTCGGCAAGAACGTCCCGGCCGCCAGAATCGTCGCCGAAGCCAAACGCCTGGAAGTCGATGCCGTCGGCCTTTCGGCCCTCATGACCACGACCCTGCAGCAGATGGAGGTGACCATCGCCGAGCTGCGCCGGGCGGGGATCAAGACCTTTACCATGGTCGGCGGCGCGGTCGTCACTCCCGAGTACGCCGCGACCATCGGCGCCGACCTCTATGCCCCCGATGCCCTGGAAGCGGTGGCGCGGATCAAGGAGCTGTTCCGCCAAAAGGCTGAAAATGGTGGAAATGAGTGATACTTTACTTGCGCCATTTCGCGGAGTGTGCTAACAATAGCCCACTTTTCACGGACTTTTGAGGATGCGACATGGTCGTTGGCTTCAACCATAATTTTCGTTACAAGGGCGAAGTCTTCCACGTTCAGACCGAGGACGGCGGACTGAAAAGCCCCCATATCATTACCCTCCTCTATCGCGGGGGGACGATCCTCGGCTCCAGGAAGACCTCCTACTCCGACATCATCAAGGTCGACAACCTCGATCAGGTGGTCGAGGAATTGATGAAGGAGCAGCACCGCGACATGCTGCGCCGCCTCAAGGAGGGTGAGTTCGACGCCATCGCCGGGCTCGTCGCCGCACCCGCGGCCGCTCCCGCGGCCAGCAGCGCAACTAGCGCCTCGCCCCCGCCGCCACCCCCTTCCGCCCCGCCGACGGCGGCCAGACCGG
>Ga0154505_1077_pt1 | contig 8331 bp, 8 predicted proteins | sample RifGroD2_FD_115984 | JGI IMG/M metagenome (GOLD analysis project Ga0154505, IMG submission 115984) | Desulfuromonadales bacterium GWD2_61_12
CACGGCGCCGGCCGCCGCCTCTCGCGCCAGGCCGCCCTCAAGGCGACCCGCGGCCGCAACCCCGTCGCCGAGATGGCGGCCCGCGGGGTGCTGGTGCGCGCCGCCGGCCGGGCCACCGTCGCCGAGGAAGTGCCGGAAGCCTACAAGGATGTCGCCGAAGTCGTCGCCGTCGTCGAGGGCGCCGGCATCGGCCGCATCGTCGCCCGGCTCAAGCCGCTGGCGGTGATCAAGGGGTAGGATGCAAAAAGGCCCGGAAAGCATCTGCTTTCCGGGCCTTTTTGTTGCGAAAAATGTTCGGGACTTTATCTGGGATGGTAGTGCGATTGCGCCGCTATTTCCAGAGCGATGATTTTCTGCATGGGTTTGTCCGCAGGCCAACCAGTAATGTTTGCGTGGTTAGGATTACCCGGAGCAGGAGCCGCAAGGATGCGCAGTTTCTGCCCGAGATAGGTTTGAGCTAGCGTGTCGCCTCGGCCCTTGAGGGCTTTCCCAGTTTGCCGCGCAACATCTTCACCCAACGCCCAGATTTCTGGTTCACTCAGTTGCAGGTGGCGGGTAACGGACAAGTCGGCGCGGGGGTGAGGGATGAAGGGGTCGGCTTTAAGGGTATTGTCTTGCCGAACATGGGAGTTATGCAAAATGTATCGGGCAAGTTGTTCTTCGCGCACAACGACCAAAGGGGCTTCGCCGATCATGCAGTGACTACCCGCTTGATCAAGTCCATGATCGACTCGGGCGTGTCACCGAAAAACGGCTCCGTCCCATAAACACGACTGGCTCCGTGCAACGACGCATAGTGAAGCTCCCCCTCAGGACTTATGCTCACGGAAAGAGTACGACGAGGAGAACGGTACCACTCCATGGTCAAATGGCCATCCGGTTCGGCACCAATGGAAGGTGCTGCCGTCCCGAGGGGTAAAGCCTTAAGAAATTGAGTTGCCATTTGGAGAGTTGGATACTCGACGGGCTCGGCTTGATACCCGTCCCAATTCGCGGCCCGACAGTTGGCAAAAACTTCCCACAGCTCGTTAATGGGGACACCAAAGGCATGAGAATCTTTCAGGTGATTGAGCCCACTTTCGGTCTGCTGTGACACATATCGGGCCGCGTCACTGCTGCCGCGTGATGGCAGTGCCTGAGCACCGGCGAAGATAACCGCAGATGTTGTCATCGCGAGAATCATTGAAAAAGCTCCAAAGCTTTCGGAGTGACACTGCCAAAAAAAACTTTGTCCTTCAACCATCGCATTTCCTGCAGACACTGTATAACACGACCTTCATCGAGGTCAAAGCCGTGAGTTGTAAAAACGTCGATATCCAGGATCAAGCCAAGCCCGGTAGTGCTGTCTGGCTGAGGCAACTGAATAGTCCGAACAACATTGATCGCGTAATTGTGCCCTGGCACCGCCAAAGTTTCCTGATGCATGTAGCCGTGGAATGGCAACTCCAAACCACGCGGAGGCACCGGCGCAGGCTGGACATAATCCTCGAAACGTACCTCATTCACCGGCAATTGAATGCGATTGATAAAACGCAATCCGATACGATTGACTTCTCCCGGCTGCGCCACTTCGCGATAGCTCTGCCAGTGATGCAAGCCTTCACCCACGAATTCGGCCCAATTACGGTAAGGCTCAAGACGGCTGAAAACGTAGCCATCACGATTAAATTGAACTATCTGCTTTTGATCTTCATTTTGGAAGCGAAGTCCCTTCAGACCCAAATCCTGAAAGTTCTGCTCCGGCGCCACGCCTACGCCCACGCGAAACTCCTGGCGAAATTCGCGTGGTGCATCCAGAAAATGATAACCGGGCAATCGTGGTTCGACGGCGGCACGCAAGGCTTCTTCATCGAAGGTCGTTGCCGCCACGGAACGAATGTCGATGACACTTTCGACAATTGGAGCTTTTGGCAGGTGGGGGAACTCTTCCGCTGTATTGATTATGATTCGATCCATCAGGCACCTCGTGATTAACATACAAGCTTTGCTATGGGATTCTACCAAAGGCAGAAACTTTTTTCAGTACTCAGCCAGCGCATCCAGCCGAGAATACTCATCTAGCTCGTTCTTGCCGGTCTATTAAAAGTAGTCTGCCTCTTGCAGTCCGCAGTCCTGTACCTGTTAAGCGACCTGTGCTTCGCTCGGAGTCAGCGCGTCGCGCAGCACCGCCTCAAGCAGGCGGCGGCTGTCGCTGGCGGTGGTGGTGAGTTGGGCTTCGAGCTGGTCGCAGAGCGCCATCAGTTCATCGACTCGGGCGACGATGCGGTGTTGTTCGGCGAGAGGAGGTATTTGGAGGCGCGCTTTATTCAAAATGTTGTGATTCAAATTAACCATCGTCGTACCGACAGCCTTTCCTGCGAGGTACGACCTGAGCTGTGTACTTCTCAGCAGCAGTAAGAAATAATGGCGATTGATTTCTTGTGAAAAACGCAAATAGAAACTACCGGTACCACATAACCATCCTTTTTGATGTGGTTCGACTAGAGCAGCACGCCCAACTTCACCTCGTCTTGCCATCACAACATCACCTGATTCAAGTCGATACGAACTAAGCCGCTCGGCAATGCCTAGCGGAACGGAAACCCTCTCATCTGAAATAATTCGATCATTAATCATATGTGATGGATTTACGAGCGGAATACCCCCATTGATGTAATCGCTCTGATGCAGGGCAGATCCGAAAGGACCGGTACAAACATCCAATGCGTAATCGGATAAATTAGCAGCATTCCAGCCGACCGGTAGTCCTTCACTAGGCTTTTCTGCTGGAGTTTTAATGTTTTTTCCGATAACTCGTTCCGCCCGAATCCGTTTCAACAACTCACTCGCCGGTTCATCCTTCGGGTCTTGCGGAACAAGGCAACCGCGCACGGCGAGGTTGAGGATGGTCTGGCGCAGTTGCTTGATCTGCTCCGGGCGGGTGGTGAGGCGAGTCAGGTTGTTGAGGTAAAAACGGGCATCGGCGCGCAGCGCTGCGGCGTCGGCCGGTTGATTCAGCCGTTGCAGCGAGGCCGCTGTCAGCCGCTGCCGCCGGGCTTCGCGTTCGTTGCGCGCCGCTTCGAGCTGGTCGCAGAGCGTCATTAGTTCATCGACCTTGGCGACGATGCGCTGTTGTTCGGCGAGAGGGGGGAGAGGAAAAGGAAGTTGGGCGAAATCCGAATCGTTGATAGCTGGATAAGCCTGTCCGCGCATAAGCGACTCGACCGCTTCAACGATAAATGGGCTACGCAGTACAATCCAGATGTATCTGGGCAGAGTCAGACCGAAACCGTTCAATACAGCGAATGCCGTGCTTGCTATCGGTTGCGGAAATATCTCACTTTCAATGATGGCAATATTCAGTAAATATGGCCGAACACACGAATATATTACATCTCCCTGCCGAACGATTTTCCTCGCGCGGCTTGGTGCCTCAGAAGTTGAAAGAATGCTGGTCTCGCCAAGACAACCTTGTTCTTTATTGATGGCGGTCACATCAATATAAGTGAAGTCAGTCTTTGGTACGGTTTGACCTCGGTCTGATGTTATTTGCCGAATACGAACTCTTTCCCAGCTCGTCGGTACTTCAAAGTCTTCCTCACGCCAAGCCGCCAAGTCGCCAGGTTTTTCGCCTTCCTTGGCACTTTGGCGCTTTGGCGTGCCACCGGTCTTCGCCTTCTCCGCCCGAATTCGCTTCAGCAGCTCGCTTGCCGGCTCATCCTGCGAATCCTGCTCCACCAACTTCCCCCGCACCGCCAGATCGAGAATAAATCGCCGCAGCCGGGGGATAGCGTCCGGCGCTTCGCTGATGCGGTCGTAATGCTTGAGCAGAATTGCGGCGTTCATGCGCTGGCCCCCTCGTCCGGCAGACCATCCAGCTCGTCAGCGGGCGCGCTCTGCAAATAGAATTCGTGCAGCTTGGCCTGGAGCAGCGCCTTGTCCGGCAACTGCGTCTGATACTCGGCGATCAGAGCCGGCGACAAACTGCGGCTCAAGGCGTATTCCACCACCTCGTTGTCCTTGCTGGCGCAGAGCAACACACCGATGGACGGCTGCTCGTGCGGCTTCTTCACCTCGCGGTCGAGGGCTTCGAGGTAAAAATCGAGCTTGCCGAGATATTCCGGCTCGAACCGCCCGACCTTCAATTCGATGGCGACCAGGCAGTTCAGGCCGCGATGGAAGAACAACAGGTCGAGGCTAAAATCCCGCCCGCCGACTTGCAGCGGATATTCACTGCCGACAAAACAGAAATCCCGCCCCAGCTCGATCAAAAAATCCTTGAGCTGCCGCAGCAAGCCTTGATGCAAATCCGCCTCGTCGTGACCATGCGGCAGGTCAAGAAATTCGACCAGATAGCTGTCCTTGAAGATGCTCAAAGCCTCGGGGTGTATTTGTGACACCAGTGGTGTCACTTTTACCGGATTGAGAACGGTGCGCTCAAAGAGGGCAACCTTGAACTGACGTTCGAGTTCACGCTTGCTCCATTGCTCCTGAATGGCGAGGCGCAGGTAAAACTCCCGCTCTTCCGGTCGCTTGCTCTGGTTGAGGATGATAATGTTATGAGACCAGGTTAATTGTCGCACCAGTGGCGCGACAATTATATCCTCCTGATATGTCTCATAAAACTTGCGCATCCGGAACAGGTTGCTACGGGTGAAACCCCGCAGGCCCGGCTGGGTCTGCGCTAGGTGATCGGCCAGTTGCGCCACCACGCCATCGCCCCATTCGGCCTGCTCGATCTTGCGGCTGATGGTCTGCCCGACCTGCCAATAGAGATCGATGAGCGTCGTATTCACGGCCTGCACGGCTCGCTGCCGCGCCGCGATAATCAGGCGGGTGATTTCGCTGAAATCGTCCTGGCGGATCGCGGGTGTCGTCATGGTTTGCCCCCCTTGCTCGCTCATCGACAGAGCGCCTCCGCAAGTATCCCCTTCAAATGATCGCGCAGCGCCGTGGCCTGCGCCTCGGCGGCCTCCAGCTCTGCCAGCAGCTCCGTTGGGTCGCCGTGATTGGCGGCGACGCTGTGCGGATTCTTGAAATCGAGGTTGTAGCCCCGCGCCTTGATCTCGTCGATCCCGACCCGCCATGCCTGCTCGCTCCCCTGCCGGTTCTGCCTCTCCATCCCGCCCCACCACTCGACGCAGCCGTGCAGATGCTCGACCTTGATCGGCCGGGTCATCGAATAGGCCTTCTGCCCTGCCGGGACGTGGTGCTCGTAGAACCAGACCTCCTGGGTCGACTCGCCCTTCTCGAAGAAGAGGAGGTTGGTACCGATACTGGCGTACGGTTTGAAGACGCTGTTGGGGAGACGGACGATCGTGTGCAGGTTGCACTCCTCCAGCAGATGCTCTTTCAGCCGGGTTTTCACCCCTTCGCCGAAGAGGGAGCCGTCCGGCAAAACGATGGCGGCGCGGCCACCGGGTTTGAGCAGGCGGATGAAAAGGGCGAGGAAGAGATCGGCGGTCTCCTTGGTGCGGAAGTGGGCGGGGAAGTTCGATTCGATGCCGTCTTCCTCGCGGCCGCCAAAGGGGGGATTGGTGAGGATGATATCGACCCGGTCACTCTGGCCGTAGCTGATATAAGGCCGCGCCAGGGTGTTGTCGTGGCGCACGAAGCTGGGATCTTCGATACCGTGCAGCAGCATGTTGGTGACGCAGAGCATGTGCGGCAGCTGCTTCTTCTCCACCGCCCGCAGTCCGGCTTGCAACGCCTGCTCGTCGGCCACTTTTTTGACGTAACGCTCGCGCATGTGGCGGATGGCGCAGGTGAGAAACCCGCCGGTGCCGCAGGAGGGATCGAAGAGGATTTCGCCCGGCTTGGGATCGATGCGATCGACCATGAAGGCGGTAACGGCGCGGGGAGTGTAGTATTCCCCGGCATTGCCGGCGCTCTGCAGATCGTTGAGAAGTTGCTCGTAGATGTCGCCGAAGTGCTTGCGCTCGGCCAGATCGTTAAAGTCGACGCCGCTGATCTTGTTGATCACCTGGCGCATGAGCTGACCGGACTTCATGTAGTTGTAAGCGTCCTCGAAGACGCTCTTGACCACGCGGGCGCGGCTGGCAGTGGCACCGCTGGTCGGCAGCTCTTTGAGGGTCGGGAAGAGTTCGCCATTGATGAAGGTCATCAGCGCCTCACCGGTCATCCCCTCGGGGTCGGCGGCCCAGGTGCGCCACTGAAACGGCTCGGGAATCGGCGAGCGATAGTGATCCTGCATGACTTCGAGCTGCTGGTCCTGGTCATCGATGATTTTGAGGAAGAACAGCCAGCAGAGCTGCGAGAGACGCTGGGCATCACCATCGACGCCGACGTCCTGGCGCATGATATCCTGAATCGATTTGACGGTATTGCGTGCGGACATAAGTTAAATGATTTCCTGATAGAGGGCAGCTTGCAGTTCGTGAACGGCGGTCTCGAAGCTGGCTTTGCTGCCGAACTGTTTGATGAGTTGCAGGGGTGTCCCCATGGCATTGAAGGGAGGGATTTCGAGGACTTTGACGTTATCCAGCCCGCTGACGAGCCCTTCGTCCTGATACTTGACCAGCAGGGCTTCGAGCACGGCACGGGCTTGCGGGCCGTATTTGCTGAAGACGTCGCGCTTCTTGACGTTGTTGGCACGTTCGCGGCGGGTGCGCGGCGGCTGATCAAAGGCGATGTGACAGATGAGGTCAAAGGGATCGAGATCTTTGCCGACCTCTTCCCGCAGCGGATCGAGAAGCAAACCTTCTTCGGCCAGCTCCTCGATGATCGCTTCCTTGCGCTCGGTTGACTTCCAGCGGGCCAAAAACTTCTCCAGACTGGCATAGTGGGCGCGAATCGCCTTACGGGAGTAGTCGCGCAGACTCTCGGTGATCAACTTGCCGTTCTCATCGAGGTATTCAACCCGCTCGGCGAGGACCGCGACGGGCTTTCCTTTGATGTAGTACTTGTGCTGTTTTTCGCCGACTTTTGGCGGCAGGGAACTATCCGGCGGAAAGCCGTCGATCCATTGCTCATCGCCGCCGGGCACCTCGGGAAACGGCTCTTCGCCGTCGTCGACCAGAGGGACGCTGTCGGGCAGTTCGACCGGGTCACCCTCGGCGGGTTCATAAATCTGCACCGGCAAACCGTCAAAATCCTTGTCGGCAAAGTGGTTGGTGGCGCCGCGAAAGTCAATCAGGGTGAAGTAAAACTTTTTGCTCTCCTCGTGGACCCGGGTCCCGCGGCCGAGAATCTGCTTGAATTCGGTCATCGACCCGACGATCCGGTCAAGGACGATGAGCCGGCAGGTCTGGGCATCGACGCCGGTCGAGAGGAGGCGCGAGGGGGGGACGATCACCGGATAGGGGGATTGCGGGTCGATGAAGTTGTCGAGCTGCGCCTTGCCGAGCGGGTCATCGCCGGTGATGCGCATGACGTAACGGTCACATCTCTGCACCAGATCGGCATTTTCATTGACCAGCGCCTGGCGCATGCGGGCGGCATGTTCGGTATCGACGCAGAAGATGATGGTCTTCTCCATGCGCTCGTTGTTCGTCTTGAGAAAATCGGAGATCCAGCTGGCGACTCGCCGGGTGCGTTCATCGATCACCAGGGTGCGGTCGTAATCCTTGCTGTTGTAAATGCGATCCTCGATCTCGTTGCCGAGTTCGTCGACATCCCCAAGCTCGGGGCGATAGCCTTCGACATCAACATCGAAATGCACCTTGACCACCTTGTAAGGGGCAAGAAAGCCATCGTTGATCCCCTGTTTAAGCGAGTAGGTATAAACCGGTGGACCGAAATATTGGATGTTGGAAACATATTCCGTCTCTTTCGGCGTGGCGGTCAGACCGATCTGGGTGGCACTGGCAAAATGTTGCAGAATTTCACGCCAGGCGGAATCGGCGGCGGCGCTGCCGCGATGACATTCGTCAATGACGATAAGGTCGAAGAAGCCGGGGGAGAACTCGCGGAAGAGCTTCTGTCGCTCCTCGGGGCCGGTGATCGCCTGATAGAGGCCGAGATAGATTTCGTAGGCGGTGTCGATGCGGCGCTTGCGGTCAAGGGCGATGGGCAGGTCGATGGTCTCGCCATTATCGCGCTCGATGGTCTTGCTGTTGGTGCTGAGTTTAGCCATGGCCGCACCAAAAGGGCGAAAGTCGTTGACCATGGTCTGATCGATGAGGACGTTGCGGTCGGCGAGAAAGAGGATACGTTTCTTCGCCCCAACCTTCCACAGACGCCAGATGATCTGAAAGGCGGTGTAGGTCTTGCCGGTGCCGGTCGCCATGACCAGAAGAATGCGATTTTGCCCCTTGGCGATGGCTTCGATCGTGGCATTGATGGCGTTACGCTGATAATAACGTGGCTCCTTGGCGCTGCCGTCGTCATAGT
>Ga0154505_1006_pt3 | contig 7714 bp, 7 predicted proteins | sample RifGroD2_FD_115984 | JGI IMG/M metagenome (GOLD analysis project Ga0154505, IMG submission 115984) | Desulfuromonadales bacterium GWD2_61_12
TCGTCGAAGACGCTCTTGAGCCAGCCGTTGGCGTAGTATCCGAAGGTGTATTTCGCCGCTGAATTCTCGGCAATCTCCAGCCGCCCTTGGGTGTTGTAGGTGTAGTTCGTGATGATGGTGCCGCCCAGATGATCGGTCTTGCTGGCGAGCTTGCCGTCGGGGGTATAGGCAAAGCTGAGAACGAGCTGATCGCCGCTGCCGACCAGACCGTCGCCGTCGGCGTCGCGGCGCTTCTCTTTCAATTGCCCGGCGTCCGTATAAACATAGAGGAGACGGCGACTGGCCGGATCGCCGGGGGCGATTTCGCTGGTGAGCTGGCCGTTAGAATTGTAGGTGAAGTCGGTCTGCTGCTCCTTGGCGTCCTTGACCCCGACCAGCTTATCGACCCCGCCGCCGCAGGTCGCGCAACCGGCACCGCTGTAGAGGAGTTCGGTCACCTGGGTCAGGGCGTCGGTGATTTTGGATTGTAAAAGAGCGATGGAGCTTTGATGCTACCGGATTTCGTGAATCGAGGGGACCCCTCCTTATGCCCTGCCCGGCAATTGCCCCGAGTCAGCGGCTGACCCTTATCGACTCCCCCCTATCAGCTACCTAACCCATCAGGAAAAACTTCAAGGGAGAGATTAATTTTTAACTTCCCCATTAATTCCAATGCTTGCCAACTTAATTGATCGCCAATGTTTACATATCCTGGCAACCGAATGTCGATATTTACTCTCGCCCCATCCTCAACAAGTGCACAAATGTAGTTAATATTTTTTTCAACACTTAGTTCTTCTAAAAAAATGCTTATTTTTTTGAAAAATTTTAAATCTTCTACGTGATTTTCCATGTAAATCCAAACAGATTCGCGTTGATTCCCATAAATAAGGTTGCCATCAAGATCACGTTTACTATCCCCAGATCGCCAACTCTTGTTTGGTTTCAATTTAAGAGCTTCATCAATAGAAGCAGGGTCTACACTCGGGTGTCTAACGACAAAACTAAAAGAATAATTAAGTGTTTTGTTAGAATTATTATTCATCTTCTAGACCTGTCCTTTCCTCTTCGGCCAGAAGGTTTCTGTGAACCTGTGAATGTACTAGCAGGTCCCTCATTAACCCAGCTACCTTCTGGAGTTTCTACCCATACTTCATCATCTGGCGAGATTTTAACGTTATCAGCGCCACCGAGACCCAAAGTCCCTTTGATTGTTCCGTGATCTCCAGACCATTCAGTTTCATCTATACCTTTTGAACCGGTTGGTGGTTTTGGGCATGCCCTACCATCAGGCTCACCATTACCTTCACCATCACTCTCATTATATGCAACCAAGTCTTCCCATATTTTCTGTCCGATATAAGTCCCTAATCCAATGCCAACTAATGCGCCAGCAACTGCACAGGGCGGACCACAAACAAAAAAACCTCCGACAGCCATGGTTTCTGCAAAATTACCGGAAGGGTCTACCCAATCAGTGGGCTGGTTCCTCACGTACCGGTAAAGGTTTACATCCCCACCATTAAACCCAATCTTGTCTTTGGAGGTGAACCGCCCCTCCATGGGGTCAAGATATCTCGAACGATAAAATAAAAGCCCAAGTTCCTTATCCCATTCACGGCCAGTATAGGTGTACGAGTTCTCAAAATCCGGGTTCGAAGGCGTCACCATTCCAAAGGAATCATAGCTATACCGCTGCACGATGTTCTTCTGGCTGTCGGTAATGGCAACAATGCTGCCCAAGCCGTCGGCGTGATAGAAGAAGCTCTGCCCGTTGCGGGTCAGCGAAAGCGGCTCGTCGATTCCGGGTCCGTGGACATACTGGGTGCTGATAGTCGTGCTGCCGTTGCCAACGGTTTCGAGGACGATATCCGCGCCGTCGTAGAAATAACCGTACGTCGTCGCGGTTGTCCCTTCCACAACCTGTTTTTCGATTCTCCGTCCAAAGGGATCATAAGCAAAAGAGACGGTCCGTAGCGTCGCGCCATCCTTGACCAGCCGCGCCTCGATCAGGCGGTTCTCGCCGTCCCAGCTGTATTGCCAGAACTTGCTGCGGGCGGCGTCGAGATAGCGGAACTGCTGGTTGCCGAACTCGTCGTAAGCGTAGCCGAACTGCCGCCCGAGGAGCATGCGGTTGCCGGCGTCGTGACTGTAGGACGCTGCCGGCGTCTCCTTGACCGTCGGGCCGCTCTCGCGGTTGCCGACCGCATCGTAGTCGAAGGCCTCCACGCTCGGCCCCGTGGTGGCGGAACGCAGCTGGTAGGTGGCGTCGTAGCCGTAGCCGGTGGCGACGTTATCCTCGACCCGTGCTTTGCGGTTGCCGACCTTGTCGTGCTGCGGGTAGGCGATATCGAGCAGCTGCGGCCCGGCGGCGCCGTCTTTGTAGCCGATGCCGGTGAGCCAGTCGGTCTGGGCGTTGTAGGCTACCAACGAACAGGGATGTTTGATTGTAAAAGAGCGATGTGACATTGACGCTTTCAGTCGGGACTTCGTGAATCGTGGGGAGTTGCCCCTCATGGCATCAAATTTGGTTTTTTGGAGACTCGACCCTTATCGGCTTTCTCTTAGTTCGGTCTTTTATGCTCTTTCAATATTTCGTTGAGTTCATTTAACTCTTTTTCTACATATATTTTTTTATTTGTGAAGACTTCAATAATTTCGTCATGAGACACCTTGATTAGAAGGTTTTTTGCTGGGGAAAACATTATTGCACCCCAATAAAAATATAAGGTCATAGAAAGTAATGAAAAAATCGTGTCTATCTCTTGTCTTGAAAAAATGTGCCCAGGTTTTTCTGGCAAAGGGCAAATTTCACCAATAGATTTCCTGAACCCATTAAAAAGACCCCAGTTTTCTGCAGTTGGCCAAATTCCGAATTCGTTAATCAAAAACAAAGCCTCTGCGTCTTCACTGAAAAAACTGGTGATGACTTTAGATATAAATGTTTTTTTGCCTGAATCAATCGGAATTACATAACTAGCGACTTTGTCATATCCAAATGCCGCGAGACTTTCATTCGAGATCTCTATACCCCTGTCGCCCAACCAGATATTTGATTCATTTAAACTGATTATCTTCATAACGATTTTGTCCTTTTGATCAAAAATCACATTGCAGTTGCATTTATTGGAATAGTCCACCACAGAGCCGGAATGGCCACCGATGGTATCATCCTGGCTCCTCTATATATGAAATACCCAGTTGTAATAGCCGCTGCGCCAGCTGCAACCGATTCTGCTGTTACACCTTCGGTGGGACAGCTTTCTTTGTCTTTTTTACCATGAGCTTCCTCGGGGGTCATTGGCGTGCCATCTTCGCCATGCCGTTGCCGATTGCCTGTACCATCATCAACATCCCAATGACCTTCTGGATCCCAACTCGCAGAAGGTTGGCTACGTCCTTTAACTGGCACCGAAGGCCCCCACGAACCACCTCTGCTGTTTTGAGGATTTGGGTTCCATTTCCATCCAGTGCCAGCGCCCCCTCCAGGAACGGGCACAGGAGGTGCGCCAGATGGTACAGGTACAGCAGCCAGCCCGGAAGGATCAGTCCAGTTAACCGGATTATTTTGCACGTAAGCATAGACATTAATACCACCATTAAGCCCAATCGGGTCTTTCGAGATGAATCTCCCCTCCATCGGATCGTAATACCGAGCCCGGTAGTAATAAAGGCCAACCTCTTTATCCCATTCACGGCCCGTGTAAGTGTACGAGTTTTCAAAATCCGGATTCGAAGGCGTTACCATCCCAAAAGAATCATAGGCATACTGCTGCACGATGTTCTTCGCGGCGTCAGTGATAGCGACGATACTGCCGAGCCCATCGGCATGGTAGAAATAGCTCTGCCCATTCCGCACCATCGCCAAAGGTTCGTCAATCCCCGGCCCATGCACGTATTGCGTATCGGTGATAACCGGTGTTCCCGCGCCGACCTGCACGGCTTTGGTCTCAAGAACAATATCCTCGGCATCGTAGAAATAACCGTAAGTCGTCGCGGTTGTCCCTTCCACAACCCGTTTTTCGATCCTTCGCCCAAAAGGGTCATAAGCGAAAGAGACAGTGCGCAGCGTCGCGCCGGCCTTGACCAGCCGCGCCTCGATGAGGCGGTTCTCGCCGTCCCAGCTGTACTGCCAGAACTTGCTGTGGGCCGCATCGAGGTAGCGGAACGCCTGGTTGCCGAACTCGTCGTATTCGTAGGTAAACTGTCTCCCGAGAAGCATCCGGTTGCCGGCGTCGTGGTCGTAGGACGCGGCGGTTGTCTCCTTGACCGTCGGGCCGCTCTCGCGATTGCCGACGGCGTCGTAGTCGAACGCCTCGACGCTCGGCCCCGTGGTGGCGGAACGCAGCTGGTAGGTGGCGTCGTAGCCGTAGCCGGTGGCGACGTTATCCTCGACCCGCGCCTTGCGGTTGCCGACCTTGTCGTGCTCGGGGTAGGCGATATCGAGCAGCAGCGGCCCGGCGGCGTCGTCCTTGTAGCCGATGCCGGTGAGCCAATCGGTCTGGGCGTTGTAGGCGTAAGTGGCGACGACGCCGTTGGGGTAAGTCAGGCTGCCGCGCCGCCCCCAGGCATCGGGGGCGAAGGCAAAGGTGCCGGCGGGGCTGACGATCTCCTTGAGCTCCTTGGTCGTGGCGTCGTAAACGGTGTCGAGGCTCTGCAACACCGTCGTCCCCTCCTTGACCGTGACCAGTTCGCGCCGCCCGGCGGCGTCGTAGACATACTCGACGCTGCGGCTGCCGCTGGTGACGCTCTTGGGCCAGCCGTTGTCGAAATAGGTGAACTCGTAGCTCGCCGCCGCGTTGGCGGCGCTTTGCAGGCGCCCCTGGGCGTTGTAGCCATACGTCGTGGTCGCGGTGCCGCCGAGATGGTCTGTCTTGCTGGCAAGCTTGCCGTCGGGGGTATAGGCAAAGCCGAGGACAAGCTGATCGCCGCTGCCGACCAGACCATCGCCGTCGGCGTCGCGGCGCTTCTCTTTGAGCTGCCCGGCGTCCGTATAGACATAGAGGAGACGCCGGCTGGCCGGGTCGCCGGGGGCGATCTCGCTGGTGAGCTGGCCGGTGGCGTCGTAGGTGAAATCGGTCTGCTGCCCCTTGGCGTCCTTGACCCCGACCAGCTTGTCGACCCCGCCGCCACAGGAGGCGCACCCGGCGCCGCTGTAGAGGAGTTCGGTCACCTGGGTCAGGGCGTCGGTAATTTTGGATTGTAAAAGAGCAATGGAGCTTTGATGTTATTTAACCGGATTTCGTGAATCGTGGGGAGTTGACCCCTTTATGTTTCCCGGATTTCGTGAATCGTGGGGAGTTGACCCCTTTATGTCCCCCTTATAACCTAATGATCTGTTTGACTTTGTGAAATATGTAGACACGACCCCTCTATGCGCCGTAAAAGAACGATGCGCCGGACGTATTTTCAGTCGGATTTCGCGACTTGCGAGGTGTTACATCCGCTGTCATAGCAATTTGGTGCCTGACGCCTTATGCCTGTTCCAAAAAAGAATTAGCCCCCAGAACTAATTATAAAATTTGCTTCTTCATGTATTTCATAATCATCGAATTCTACATAATTATGACTTTCAATAAATGAAACACTAAGGAACTTATGAAGCACTTCTCGCCATAATTTTGAATCTAGTTCGACTATAATTATATCGTCTAGTATTTTACATAGAGTATTGCTATTTTTATTAGACTTAAGCAATACGTTTTTACCACCTAAAACATTTACATAGCTATAGTTATCAATATCAATAATTATTGAATCGTTTGTTCCAAGTTTGTGCAAGTCAAAAACGAGTCGACAAAATTCATCAGGCTGACCAACCCATATAAAATTAGGGCCTGGTTCTCCCTCAAACGGCGTGTTTAGAATTTGGATTGTTATCATTTTCTACTCCTGCGTTATTTCACTGGAATATTTTGCCATGGTGAATTGTTTCCGGGGGGTTTATTGTCCCAATGTCCTTCAGGATGATGCGAGTCTGGTTTGTGTGGTCGCCACTCACCACCCTCCTTGTCATAAAGGCTCTTTTCTCCCCGTGCTTTATTTTTTGCTCTCGATGGGTCGCCTTCTGTAAAGGGGCCATTCCCTGGTGGTATTGGCCAAGTACTTGTGTCACCCATATCTGTATCATTATTTATGCTTGGAATTGGGCAACTTTTCCCTTCCTCACTACCGTTTTCATTGCTCTCGCCCAAAAGGGGACATCCATGATAAGTAAAGTCAACGGGAAAACGGAGATTTCCCTGTACCTCGCGGACGTCCTTCCGGTGGCGTTTGTTAACTCAAGAACCCTCTACGCCCATCAACCTTTTTGATCTCTTCAAGCGGTCCGCCGATCAGGCGACCAGACATCCATTTGCCGTCTCAGGGACAAATCCCCTCACGGAAGATTGAGTTAGGGCCAACCCGCCGGCCTCGAAACAGATCTCGGTGGCGCAACCCGTTTCCGCGTTCGCAAAGTCCCCATTTCTGCAAGGCCCGGCGGGAAGATCGTTTGGAGCAAAGGGCTATATTGTTGTTACGGCGGCTCAGGCGACCTGGGGCGTATCCTCCACAACAAATGGGGTACCGCGCCGATCGACGGCCAGCAGGTATTCGACCAACTTGCGTGCTACCGCCAAACTTGCCCGGTTGCGATTGCCCTTTGCCAGTTCTTTCTCGTGCAGTGCCGCCAGTTGCGGGTTCCAGTGCGGTGCCAGTTTGGCGGCCTCGATCAGCATGGTTTGCAGGTGCTTGTTGCGCTTTTTGGAGATCGGGCCGCGCTGTTCCTTCCCGGCCGATTCCCGCTGGGCGCTACAGAGTCCGCAGTAGCTGATGGCCTGACGGGAATTGCTGAATCGTGCAGGGTCGCCGATTTCCAAAACCCATGTCAGAGCCATGATCTCGCCGACCCCGGCAATGCTCATCAAGCGTTCGACGCGTCCCCGAATGAGCGGCTGTTCCCGCAAGGTTTTGATCAGTTGCTTCTGAGCGACGGTGAACAACTCCAGGTTGCCACGGCTCAATCGCAACAGATCCTTGACCGAGTCCGGCACGTCTTCGACTCGTTCCAGCAATTCGCCGAAATACTTGCGCCCATAGAGTCGCCGTTTGTCGTAGGTGGCACCCACCTCCATCAACAACCCGGACATCTTGTTCTTTATCTTCACGGCGGTTCGTACCACCAAGTTCCGGTAACGCAGGATGCGCCGTAATTCCCGCAGCTCCTCGGACATCATGGCGCATTCGGGGAGTAGGTTGACCCGCAACAGATCGGCCAATTTCTCCGCGTCGGCCCGGTCGTTCTTCTTCTTGGCCGCCGTGATCGCTTTGAGCATTTCCGGGTGCGCGACCTTCAACTCCACGGCATGCGGTTTGAGAAAATCGTAGATCCAGCCTGTAAACAAAGTTGCTTCCAGTGCGCCCATCCAGGGGCCTGGCAACTCCGTCAGCCATTGTCGCAGCGCCTTGCGCTCGGCGTTGACGACTCCTTGCCGCACCGTCTTACCGCTGACGGTCTTGATGCAGTAGGCGATGGTTTTCTTGTGGACGTCCAGCCCAACGTAGTGAATACTTTCCATGGGAGCCTCCTTGTGGGTCTGACTCGGGGCGATTTATTCGACCCTGCTCGCTCAGTATATGAGCTGTCCGCCACTTGGAGGCTTCCGCTTTAACTACTTATCCATTCAAACAGATCTATTTTGCCACTTGAACAAGTCCCGAGGTCGCAATAATTGCTTCATTGCAAGAAAGGGGA
>Ga0154505_1088_pt1 | contig 7713 bp, 8 predicted proteins | sample RifGroD2_FD_115984 | JGI IMG/M metagenome (GOLD analysis project Ga0154505, IMG submission 115984) | Desulfuromonadales bacterium GWD2_61_12
CTGGATCGGCATGGGACTCTCTTAAGGCGTGGAGCTGGGACTGTAGCGCGAGGGAGAAAAAACTCAAGAAGGGTGGTCAGCGTCGTAGGCGTAACCGACCCCGTAGACCGAACGGATCAGCTCGGCGCCGCCGGTGATGGAGAGGAGTTTGCGCCGCAGCTTCTTGATGTGGCTGTCGATGGTGCGCTCGCTGACCGTGCGCTGGTCGGGGTAGATGCGATCGATCAGCTGCTGCCGGGAATAGATCCGTCCGGGGGTGGCGGCGAGGTAGCGCAGCAGATTGAACTCCACCGCCGTCAATGCGACCGTCCGCCCCTCCCAGCCGGCGCAATAGGTGGCGGCATCGAGGAACACCCCCTCACCCGGTGGCAGCGGTGCGCCGGCGCTGCGCCGCAGCACCGCCCGCACCCGGGCCACCACTTCCCGCGGGCTGAAGGGTTTGCAGATGTAGTCGTCCGCCCCGAGTTCGAGGCCGAGGAGGCGGTCGATCTCCTCGACCCGGGCCGTGGTCATGATGATCGGCACCGCGCTGAAGGTGCGCAATTCGCGACAGATCTCCATGCCGTCCCGCCCGGGGAGCATGAGATCGAGGAGAATCAGCGCGGGAGACCGCATCCGCACCGCCGGCACCACCGCCAGGCCATCGGCGAGGATGGTGACGGCAAAGCCGGACTGTTGCAGGTAATCGCGCAACAGATTGGCCAGTTTCGGCTCGTCCTCGACGACAAGAATCTCCCGGTTCATCTCCCCTCCGGCAACAGCGGCAAGGTCAGGGTCAGGCACAGCCCGCCCAGGGACGAAGGCCGCGCCGTCAGCGTCCCCTCATGGGCGGCGGCGATGCTGCGGCAGATCGCCAGCCCCAGCCCCGCCCCCCCCGTGCTCCGGCTGCGCGAGCCCTCGACCCGGTAGAGGCGGTCGAAGAGCCGCTCCAGGGCGGCCTCCGGCACCGCCGGCGCGCTGTCGCACAGTTCGATGGAAAGAGTCAGGCCCCGTCGTTCGACCCGCAGATCGAGGCGGCCCGGGGGATCGGTGTATTTGCGGGCATTGTCGAGGAGATTGCCGAAGAGCTGGTGCAGGCGCTGGCGATCGGCCAGCACCTTGAAATCGCCCCCGGCGGCGATCGCCTCGTGGAGGGCGATCCCCTTGGCGGCAAAGCGGGGGCGCAGCGGTTCCAGGGCGCTCAGGAGCAAGGCTACAGGGTCAAGGGCCTCCTTGCGGTACTGCAAGGCGCCGAGATCGGAGAGAGAGAGCTGGTAAAGATCGTCGACCAGCCGAGCGAGACGCAGCGACTCGGTATGCAGGGAGGCGAGGGCGGCGCCGGTCAGGGGACGCACCCCATCCTGCAGCGCTTCGATCTCGCCGCGCAACACCGAGAGCGGCGTGCGCAGCTCATGAGAGATGTCGGCGATCCATTGGCGGCGGGCGTTTTCGTTCTGTTGCAGGGTCAGGGCGAGGAGGTTGAAATCGCCGGCCAGCTGCCCGAGCTCGTCCCGCGTCGTCACCGGCACCCGTTCACCATAGGCCCCGGAGGCCAAACGCCGGGAGGCGGCGGCGAGGTCGCGCAGGGGGCGGACCAGCCGCCGCGCCAGGGGGAGGGCGAGGAGGGCCGAAACCACCAGGGTCAGCCCGGCAACCAGGGCCAGGGCCAGTTTCTGCTCCTTGAGGAAGCGCAGTTGGCGCACGTCGGCCAGGTTCTTCTGCGGCACCAGCCCGAGATAGCCGACGGTCTCCCCCTGTACCCGCAACGCCGTCAAGGCCTCGGCCGGCAAAGGCGCGCGGGATCCGCCCAGGTGGCGGCGCTCGCTATCGAGGAGCTGCACCCGCAGTTCGAAGAGATGGCTCATGCCCGGCGGCGGCGCTTGTTCGCGCCGCCCCTGCCGCCGTTCCAGCCGCCGTTCCAGCCGGTCGAGATGTTCGGGGCGCGGCTCCCCGGGCGGCAGGGATTGCACCAGCAGCCGGGGCAGGGCCAGCGGTTCGTCGCGCAGGAAATCCCACCCCCCGGCGGCGGCGTAGCGATCTTCGAGCACGCCGCCGAGGCGTTCCAGCCGCTCCAGTTCGAGGGTGTTGACATAGCGGAGAAAACCGCGGTCGATGCTCCATTGCATGATGACAAACATGCCGCACGCCACCAGAGCCGTGGCGGCGAGAAGAACGAGAAAAAATCGCGTGGCGAGTCCGAGTTTCATGCCGATGACCTTGTGCTTATGGGGACCATTGCCTCCTTACTAGCACAGCTGCCGGCTCTGGTGCCACAAAGTCTTGTCACTCTACGGTGCATTTTCACATTCCTTCCACATTTCCTGCACATTCGCCTGTTATCGTTAACACACATGCAGAGGCGACAGCGCTGTCGCTTGCCTCTGACACCCCAAAAAGGAGAAGCAACATGAAAAAATCGCTCTTCATTTCCACTCTCGCCCTCCTGACCCTCCTCGCCGCCACCCTCTACGCCGTCGCCGCGCCGCCGGGCGGGCCATGCGGCGGGCCATGCGGGGGGCAAGCCGGATTCGCTGCTGGTGACGGCGGCCCTGACTGTCAGGAGCCGTCCGACGGACCGATGCTCGGACGGATGGCCAAGGTCCTCGACCTGACCGAGGCACAGCAGGCCAGCATCAAGAAAATCCAGACGACGGAGCGGGAAAAAATCGCGCCGCTGCGCGAAAAAAAACGGGCGAATCGCGAGGCGCTACGCCAAGCCGAAACGGCGAGCCCCTTCGATGAAAGCGCCGTGAGGACCCTGGCCGAGGAACGCGGCGCCCTTGAAACCGAGCTGACCATCGCCCGCGCCCGGACCCACAGCCAGATCGACGCCATCCTTACCCCGGCGCAGCGCGACCTGGCCGCCAAGCTCCGCCCCGAACCGGGCGAAGGTCGCAAAGGCGGTCACGGCGGACGTTGATTCCGGCAACAAAATTCGCAACATAAACAGCGACAGCCCCCGAGTAGTTTCGGGGGCTGTCGCTGTTTGAACAAGGGTCCATTTTTGTGTTTGGCAAAGATTACGCCGCTTCCCGGGTCTCCCATGCGGCAACGAGAGTCTGATATTTGGCCTCCAGCTGCGGCATCGCCGCCGCGGCCGCCGCATAGGCGGCAACCATCCGGTCGCGCCCGGCTTCGGGGAGGACCCGCTCGGCCAAAGGATAGAGGATGTGGTCTTCCTTGTCGATGTGATCGCGCAGCAAGGCCACGTAGCCGCGAGCATTTTCGGCGATACCGGGGATCTGCCCGAGTTCGCCGGCGGCGGCCTTCTGCGCCGCCTCCTCCATGCCGCGGACAAAATTGCGCCCCTGGTCGTGAGCCATGCGCATCGCCGCCACCGGCGAATTCTCTGCCGGCATGCCGTTGGCCACCAGGGCGGCGAAGAGGACATCCTCTTCCTTGGCATGGTGAAAACGGTCGGCGTAGTTGCGAATGAAGTCGACGGCGTCGAAGAAGAAGCGCCACTCACGGAAGCGCCCCGCCTCCATCCGCGCGACATTGGCCTCGACCAGAGCGATCATGCGCAAAATCAACTTGTGTTCCTCGACCATGACGGCCGTAACGTCGGTTTTCATCAGCTCCTCCGCGTGCCGTCGATGCCGATGACGGCGATCTCCAAAGGGACATCCTTGCCACTTGCCGCCACCGCCTCTTTGGCCAGAAGGGCCAGGCCGCGGCAACAGGGAACCTCCATGATCGTCACGGTGACGGATTTGATCTCGTTCTGTTGCAGGATCTGGGTCAAACGCTCAACGTATGGAGCAGTATCGTCCAGCTTGGGACAGGCGTTGACCAGCACCCGTCCCTGGATGAAGTCGCGATGGTACTCGGCGTAGGCAAAGGGGGCACAGTCGGCGGCGATGAGGAGATCGGCCCCCTGCAGCCACGGCGCGTGGGGCGGCACGAGGTGGAGTTGGGTCGGCCACTGCCGCAGTTCGGAGGCGATGCGCCCGACGGGGACACTGGTGGTTTCTTTCTTTTCGATGGTGCGGACCATCGCTCCGGGACAGCCACAGGCGAGGTTGCTCATACTTTTTCTCCTTAATCGTAAAGAGGTAAGTGTTCTGCGTTGGGAGCCTAGACAACAACGATGGCGTCGAGATAAGCGTTGATCTCCGCCTCGATCTGCGCCTCGGCCTCGGCGCCAAGAGCATGGATGGCGACGACATCCTTGAGCAGACAGATGCCGACACCGCAGGTGACGCAGCCGATGTCGTAATGCTGGAGGATTTCCCCGATACGGGGGTGGCTGGCGATGACGTCGCGGATCGCTGCGTTGCCGACTTCGTTCTTGAGGTTCATGGCTGCTCTCCCGGTGCGTTGTTGAGGTCAGACTACCCCAACGGCACCGGCGAAAACATGATCCAGGTCAAAGCGGGCGACGTTTTTTTCGGAGCAAGAGAAAAGGGAGCAATCGGGGGGGGATCAGGGCTGGGCCGGCGGCGGTGTCGGGGCTGCCACTTGCGGCGGTTCGTAGACGAACTCCCAGAAGCTGTAGCTGGCAGCGCCGGCAAATTTTTCGTATTCCGGGGGGAAGCCGTCCTGCTTGAACGGTTTGAGGGGACTGCGGCTCTTCACCCCCCTGAACCCGGACACGGGTTGGGCCGCGCCGATGGAGCCGGAGACCTGCCCGCCGGCGCTGATCAGGTCGAAGTCCTCACCGGTGAAGGGATCCTTGTAGGGCTGGCGCAGATGGCGCTGCGGATTGGGCGTACGAGGGTCTTTGAGGAGTACCTCGATGGAGGCGGGATAGGTGCCTTTGCCGCCATGTTTGGCGTTGTAGTAACTCGCGATGGCCCGACGATACTGGTCGCCGCGAAAGAGGAGCTCCTCCTCCCGCGCCTGCTGCATGACCGTGGTCCAGGTTTGTCCGGCCACGGACAGCATGATACCGATGATGACAACGGCCACCAGAACCATAATCAGGGAGATGCCGCGCTGATTGCGCAAGGGGACGAGAGCCCCGCGGACCGTCACCTTCATCGTTTGCCTGCTTTGCCGCTGGCGGCCGGGAGCCCACTCGATTTTGCGTCCATCCAGACATCCTTCTCCTGCCAGAGTTGCGTGACCCAGCGCTGATAACCATCCCGACAACCCGCGTCCGTTTCGTAATCGCCCTGCCGCAGGGCCGGCGGCACCGGCACTTCGCGCAGCCGCACCGTCACCCGTCGCACCCGGCCGCAGAGAAAGTGCCAGAAGGTCGGGCGACCAGCGGGATAAACAATGGTCAGATCGACCACCGCCGCCAGCTTCTCGCCGAGGACCGCATCCACCAGCGCCACTCCGCCGGCACGGGGGGGGAGGAGGTGGCGAAAGGGGGAGTGCCGGGCGGCGTGTTTTGCCGGGGTCAGGCGCGTCCCCTCGAGAAAATTGACCAGGGTCGTCGGCCGGGCGGTGGCGCGGCGACAGGCCTGCCGGGCAATCTCGCGGTCATGGCCGCGCAGTTCGGGGCGCCGCTCCAGCAGCTTTTGCGGATAACGCTTGAGGAGGGGAAAGCCGAGGGCCCAGACGGCGGCGCCGATGAAAGGGAGCCAGAGGATCTCGCGCTTACTGAAGACCTTGGGAAAGGGCAACCGGTGCCCGAAGACCGCCATGAAAACCATGACGTCGACCCACGACTGATGGTTGGCCACGACCAGATACCACTGTTGCGGGTCGAGGGGCGCCTCCCCCTCGATCTCCCAGGCGATATCGTAGAGGGTGGCGGTCAGCCAATTGCAGCCGGCGATCCAGCGCCGACCGCAGGCGAGGATTACGTCGTCGCAGCCCTGGCGCCAGCGGGAGAGCGGCAACAGAATCTTGACCAGCGCCGCCAGGAGCAAGAGCCCGATCCAGAGGACGGTGTTGACGAAATAAAGGAGAAACGCCAGGAGGCCGAAGAACCAGCCGGGCAGGAATGAGAACATCGATCACCTCAAGGAGTATCGCGCGGATGCGGTCATCACGGCGACTATAGCATTTTTCCCGGCCTGGGCGTGAGAGCGGTTCAGCTGAGGAGTTCCCTGATCATCGTTGCCTTCGTTCCTCTGCGCTCAGTGGGCTTCGCGCCAATTATTACCAACCCCGATCTCGACGGTCAGCGGCACCGTCAGCGCCACCGCCCCTTCCATCTCCTCGCGCACCAAAGTCGTGACCGCCTCCACTTCCCCCTGCGGGACGTCGAAGACGAGTTCATCATGCACCTGCAGCACCATCTTGGCCGCCAACCCTTCCCGCTGCAGGCGGTTGTAGACGTGGACCATGGCGACCTTGATGATGTCGGCGGCGGAACCCTGCACCGGGTAGTTGACGGCGTTGCGCTCGGCGTAGCTGCGGATGGCGCCGTTGCTGCTCAAGATCTCGGGAACCGCGCAACGGCGGCCGAGGAGGGTGGTGACGTAGCGCTTTTCCCGCGCCTCGGCCTGCTTGCCGGCGATAAAGTCGCGCACCCGGCTGTAGCGGGCAAAGTAGTTGTCGATGAAAACTTGCGCCTGCTTGCGCTCGATGCCGAGGTCCTTGGCCAGACTGAAGGCGCCCATGCCGTAGAGGACGCCGAAGTTGATGGTCTTGGCCTGGCGCCGCTGCTCGGCCGTGATCATCTCGGGGAAACCGCCGAAGATCTCGCAGGCGGTGCGACGGTGGACATCCTCACCCTTCTGGAAACTCTCGCGCAGGGTCGGCTCGTCGGCGAGGTGGGCGAGGATGCGCAGTTCGATCTGCGAATAGTCGGCGGAGAGGAGGAGGTTCCCCGGCGCCGGGATGAAGGCCTCGCGGATGCGCACCCCCTCGACGGTGCGGATGGGGATGTTCTGCAGGTTCGGGTCGCTGGAGGAGAGGCGGCCGGTGGCGGTGATCGCCTGGTTGAAGGAGGTATGGATGCGCCCGCTGCGCGGCAGGATCAATTTAGGCAGGGCATCGGTGTAGGTCCCCTTGAGCTTGGAGAGGGAACGGTGTTCGAGAACCTTGGCCGCCACCGGATGTTCCTCGGCCAGGCCGGCCAGGACTTCGCTGTCGGTCGACCAGCCGGTCTTGGTCTTGCGCCCGCGGGAGAGTTGCAGGCGTTCGAAGAGGACCTCGCCGAGCTGCTTGGGCGAAGCGATGTTGAAGGAACCGCCGGCCAGCAGGTGAATCTCCCCTTCGAGAGTGGCGAGCTTGAATTCCAGCTCCTTGGAGAGCGCGCCGAGGAGCAGCGGATTGATCCGCACCCCGTGCCACTCCATGTCGGCGAGAATATGCGACAGCGGCATCTCCACCTCCAGAAAGAGACTGGTCTGGCCGGTCTCGACCAGCTTCGGGGCGAGATGCTGATAAAGGCGCAAGGTGATGTCGGCATCCTCGGCGGCGTAGACCGTGGCTTTCTCCACCTCGACCTCGACAAAGCAGATTTGTTTGACCCCGGTGCCGCACATCTCGCTGTAGGGGATGGTGCGATAGTCGAGGAGCTCGGCCGCGAGGCTATCCATGCCGTGCGACTTGGCCGCCGGATTGGCGAGATATGAGGCGAGCATGGTGTCGAAGTTCAGCCCCCGCACCTCGACCCCGGCATTGCGCAGGACCAGAGTGTCGAACTTGCCGTTCTGGGCAATCTTCTCTTTGGCCGGGGCTTCGAGGAGGGGCCGCAGCCGCGCCAGGACCACTGCGACCGGGAGCTGCTCGGGGACACCGAGGTAGTGGTGACGCAGCGGCACATACCAGCCGCTCCCCGGCCGGACGCTGAAGGAGAGGCCGACCAGCTCGGCGCGCAGCGGATCGAGG
>Ga0154505_1093_pt1 | contig 7663 bp, 7 predicted proteins | sample RifGroD2_FD_115984 | JGI IMG/M metagenome (GOLD analysis project Ga0154505, IMG submission 115984) | Desulfuromonadales bacterium GWD2_61_12
AATACTGTCCGGCGGGCCTTCAAGAAAATTCTGAAGCTCGCTGGTTTGCCCCATAAGCGTGTCCATGACGCCCGACACACTTTCGCGTCGATCCTCCTTTCGAAGGGGGCGTCAATCAATTACATCAAGGACCAGCTTGGTCATTCGTCAATCGCTACGACCAGCAATATCTACGGCCGTTTTATTCCTGGCACCAATCGAGACACGATCAGCTTGCTCGATTCACCGATCGATTCCATTCGCGAGCAGCCGTAGGCATGTCATTTCTGGAATGGATGTACACGTGTACGCGAATGTACTCGGCTGACGAATACACCTGTACGCACGTGTACCTATGAATTGACAATCTCCGAAACTTCACCCCCTAGGAGAATATATGATCAGAGGTAAAGACAGTATCGCGCTGGATGATGTCCGCTCTGCAATGGAAAACCTGGCACAGAAACACATGTGCAGTATCTATGATGTCGAAATTGCTCAAGTCCAATCCGCACTTGGCAAGGGAAGTAACGGCACCATTGGGGCATTTCTCAAACAGGTAAAGCAGGAATGTATCAACGCCAGAGCATTTGATCGTGCGAATTTCTCCACACAGCTCAAATCTGCAATCAAGGAGGAAATCGATCGGTTTGCTGATAATGCCCGTGAAAATGCTGACGAAGCCAGATCTCAGTTGGCGCGCGATTACGTTGAACTCAGCACCTTGCACGCCAATGCGGAGGTTCATATTAGCGAGCTAGAGAAGTCTATTGAGTCGCAGAAAATTGAGGCCGACAACGAAAACCGACGACTTGCCGGTGAATTGGCAAAAGCTATCCAGAAAAATGAGTCAGAAAAGGCAAATATCGAGAGGTACAATACCGATCTGGAGAGGAGTCGGAGCGAGCTGTCTCTGGCACATGCCGAGGTCGTCTCACTTACGAAGAAAATTGGCGCATTTGAAGCCAGCCTGGAGGGTATGGAGGATCTGGTCGAAAAGCTCAATCAGGAAACCTCTAAACGCGTGGAAGCCGAAAGAAATGCGACACTTGTGACTCAAGCTGTATTGTTCAAGCAGGAGACGATTGACTCCCTTGGCAGGCAAACGGAGAAACTTGATCAGAATATCATTGACCTGAAGGGCAGAATATCCGAGCTTTCAATGTTAAACGTTGAGCTTAACATCAAACTTGAAGCAGCTAACCGGGAACTGATAGAAGGCTTGAAGATCACAATAAACAAAAAGCTTAGTAGTGATAAGGGCGGGAAGGCAGAAAAGGGAGGAGGTAAAGGGAAGCAGATAGATGATGGCGCACTGGCATAGGACAACCGGGTGCAACCAAGCTGCAACCGACAAAACAGAAAGGGCTGTAATCTCAACGATTACAGCCCTTTTGATTTAAATGGTGCCGAAGGCGAGACTCGAACTCGCATGGGCTTGCACCCGCCACCCCCTCAAGATGGTGTGTCTACCAATTCCACCACTTCGGCTTAACGGTTGGTAGTTATACTGATTCGTCCCAGCGCTGTCAACAGCAAAGGGCGGCGCAGTTAATTTTTTTGCGCCGGGGCACTGGTCGGTGCCGGAGTGGCTGCCGCCGGCGTCGAAACGCTTGCAGGCATGATGCTGCTGGAACCGGCCTGGCCGTAAAAATAGGCGAGGGTCAGGCTCGTCAACATGAAGATGATGGCGACACTGGCGGTCAACTTGCTCATGAAGCTCTTGCCGCCGCCGGCGCCGAAAACGGTCTGGCTGGAACCTGCGCCGAAGGCAGCCCCGACCTCGGCGCCTTTACCGGCCTGCAACAGGACAATGATGATCAGCGCGATGCAGACAATAACGTGTAATGCTAACAAGAGAGTGGTCGTCATGAAATGTTCAGGCTCCTTCGGGTATCGATAACTCTTAAAAGAGAGCGGAAAGTAGCACAAATCAACGGTTAAGAAAAGAGGGAAATTTCAGCCCTGTTGAAAGCGCACAATACGAGCGAAGTCCTCAGCCTTGAGGCTGGCGCCGCCAACCAAGGCGCCATCAACATCGGGCATGGCCATGAGTCCATCGACATTATCCGGTTTGACACTGCCGCCGTAAAGGATTCGCGTGGCCGCCGCGACTTCTGTGGCAAAGAGTTCACTTAACACCCCGCGCACAAATGCATGGGCTTCTTGCGCCTGCTCGTTACTGGCGACCTTGCCGGTGCCGATGGCCCAGACCGGCTCATAGGCCACGACGACGCCTCCCATCGCCTCCGCGTCAAGACCGACGAGGCCTTCATTGATCTGACGTTTGAGAACATCGAACATGCGGCCGCTCTCGCGTTCTGTGAGCGTTTCGCCGATGCAGAAGATGGCACGCGCTCCTGCGGCATGGATCGCCTTGATTTTAGCGTTGATAAAGGCATTGCTCTCATTGAAGAGCTGGCGCCGTTCGGAATGGCCAACGATAATCGAGTTGCAGCCGGCGTTTTTTAGCAAGGATGGGGACACTTCGCCGGTAAAGGCGCCGGAGACAGCCGGATAGCAATTCTGGGCGGCCACTTCGATGCTACTTCCGTTCACCGCTTGAGCGACTGCGGTCAGCGCGGTAAAGACCGGCGCCACGATGATTTCGACATTTTTGACGTCAGCCAGAGCGGCCTTGAGCTGATTGGCGAGGTCGACTGATTCGTCTACGGTTTTGTGCAGTTTCCAGTTGCCGGCGATGATCGGTTTGCGCATATATCCATCCTTTTAGGAAACGATTATTTATCGTTGAGGGCGGTTATCCCGGGAAGTTCCTTCCCCTCCAGAAATTCGAGGCTGGCACCACCGCCGGTGGAGATGTGGGTCATCTTGTCGTCGAGCCCGGCCTTGTTGACCGCTGCCACCGAGTCGCCACCGCCGATAATCGAGAGGCAACTGGAGTCAGCCAGGGCTTGGGCTACGGCAAAGGTTCCCTGAGCAAAGGCGTCGAATTCAAAAACTCCCATCGGCCCGTTCCACACCACAGTTCCGGCCTGTTTTGCCACTTCGGCATAACGAGTTGCGGTTTTCGGGCCGATGTCGAGGGCCATCCAGCCGGACGGAAAATCGTCATTGCCGCAGATCCGCGTTGACGCATCCGCCTTGAACTCGGCGGCGACGACGTGATCCTCCGGCAGGAGCAAGGCAACATTACGGGCCTTGGCCTTGGCCAGCAATTCGCGGGACAGTTCAATGCGGTCTACCTCCAGGAGCGATTTGCCGCAGTCGATCCCTTGCGCCTTGAGAAAGGTGTAGGCCATGCCGCCGCCGATGATCAGAGTATCAACCTTGCCGAGAAGATTTTCGATCACAGGGATTTTGTCGCTGACCTTGGCGCCGCCCAGGATCGCGACAAAAGGACGTTTTGGCTGTTCAAGTGCGGCACCGAGATACTCGATTTCCTTGCCCATGAGGAAACCGGCAACGGCGGGCTTGAGCCAATGGGCAACCCCCTCGGTCGAGGCATGGGCACGGTGGGCCGTGCCAAAGGCGTCGTTGACATAGATCTCGGCCAGGGCCGCCAACTGTCTGGCGAAGGCGGGATCGTTCTGCTCCTCCCCCGGATGGAAGCGGACATTCTCCAACAGCACTACATCGCCATTAGCCATGGCCTTGACCAGTTTTTCCACGTCCGGTCCGATACAATCGGTCGCCATGGTCACTGTCTTGCCGAGAAGTTGGGACAGGTAGGGGGCCACGGGGGCGAGGCTGTATTTGACTTCGGGCTTGGCCTTGGGCCGGCCGAGATGGGACGCCAGGATCAAGCGGCCTCCACCCTCGATGATGTGGCGGAGGGTCGGCAGGGCGGCAACGATGCGGGTGTCGTCGGTGATGGCGCCTTGGTCGTCCAGGGGGACGTTGAAGTCGACGCGGCAGAATACCTTCTTCCCCGTGCAGTCGATGTCGGCAATGGTCAGTTTGTTGAACATGGGACACTCCTCCTCGGCCGGGCGAAAAATGAAACAGGGCAGGGACTAAACGCCCCTGCCCTGAAATGCTGTGGCCTGCTGGTTACAGCCCTTTTTTGATCAGGAAGGTGACCAGGTCGACGACGCGATTCGAGTAGCCCCACTCGTTGTCGTACCACGACATGACCTTGACCATGTTGCCGCCGATGACCGTGGTGGTCAGACCGTCGACAATGGAGGAGGCCGGGTTGCCGTTGAAATCCTTGGAGACAAGCGGCAACTCGCAGAATTCGAGGATACCTTTGAGCGGTCCGTTGGCGGCAGCCTTGAGGGCAGCGTTGATGGCGGCGACGCTCGTCTCTTTCTCGCTGGTGATGACCAGATCGACCAGGGAGACGTTGGGCGTCGGAACGCGTACGGCCAGACCGTCGAGTTTCCCCTTCAACTGCGGCAGGACCAATGACACCGCCTTGGCGGCGCCGGTGGTGGTCGGGATCATCGAAACTGCCGCGGCGCGGGCGCGGCGCAGGTCTTTGTGCGGCAGGTCGAGGATCTGCTGGTCGTTGGTGTAGGCATGCACGGTCGTCATCAACCCTTTGGCGATGCCGCAGGTCTCGAGGAGCACCTTGGCCACCGGCGCCAAACAGTTGGTCGTGCAGGAGGCGTTGGAGATGATGTGGTGTTTGGCCGCATCGTAGTTCCCCTCGTTGACCCCCATGACAATGGTGATGTCCTCGTCTTTGGCCGGGGCGCTGATGATGACCTTCTTGGCGCCGGCGACGTGATGCTTCTGGGCCCCGGCGCGATCGGTGAAGTGGCCGGTCGATTCGATGACGATTTCCACACCCAGCTCGCGCCACGGCAAGGCCGCCGGGTCTTTCTCCTTGCAAACCCTGATCGTCTTGCCGTTGACGATAATGGCATCGGCCGTGGCGCTGACCTCACCGGCAAAGATGCCGTGAATCGAGTCATATTTGAGCAGGTGGGCAAGGGTTGCCGGATCGGTCAGATCGTTGATGGCAACGAAATCGAAGGCAGGATTGCCCGCCGCAGCGCGAAAAACGTTGCGACCGATGCGGCCAAAGCCATTGATGGCGAGCTTAGTGGACATCTGAAGACTCCTTTGGGATTTAATATGCTGGTCGGAATGTCTAATGAAAAAGCGGAGTTCTGTACGCGATCGGGTTTAATTACAGAGGTCGAATGTTATCCAAACATGCCGATACCGTCAACCATTAAATCGCCATTTTTTAGGCGGCGACAGGACCACTGCCCGTCCCTTTAATCAAGATGCGCATGTTGCCCTTTGTTTGGTGATGTGCTATGAAGGACAACTTGAAAATTAGACACTTTTCGCGGCAATTTTTCTCCCTCCTTCCTCCTTTAAGTGGATGGCGCATCGCAGATGAAAAGCGCCCTTGAAAAGCGCATTCTCATATTTGCTCTCGTTGTCTTGACCCTGACCATTGCGGTCAATACCGGGTTTAACATCGAAAGCTACCGTCGTGATTATCGCGACGGTATCATCCTTCGTTGCCAATCCCTGGGCAAGGGGCTGGACCGTTCCATTGAGAAAGTTCTCGCTCTCGGTTTGCCCTTAACCGAGATGGAGGGGATTAACGCCCGTTGCCAGGAAATTGTCAAAAGCGACCCGGAAATCACCTACTGTCTGGTCGAGGCCGCTCAGGGTGGATTGCTTTATTCCAACGACCCTTCCTTGCAGATCGGAGTCGGGGCGAAATTCATTCAGGGTGAGAGCAATAGTGCCGTGGTGATGATGGAGTTCCCAAACCTCGGCAAGGTCTACGACGTCACGGAAAACATCTACGGCCCCGATGGCCGACTGGTCGGGCGGATTCGTCTCGGTTTCCCCCTCGAAGCTCTCGATATGCGCGTGGCCAACATGTTCCGCCGTTCCCTGCTTGTGCTTGGCGCCGCGTTGCTGGTCGTTTTCGGCGTCGTCGTGCTTTTTGTCAAACGTGATATTGTTGCGCCGATCCGCCGGCTATCATCCGTCGCCGGGGAAATTACCTCGGGGAATTTTCGTGTTTCTGTCCCCGCCATGTCTTCCCGTGATTTCGAAGAACTTGGCGGGGCGCTGCGCGAAATGGCTCGTTCCCTTCAGGAACGCGATGAGCGCATTCAGGAAGGTTATGCCGAACTCGAATTGGCCAATCGCGAGTTGCAGCAATCGTACGAATATCAGGAACGGATCAGCGCCGAGCTCGGGCATAGTCGTGAGATGTATCGCTCGCTCCTGGAAGACGCCGGTGATGCGACCCTGGTGACGGACGAAGATGATCGCATCGTCCTCATCAATAAAGCGGCGGAACGTTTTTTCAATATCTCGCGGCCCGAGACGACCGGAACAAACCTTTTCATGGTCCTGGAACGACTCCATTGCGGCAATGTCGAGGAGCAGTTCGATCTATTTCAGCAGATTCGTCGTGGGGTCACCCAGGAGGGTGAAGTTGTTTTCCAACGCACTGGCGAGCACGAGCGCATCGTCGGTTGGTTGCGCGGGTCGCCGGTCGTTGGACCAGACGGCCGTAAAATGGTGCAGACGACCATTCGTGACGTCACCCGAGAAAGGGAGATCAAGGACAATCTCGAACAGGCGACGCGTGACCTGAAAAATCTCAACCAGATGAAAGATTCGTTCCTCGGCATGGCGTCGCACGAACTCAAGACGCCTCTGACCGTTATCATCGGCTACTCTGAATTGATTCTCGGCGATATGGCAGGGAAGGCCGACAAGACCGTGTTGGCCATGGTCAAATATATGGCCGACGCGGCCGAACGCCTTTCGAGCATTGTTCGTGATATGGTCGATGTTTCGATGCTCGACCGTAAAAAGATGCAACTGAACAAACGCGACACCGACATGAACGAACTGATCAAGATGGCGTCGCGCGAGATGGAATTTTTCTTTCAAATTCGCAAGCAGCAGATGCGCTTGGAATTGACCGATAATTTGCCCACGGTCAGGTGCGATCCCGACCGTTTTATTCAGGTTCTGACCAACCTGATCGGTAACGCCATCAAGTTCACTCCGGATGGTGGTACCGTCACCGTCGAGAGCCGCCTCACCAGAAATCTCCGTGAGGTACGGCAGACCGACGAGGCCGAGGTTGTGGCAATTGATTCGCGACCGCATTCCTATCTCGAGGTGGTTGTTCGCGATAACGGCATCGGTATCAATGAAGAAGATCAGGTCCAGATCTTCGACAAGTTTTATGAGGTCGGCAAGATCGAAGAACACTTTACCGGCAAGGTTGCCTTCAAGGGGAAGGGGACCGGTCTCGGCCTGGCTATTGTCAAGGGGATCGTCGACATGCATGCCGGCGCCATCTGGGTTGAAAGTCCCGGACAAGACGCGGAGACCTGCCCGGGAAGTGCTTTCCATGTTTTATTGCCACTGACGCTGGCTGAGACTCAGGAATCAGCGCGGTACAGCACCTCTCCCACCTGATTGAATTCACCTTGCAGATGCCGGAAATATCCGGTATAAACCATCGGTTTTGGCGGGGAAAGAGGAAAGGCCGGACAGTTGCGCATTTGTCTCCTCGCCAGCGGTAGTCGCGGTAACTCACTCTATCTCGAGTCCGGCTCGACCCGTCTGCTCATCGATGCCGGCCTGTCTTTACGTGAGATGAAGGCTCGCCTTGCCGCGATCGCCGTCGACCCGGCGAGCATCCATGGCGTTCTGCTGACCCACGAGCATATCGATCATGGTCGCAGCGTTTCGGCCTGGGCGCAGGCCTACCGGGTTC
>Ga0154505_1085_pt1 | contig 7450 bp, 5 predicted proteins | sample RifGroD2_FD_115984 | JGI IMG/M metagenome (GOLD analysis project Ga0154505, IMG submission 115984) | Desulfuromonadales bacterium GWD2_61_12
TGCGCGTCGCCCGCTGTCGCGCAGCATGGCGCAGCCTGAGCACCTGATCCGGCGGCAGGGGGAGGACGTCGACCACCGCGCGGGCCGCTTCAATGGCGGCAAGATGGCGGACCATGGTGTGGCTGTAATTGAACCGGGGGCTGAAACTCATAGCGCGGTTGTCTCCTCACTCCTCCAGCCTGGTGCGGACTAAATCTGTAGCCGACTTTTTGGGGAAACTAGCCTGGCCCTTTGCGTCCCCTATGCCGCCTGCGAATGGGCCGGGAAAAGTCCACTCGCGCTCTGTTGCCAGATATGCCGATAAACCCTCTGGGCGGTTTCGGATTTCTGCTGCGGGGTGAATGGCGGCTCAGGAAGTAACTGGTAGAGGTTGTCGAGAATAAAGACCTCGACTTCCGCCTGCGTTTGCTCCTTCTGCGTCCACTGCTCCAGGGGAAGAATCAGCCGAGTCAGCGCCGCCAGCAATTCCCTGCTCGCTTGTTTCAGAGCTTCGCGGTCCTTCTTGCTCAGGCTCTCCGTCTTGAGCAGGTCAAACAGGGCCAGTTCATCTTCGCTCAAACCTTCTTCAGCGGCCCGTCGTTGCTCCTCGTCGAGACTGTTGACGAAATCCACCAGTCGGGTGAAGGTTTCCTCGATCGTCACCCGGTCCTTCTCGCGGTTGTAGTCGGCAATAATTTCTTGGTAACGTTTGTTGTAGTCCATCCGCTCCGGATTGCGCCTGAGCATTTCGGCCAGCTTTTGCTCGACGATCTCGCGAATATCCTGCAGCGCGGTGGCTTTGCGTTTGAGCTTTTTGGCAAACTCCTCGCGCAACTTTTCCAAGTCGAGTTTGCTCAAATCCCAAGTATTCGCCTCAACCGGTTCGGCAACCTCGGGTTGCTGGGCGCGTATCGCCTCGTTGACGATGCGGTGCAACACCTTGAGCAGCTCGGTGACGTCAGCGGTATCGCGCCGCTCCATCAGCTTTTTGTAAATCGCTTCGATATTGTCATGGCGCTCGGCGAAAGCGTAGGCCGAAGGCTCCATCAACAGCGCCTTGAAACGGATAAAAACCTGCCGGGCCATGATCTCGAAACGGCGCTTGGCTTCATCCGTGGTGTAGACGGCCTCGACGGCATCGGCCAATGCGCTGATTCTCACCCACCCGCTTGAACCCGTCAGCTGTGACATGTGGAATCCCAGCGCAAGCAGATGCGCCTCGATTGCCTCGATGGCCTGCTGTAGTGCCTGCACGCGTTCTTCGATCGGTGCAACGATTTCCTCATCCCCACCGTCATCGCCAAGGGCGTACTGCGCCAGTGCCTCGCGCAAACTCCTGAGCATGCCGTTGTAGTCGACAATCAACCCAAAATCCTTGCCGGGATAGCAGCGATTGGCCCGGGCGATGGCCTGCATCAGCGTGTGCGCTTTCATCGGCTTGTCGATATAGAGGGTCGAGAGGCACTCGACATCAAAACCGGTGAGCCACATGGCACAGACGATGGCTACGCGAAAAGGGTGCTCCGGATTCTTGAAGGCTGACTCGACACCGACACGTTTGCCATCGGCGGTCTCAAACCCCAGCTTCATCGTGGCCCGATGCGGGATGATGTCGTACTCCCATTTCTTGAAATGGGCGACTTCGTTCTGAGCTTCGCTGATAATGATTTCGATGATGGTTTCTTCCAGCCACTGCGCTTGCGCCTGCCGCTGCGCAAGCTGATCATCCAGTTGCTCGCGCCGTTCCTTATCAACTTCCTTTGACAACTTGGCGTCAAGGAGTTCTGCCGCCACGCGCACCGCGGCGAGCTTTTTTTGCCAGCGCGGCAGAATCAGTTGATGCATGCGGGCACAGGTAATTTTGTCGATGCAAACCAGCATCGACTTACCGGCTTCCCAGCGAGTGGCACAGTGCTCGACAAAATCATCGGCAATCTTCTCCAATCGGTCGTCGGCGGTAATGATCTCGTAGTCCTTGCCGAGCAGCCTTTCCAGCAGCGCTTCCTGATCCGGATCGAGATCGGCTTGGTTAATCGCCTCGGCGATGCGCGCGTTGAGGTCGGTTCGAGCGAGACCGAGTTTTTCCCCGCGGTTCTCGTAGACCAGTTTGACCGTAGCGCCGTCTTCCTCAGAGCGTTTGAAGTCGTAGCAGGAGACGTAGCTGCCGAAAATTCGCTTGGTCAGGTGGTCGTGCTTGAAGAGCGGTGTGCCGGTGAAGCCGATAAACGCCGCGTTGGGCAGGGACAGGCGCATGTTGCGGGCGAGTTTTCCGGCTTGGGTCCGGTGCGCTTCGTCTGAGATGACGATGATGTCGTCGCGCCGGCTGTAGGGTTTTTCCGGATCGACGTCCTGATTGAATTTATGGATCAGACTGAAAATGAAGCGGTGGTTCTGCCCCAGTAATTGCTCCAGCTCTTTCCCCGAGCTGGCCCGCGGCGTCTGCCCGTCCGCCACACCACAGCCGACAAAGGTGCCGTAAATCTGGCTGTCGAGATCATTACGATCGGTCATCAGCACGAAGGTGAAGTTCCCGGCACCTGACGGCGCACCTTCTCGGCAAAGAAGGCCATGGAATAGGATTTACCACTCCCCTGCGTGTGCCAGAAAACCCCGAGTTTACCGAGTTCCGGATGCGCCGCTTCCACCACCGTCAACGTCTGCTTCTCCTGTGCTGCGAGCAATGCGCGTTGATCGGCGTCTGTCGCTTGCTCCACCGGCAATTCGATGACCCGGGAGTGCAAGCGCTGCTCCGGGGGGAACTCGCGCTTCAGCTCTTCCTGCCGCACCACCGAGGCCACAGCGTTGTTGACTCCGAGCACCTGATGGTTGCGGGCGACAACCTTGCGCATGGCGCCGGGCTTGCTGGCATCGAAAAGGATGAAGTTCTCGACGAGGTCGAGCAGGCGCTCCTTGGCCAACATGCCGTTAAGCAGCACCTCGGCCTCGACCCCGCCGACCTCGCGCTCGGTGAGACGCTTCCACTCCGCAAAATGTTCCCAACCGCTGGTAATCGAGCCATAACGCGCACGATGGCCATTGCTGACAATGAGAAAGGCGTTGTGGTGGAAGGCTTGGGCGATGACGTTCTCGTCCATGTAGTCGGCGAGATTGCCATCGAAGCCGGCGCGGATGTTTTTGTAGACCGCCTTGAGTTCGATGAAGACCAGCGGCAGTCCATTGACGAAGCAGACCAGATCGGCACGCCGGTTGTACCCCGGCGTACGCAGCCCGGTCAGCTTGAGTTCGCGCACGGCGAGGAAGCGGTTGTTGTCGGGGTTGCTGAAGTCGATGGCCCGGGCCTGAGCGTGGCGCAATGCCCCTTGGCTGTCGCGAAAACTGACCGGCACTCCGTCGCGGAGATAGGTATAAAAAGTTTGGTTGTGCTGCAGGAGTGAGCGGGTGAAGTCGTGGTGGGTCAGCTTGCCGAGGGCTTCGTCGAGCGCCTTCTCCGGAAGTTGCGGGTTGAGCTTTTCCAGGGCGCTTCGCAAGTCACGTTTGAGCACCGCTTCGCGGGTATCAGCCCGACCGAGCGTGCCTCCCGGACCGAAGGTCTCCTGATTCCAGGCGTAGACATTCTCCCAGCCGAGCTCCTGTTCCAGATGCTCGGCGAAGGTGGCCTGCACCAATCGGTCTTCGCTGTTGATATCCGTGATCATGCCGCCCCCTGTAGGACAGACTTGCAGCCAAAAATATCGTTGAATGCATCGGAATTCAGAACTATACTTTGAGCCCGCATTGGATGTTTTGTGCAGGGGCTGCCCCTGTTTCCGGACCGGGACTACCCGATCGGCGTTGGGCTTCTGGGACTACCCGGTGGCCCTTCGTTTTTCATGCGTTAGTCCATTATTGGTTCAATATTGGTTCACTGTTGGCTCATTCGTCGATGCGTATAGACAGTATTTACAGTGTGTTACAGGCCGTCTTGGCTCATTCCTAAAGGACAACAGCAAATATTCGACGATTTTTGAGCCAATAAATCCCACTCATTCTGGCATCATGCTGTAGCGAGCCTTATTACGCTCCCCTGTCATCAAAACTTCTCCGCCTTTCGCCAATTCTGCCAGTGCCCTCTTCAATTGTGACCGGTTCACTTCAGCTCCAATTCGCTCACTTATGTCACCTATTTTGGATCTGGGGTACCGCCGCAGATCCTCACGCACCAGTTCTTTAAGTCGATGCGGTTCAATCCGTTTGAGTGTCGTCGGCAGCTTGATGCCGGAATTGCGGAGCAGTCCGGGATCAACGAAGTAGCGGGTTGCCTGTGTCCGACCGGTACTTTGAACCAACTCCAGAGTGAGCAGTCTGCCGAACCAGGGCACAAGCTCTTCGGTACTGTTCACTTCCAGAATCGTCGCCAACTCCCGCGCCGTCAGCCCTTCATGTTGAGCCAGTGCCCCCAGGGTAATTCTCTCCCGCTGGGTCATCTGATAGCGAGCATCTGCCTCGGTAACCAGCTTGATGACCTCCGGCTTGAGGATGCGCCGCCGGATCGTCACCTTGACCGAGTCCGGCCCTTCCTCGGGGACGGGGGCCGGGCGGCCCGACGACAGCAGCCGGTCATAGAGCATGTCGTAACCGCTTCCCTCCTTCTCCATCAGGCCGATGTCGTGAAAGACAGTAGCGAGGCCGTCATTGCGGCGGCGGCTGGCGTGGAGGATGTTCTGCGGCGTCACACCCAACGGCAGGCGACCGGGATTGACGATGGCCAGACGATCCGGGGTCAGGTTGAGGAAGATGTCCCCGCGTTGCGTGTAGGGACGATGGACCAAGGCATTGACCAACAGCTCGCGGATGACCTTTTCGTCGAAGGCCGGGACTTGCCGACGGAAGAGTCCTTCGGCGACTTCGTAGCTCTCGCGAAAGTCCGGCACCTCGCGCCAGACGGCATCGACCAGTTCGATCGGCGAGAGGGCGTAGTCGTCCCAGAGCCACTTGTTGATCTTCTGACCCATCTCGTCGTACTTGATCGCCTGTACCAGCGGAGCGGTGCCGAGATTGCGCCGCTGGCTGGCGGTGCCGAGAAGCAGCACGCCCAGGTGGGTCAGGGTCGTCCCCTCGGCCAGTCCGTAGTGGGAGAGGAGCTCGTCGGGGCTCTTCTCCTTGACCGAGGCTTTCACCCGGTCAGAGTTGCGAATCGAGGTAACGAAGGCCGCCAGCTTGGCCGCGTCTGCATCGCTTCGCGGCACGCGGCTGTCCATCGTTTCCCAGGGCCGGCCCGGTCGCTCGTCGGCAAGGCGCAGGACATCGTCGCCCACAATCGGCTGGCTGCGATCGCCGACACGGAGAAAGTAGCGGCCATCCGAGGTTGAGGCGACGCTCTGGCTGCGCTTTACCAGCAGGTCGATATATTCGCCGCCGTTCTCGGCAGGGATGATGCTCGGCAGGGCGACGACATTGACGGTCAGCTCGGTGATGCGCTTGCGGATGGTGTCGAGGAGTTCCGGCTTGATTTTCTGGCCGGCGGGCGGCAGGACTTCTTTGTCCTCAATACCGATGAGCAGACTGCCACCCTGCGCGTTGGCGAAGGCGACGCAGTCCTTGGCCAGCTCGGGGAAGTCGGCGGTTTTGCCGGTCACAGTCCGGAGTGATTTTTTGTCGCGGTTTTGACATTCAAGGCTCATACACGTGCTCCACTTACCGTCACAGCTAATCAAGCTGATTCATCAATGGGTCTGGTGTTTTTACATTCCGGATACCCCGAACAGCCCAGAAATTGAGACCCCGCATTTTCCCCCTGCTTTGCCGTGCGCAGCACCATCGGCTTGCTGCAGAGCTGGCAAAGGGGCAGTGCTTGTTTTTCATCGGTCGGATCAGCCCGATCTGACGGATGAAAAACCCTGCGCCTTTTGACCCGTGCCGCAGCCAACTGTTCGCTGTAGCCACCATCGTTGACAAAAGCACGCTCCAGCCCGGCAATCTGCTGGTCCAGCAGATAATTGGCCTGGTGAATCAGGCAGATGAGCGTGTTGGCGACCACCGCCGGGTCAGGGTGCTGCAACCATGCGGCGTAAGCTGCATCATCCGACGGCTCGGCCCGATCCGACCGATCCGTCGGATCTTTTCCCAGCTTTTTCCCGACCTCCCGCACCGCTTTTGCCTCTGCATCATCTTTTGTCCACTGCCGCTTGCTCCGTTGCCGCAGAAAATCTTCGTAGTCCAGCAAAAGTTCATCCAGACTGGCGCGGGCAACGTTCACCAGACGCAGCTCGGTCTGGCTGGAGGTCGCCGCTGCCCGGCTCCCTTCGGCGATGTTCTGTCTGCCGCTACGCGCCGCCTGCACCATCTGGTCAACCAGGCGGGAACGCTTGTCAATGAAGCGTGCGCAGAACGACACCGTGGCATCGTAGATGACCGTGGTTGTCTGAAAAGAGCGCAGAGTGCGGTAGCCGCCGCTTGGGCGGAGTTTTTTGTTGGGGGTATTCCCGCTCATACCGCGATCTCCCCACTCATCAGCTTGGGCAGTAGCAGATCACGGGCGGCGCGGAGTTTGTCGTTGTAAAGCCCGAGTTGACGAACCTGGGAGAACATCGGCATAACGTACTCCCCAAAAAGCGATTGTATTTTGGCCGGTGGCACGACGACTCCGATTCTGTGAACTACCTTCCTGTCCAGCGTCGGCACTGAAACGCCACCGTTATACTGTTCGAGATTCAGCGAAGAAAGCAGGAAATAGGCGAACCGAGGCGATACCCGCCGGAATTCCTTTACCCAGAGCGTCGTGTTCAGTGGCCAATAGTCCTCGTGAACGTAATGCACTTTGCCAAGCGAACCGCTTCGCCCGGTGACTATGCCGGGTGCCTGCACTTTTGCCACATTGTGGTAACCGTTCACGCCGGTCGAAGCATAAATCGGCACCGATCCGTCCGATCTGTCCTGACTGGGAAGGTCGAACCCACGCTGCAAGACAAGCGCACTCTCAAGCGGTGTTTTCTCCCACCCCTCCGGCACCCCATCAACAATCCGGGTGTGCTCATAGCCGGGGAAACGCAGGCGCACAAACCACTCCTGATAAACCTGCCGCGCCGCCTCTTCCAGCAGCGCCATCCGCCGCCGGTTGTTTTCGATCAGGTCGTCGTAAGCGGTGAGAATGTCGGCGATACGTTGCTGTTCTTCGATCTTTGGGACATGGAATTCAAGAGAAAGTAGTTTCTCCTGACTCAAATTGTCTTGAGCGGCACCCTGCGTGAATTGCTTGACGCGTTCCTGAATCGTCGCATCAAACATGTACTTTACGAACCTTGCGTCAGCCTCGGCTGGGTCAGGAATAAATCCAATTACACTGTCAGGAAAACAGGCGTCTATTCCAAGGATTGCGGTGTCAGCAATGTTTGCGGCAATGGTGATGCAGAGTGTTCCTGCTGGCCATAGTTTGCTTTGGGCCAGCCCGGCTTCACTGTATGTCTGTTGATATTCCGTAATGTAGAGGCCAGCGTGTTTTACATCACCCGTTTGGATAAATGGAAAAGGCCCG
>Ga0154505_1160_pt3 | contig 7410 bp, 11 predicted proteins | sample RifGroD2_FD_115984 | JGI IMG/M metagenome (GOLD analysis project Ga0154505, IMG submission 115984) | Desulfuromonadales bacterium GWD2_61_12
ACGCCGCTGAAGAGATCCTCGACGGTGGCGACGCCGATGGTCGCCAGCATCTGCCGGACATCCTCTTTCGTATGGGGAATATAGCGCATAGTACCTCGACTGATAGCTGATAGCTGATAGCTGACTTTAACCGGCTTCTTCGACGAATTCGCGATAGGCATCGGCATCCATGAGGTCGTCGATGTCGCTCGCCTGCGTCGGCCGGATCTTGATCATCCAGGCATCTTCATAAGGCGAGGTATTGATGAGTTCCGGGGTGTCGGGGAGTTCTTCGTTGATCTCGACCACTTCTCCGGAAATCGGTGCATAGACATCCGAGACCGCTTTGACCGATTCGACCACGCCGAACGGTTTACCGGCGACAACCATGGCGCCGACCGCCGGCAGTTCGACGAAGACGACATCGCCGAGCTGATCCTGGGCGAAATCGGTGATGCCGATAGTGGCAATCTCCCCCTCCAGCGAAACCCACTCATGCTCTTCGGTGTACCTGAACTCCTCGGGAAACTCCATGGTTGCCTCCTGTCAAGGGTGGTGGGGCGGGTCCAAACCCGCCCGAAGGAAAAACGAATTATTTCGTCACGAAGGGGGTCTTGGCCACAACTGCCTTGACCCGCCGCCCGCGGATGCCGATTTCGAGGGGGGTGCCGACAGCGGGAGCGGTGTTGCCGCGAACCAGGGCCAGGGCAATGCCGAGACGCAGGGACGGCGACATGGTGCCGCTGGTGACGACGCCGACCTCTTCGCCATTGCAGAAGACCGGATAGTCGGCCCGGGGAATCCCCGGCTCGCTCATGGAGAGGCCGATGAGACGGCGGGGGATCCCTCCGCTTTTCTGCCGCAGCAGTGCTTCCCGGCCGACGAAAGAAGGCTTCTCCAGCCTGGTGATCCAGCCGAGGCCGGCTTCGAGGGGGGAGATGCTTTCCGACAGTTCATGGCCGTAAAGGGCGAATTTCTTTTCCAGGCGCAGGGTGTCGCGGGCGCCGAGGCCGATGGGGGCGAGACCATCGCCGGCGCCGGCTTCCATCAGCGCCGCCCAGACACTCTCCGCCGCGGCCGGCTCGAAGTACAACTCGAAGCCATCCTCACCGGTGTAACCGGTGCGGGAGATGAGCGCCGGCGTTCCCGCCACCAGTCCTTCGGCGAAGTGATAGTAGCCGATGGAGTTCAGAGGTTGACTGCACAGGGGGGCAAGGATGGCGGCCGCCGCCGGTCCCTGCAGGGCGAGCTGGGCATAATCGACGCTGACGTTGTGGACCTTGACCCCGGGGAAATCGCCATCGGCCAGGACCTGCTCCATCCAGGCGAAATCCTTGTCGGTGTTGGAGGCGTTGACGCAGAGGAAATAGTGCTCAGGCGAAAAGCGGTAGAGGGTGATGTCGTCGACGGTGCCGCCGTGGGGGTAGCACATGGCGTTGTACTGCACTTGGCCGTCGACCAGGCGGCTGACGTCGTTGATGGTCAACTCTTGCAGGTAAGCCAGGGCGCCGGGACCGCGGACGTCGATCTCCCCCATGTGCGAGACGTCGAAGAGACCGGCGGCGCCGCGCACCGCCAGATGCTCGTCGATGACGCCACGGTACTGCACCGGCATATCCCAGCCGCCGAATTCGACCATGCGGGCGCCGAGGGCGCGATGGACCGCATTGAGGGGGGTCTTTTGCAACATGGAGAGAGTCCTTTCGTCAAGACGAACTGGCGATATGCCCTAGCGGGCGAGGATGGCGGAGATCTTGTCTTCGTGCCCGAGGGTCATCAGATGCACCCCCTGACAAAGGTCACGAGCCGCCTGCACCATCTCCCGGGCAATGGCGACCCCTTCGGCCAGCGGATCAACGGCGGCATCAAGACGGTCAACCAGCACAGCGGGGACCTGCACCCCGGGGATGTTGGCATTGAGAAAGCGGGCCATGTTGGCACTGCGCAACAGCAGGACCCCGAGCATGACCGGCACCTGCAACGGCCGCACCGCCAGCATGAAACGCTCCAGTTCAGCCGGGACAAAAACCGCCTGGGACTGAAAGAAGCGGGTGCCGGCCGCGGCCTTCTTGTTGACCTTGCTCAGCATCAGGTCAAAAGGCTCGGCCGCCGGGGCCACCGCCGCCCCGACGAAGAAGGAGGGGACACCGTTGAGGGCTTTTCCGGCCATGTCGCGGCCGGCCATGAGGCCGCTCACCGCCTGGAGGAGTTGCACCGAATCGAGGTCGAAGACCGAACGGGCTTCGGGATGGTCGCCGAAACGGGCATGGTCGCCGGAGAGGAGGAGGAGATTCTCCACCCCGAGAGCCGCCGCGCCGAGGAGGTCGGACTGCAGCGCCAGGCGATTACGGTCACGACAGGTCAGCTGCAGCACCGGTTCGATCCCCTCGCGCACCAGCAGCGCCGACAGGGCCAGGGGGGAAAGGCGCATGTTCGCCCCCTGGTTATCGGTGACATTGACCGCCGTTACCCCCTCCGGCAACGCTTTGGCCTTGGCCAGAGCCGCCGCCACCGCAATTCCCTTGGGCGGAGCGATTTCGGCGGTGACCACGAAGGTGCCGGCGGCGAATGCTTGTTCGAGACGGGACATGGGTGCTTTGCCTAGGCTTTGATTTTGTGGCGGCCGGGCTTGCGCACTTTGCCCCAGTTCTTCGGCGGCACCGGGCGCTCAAGGACGCCGGTACGACCCTGGCGCTTGAGCCGTTCGAAGATCAGGCTCCAGGCGCAGTCGAGTTCTCCATCGACCTCGCAACGCCCTTGTTCCATCCCGCCGCAGGGGCCATTGAGCAGGCCCTTGGCACAGTTGGTCACCGGACAGATGCCGGCGGTGTCGTTGAGGATGCAGTCGCCACAGAGGGAGCACTTCTCTTCGTACTGGCCGAGGCGGCGGATGTTGCCGAGGAAGAGGGAATTGAGCCCGCCGATGACACGCTGGTCGGTGTTGCTCGAAATCGACTGGATACCGGCGCCGCAGGCGAAGACGAGGAGAGCATCGGCGTCGGCCACCGCCGTCTGGTGATGGCGCAGGTCGCGGGCGGCACGCATGATGTGGCAGGCTTCGTCGATGATGACGCTGCCGGTGACCTCGCGCCCGATGGACGCCAGCCACTCCTGCATGCGGAAGATCTCCTCTTCCCCCCCCGACTTGCAGGCGGTAGCGCAGGCGGCACAACCAACCAGGAAGAGGCGCGCCTTCCCGTCGATGGCGGCAAGAAGTTCTTCTTTGCTTTTCTGTTCACTGATGATCATAAGTAACCCAGCTATCAGCTATCAGCTATCAGCTATCAGCCTTTGGCCCGCCGCTTGGCGCTTTCGACGGTGTTGTAGAGGAGCATGGCGATGGTCATCGGACCGACCCCGCCGGGGACGGGGGTGATGGCACTGGCCCGGGCCCGCGCCGCCTCGAATTCGACGTCGCCGACCAGTTTCTTCTCGCCGACACGGTTGACGCCGACATCGATGACCACGGCACCGCGCTTGATCCACTCCCCCTTGATCATCTCGGGGCGCCCGACGGCGGCGACAAGGACATCGGCGCGACCGATCACTTCGGGCAGATCGACCGTGCGGGAATGACAGATGGTGACGGTGGCGTGCCGGGCCAGGGCCATCAGGGCCACCGGCTTGCCGACGATATTGGAACGGCCGACAACGACGACATGCTTGCCGGCCAGATCGACGCCGGAGAACTCCAGCATCTTCATGACCCCAAAGGGGGTGCAGGGCTGAAAGAGGGGGTTGCCGGTGGCGAGGCGACCGACGTTGTAGGGGTGGAAACCGTCGACGTCCTTGTGCGGCGAGATCGCTTCGAGAACGGTGCTTTCGTTGATCTGCTTGGGCAGGGGGAGTTGCACCAGAATGCCGTCGATGCGCTGGTCGCGGTTGAGGGCATCGACGAGGGCCAAAAGCTGGGCCTCACTCGTTTCCACCGGGAGCTTGTGCTCGTCCGAAAAGATGCCGGCCTGCTCGCAGGCCTTCTCCTTCATCGAGACATAGACCCGGCTCGCCGGATCGTCGCCGACCAGCACCACCGCCAGGCCGGGGGTGACCCCGCTCCCCTTGAGGCGGACAACGTCCGCGGCGATCTGCTCCCGCAATGTCGCTGCAATGGCCTTGCCGTCGATGATCGTGCTCACAGGGACCCTCCTGAAAAAAATGAGTGACAACTATACGCAAGCAGGGGGGGAAAGTAAAGAATGGAAGCGGCGAAAAACGGGCGATTAATCACTGGTGACGACCGTGGCAAGGGCGCTCAGGCGGGCGGCGCGTTCCGCCGGTTCGAGGGCGGCCAGTTCGGCGGCGGCGCGATAAAAAGCGGGGAGATCGCCAGCCCCTTGCGCCAGGAGTTGACGCAAAGAGGGGAGATGCCGACGATAGGTCTCGGCCGAGGCCAGGCGGGCGTTGTTGAGGCCGGCGGCGAACCAGCGGTCGTAGCCGGCATAGCCGCCCCAGGCTGTTTTCTGAATCGCGTAACGATCCTGCAACCCGGCAAAGATGGCGGCCTTGGCGGCACGCTTCTCGGCAAGGGGAAGGTCGCGGCCATAGAGCTCCAGCAGTTCGCTCCGCGTCTGTCGCAACAGCCGGGAGAACTCCTCCTGGCGCCGCTGGCCGAGGGCGTAAGCTTCCAGCTTGGCGGGATCACCCCGCTGTCGGAGCCAGCGCGCCACCCCTTCCTCCTCGACGACCCGGGCAAAGGCCTCGCTGAAGGCCGAATCGTCCTTGAGGTAGAGTTGCTGATGGGCGAGCTCGTGAAAGATCAGGCCGGCTAATTGCGCTTCCGGCCACTGGACAAAACTGCTTAAGACTGGATCGTCGAACCAGCCGAGGGTCGAGTAGGCCGGGACGCCGTAGACCAGGACATCGTCCCCGGCCTGACGCAGGTCGGCGGCAAAGACCTCGGCCGCTCCCTTGTCGTAGTAGCCGCGGTAAGGGACGCAACCGGCAAAGGGGAAACACCAGGTGCGCGGCGTCAGGGAAAACTCGGGGGCGGCGACGATATTCCACACCACCGCCTCGCGGTCGAGGGGCGTGAAGCTGCGAAAGGCCTCACCCTCGGGGAGGGCGAGGTCGCTGCTGGCAAAATCGCGCAGGGCTGAAACCAGGATCAGTCGTTCCCGGAGTGGCGGCGGCGTCGCGGTATCGGCAATGACTTCGGCAATCGGCCGGCGACCATTGATCACGGCGAGATGGCCGCGCACCGCCTGGCTGTAATAGCTCAGTTCGTTGCACCCGGCCAGGAGCGGGGCGAGGAGCAGGGGGAGGAGGAAAGGACGGAACCGGGGGAGCATGGCAATCTCCGCAGGATGTCGAAAGCAGATTGTGTGACGAAAGACGTCAGCATATACGAAAAAACCCCGGCAGAACCGGGGTTTTTCATCACTCGTTGACCGCCTTGGGGCAACCGGCGCAACCGCCGCCCGCCGCCGAGGGGCAGGCCGCCGCCGGCTTGTCGGCGCCGCCATAACCCTGCTGGTACCAGCCACTCCCCTTGAGGGCGAAACCGGTGCGGGAGATGAGTTTCTGTACCGAACCGCCACAGGACGGGCACTCGGTCAGAGGGGCATCGGAAAATTTCTGGCGGGCTTCGAAAACTTTCTGGCAAGCGTTACATTGATATTCGTACATCGGCATGGGGCAAACCTCCTACGGGTAAAATTCCGGGGCTAATCTAATGACTCGCCCCGTTTTTGTCAAGGGCGAAGCATCGTGGAAAAAGGCTGCAGACGTAGTCTGATTATATCAGTTACTCGCCCCATGCGCCCAACTCATTACTCAGGGATGGACAACATTCAACTGGTGTCGGGCCAGTGTGCTTCTAAACTTTTCGTCGAAGGTCACGATCTCCGCGCCATTATGTGTTTTCCCGGTCGCAGCGACCAACCCGTCGCCAAAGTCGGCGATGACTGCCGGCCAAAGATCGAGGAGAATGGCAAAGTCGGTCTCCTGGACCACCGTGACCCCCGGCATGGCGATGAAGTCGCGCAGCATGGCGTTGATCGTCTCTTTCGGCGTGTTGTAGACCTTTTCCATGACAAAGACGAATTCGCTCAGGACGAACTGGTGACAGAGCAGGGCGCACTTCATCCGCGCCGCCGCGGCAAAGAGCGGGGCAACAACCTCCTGCTGGGCGCGATTGCGGTCGGTGACAAAAGAGATGAGGGCATTGGTATCGATGATATATTTCTTCACCGATACTTCTCCAGGCGACCTTCACGGGCAACGGCAATGTCGGCGGCAATGTCGCCGCTGCCGGTCTTCACACTCCCCTGATAGCGGAGAAAATCGTTATGAATCGGCAAAACGATGACGCGACCCTCTTCAACCACCCATTCAAGGGCGTCATTCACCGCAATGCCGAGTCTTTCCCTGACTGCCTTGGGGATGGTCGTTTGATACTTTGACGTGACGGTGGAATTCATGGGTGCCTCCTCATTCTCCTTACACTTCAATGATAGTGTAAGGATTTATTGCTGTCAAGGTTGTCGAAAATGCCGACACACCGGACAAGAAATGGGCCGGGAAAAACTCCCCGAGCGGCGCTTCAATTGAAATCCGGTCACGCTTATGCTACTGTCCCCGCATGAAAATCCGGGATTGTTATCAAACTGATTGAGCAGGATGGCTGGTTCGTCGTTGCCATGCGCGGGAGTCACCGTCAGTTCAAACATCCGGCGAAACCGGGTCGCGTGACCATTGCCGGCCACCCCGGCGACGACATTTCGCCCGGCACGTTCAACAGCATCCGCAAACAAGCCCAGCTTTAGAGAAGGAGAATAACCATGCGCCGATTCTCGTGGTCAATGAAACGACTGACACCGGTTTTTCCGCCTTCTCGCCCGATCTGCCCGGATGCGTGGCGACGGGGACAACGCGTGAGGAGGCAGAGAAGAACATGCACGAGGCGATTCAGTTTCACGTGGATGGAATGATAGAAGATCATATCGCCATCCCCGAAAGCCGCTCATTCGCCGAGTATATGGCCGTGGCCTGAATTTCGCCGCGACACCTACAAAGACACTCAACACTGAATTAATTACGGGCCGGGAGATTTCCCCGGCCCGTTTTTTTGAATAAGACAAGCTGCTTGCTGGTCGAGCCAGAAAATAAATGCGTCCCCTTTTTCCGAAAATAAATGCGTCCCCTTTTTCCCTTTTTCCTTTTTTCCTGAATATCTTGGCTGGTTATCTGGCAAAGAATGAGATCATCGCCTTAAAGTTCGGCAACGACAAGTGCCGGGCGACGTTTGGACATTGTCAAATCGCTGAACGGAAACGGAACAACGACCACGTCTCCAGAGGCAATCAGACGGCAATTATTGCACGGGGGAGATCAATGGGGAAAGGTCCATGGACCTCAGGCAAAGAGCCGATCGATGTAATCAAAATCAAAGCGCTTCTTGGCCAGCTGCTGAATCAGGGCAATTTTCTCGGT